>Ga0209475_10001596_pt1 | contig 27505 bp, 28 predicted proteins | sample tdDd471_FD_187128 | JGI IMG/M metagenome (GOLD analysis project Ga0209475, IMG submission 187128) | Marine sediment microbial communities from the Atlantic coast under amendment with organic carbon and nitrate - tdDd47.1 (SPAdes)... | ecosystem: Environmental > Aquatic > Marine > Coastal >... | reverse complement strand
TTGTTGTGGTGAATGCAGTTAGGGTTGGGGCAATGGGGAGGAACCCAGGATGGGGCGCGTGTTTTTGAGATGAACATGTCCGGCCCATCGCAAAGCATGGACCGGACACATTCTTAGAGGCACAACCGAAACAATAGCCCCGCCACTCAAAGAGCCGCGGGGCTTCAATTCATCCCATGGGTCGACAATCTTGCCTACCAACCACCCGAATCAGAAAACCGACAGCCCGGTCTTCGTTGTCAGCAGTTCCAGGGCCAGGGTGCCGGCCAGGCTGTTGCCGCTCTCGTCCAGCCCGGGCGACCACACGGCCACGCTGAACTCGCCGGGCATGACTGCCAGGATGCCTCCGCCCACGCCACTCTTGGCCGGCAGACCCACCCGGTAGGCGAACTCACCCACGCTGTCGTAGGTGCCGCAGGTCAGCATCAGGCTGTTGAGGTACTTGGCGTGGTTGGGGCTGATGAAGGGCTCGCTTTCCCCCAGGGGAACGCCGGCGTTCATCAGGAAGCCCCCCGCCCGGGCCAGATCCACGACGTTCATCTCCAGGGCGCATTGGTGATAGTAGAGATCCAGGACATCCTCCACGCCGTGGTCGAGGCGGCCGAAGCTCTTGAGGAAGTTCGCCAGGGAGGCGTTGCGGAAGCCAAAGTCCTTCTCGGACTTCGCAACGGCCTCGTTGACGGTGAGGCTCCGATTGCCGCTCAGGCGCCGCAGAGCGCCCACCAGGGTGGCCAGCGGATCTTCGTGCAGTCCGTTCAGGGCGTCGGTCACCACGAGAGCGCCGGCGTTGATGAAGGGGTTGCGCGGTTTACCGTCCTCGTACTCCAGGTGGAGCAGGGAGTTGAAGGCCGACCCGGAGGGTTCGCGGCCGACCCGGGTCCAGAGGCCCTCGGACGACTCTCGAAAGACCAGGGCCAGGGTAAAGAGCTTGGAGATGCTCTGGATGGAGAAGTCCGTATCGGCCTGGCCACAGGTGTGGACCCGGCCTTGGTCGTCCACCAGGGCCATGGCGAAGCTCCCGAGGGGCACCCGGGCCAATTCAGGTATGTAGTCGGCGACCCGGCCCTCGGTGAGACTGGGCCGGACTTCCTGGTGGATCTCGTCGAGAACCCGCTGATAATCAGGCATTCTGGACTCCATGCCCTGTTGAGTGAAAAACGCGACCCGCAACCGAGAGCCCGAAAAAGGTCGGCAAATCCAAGGACCAGGTTCAGCCCTCTTCGTCCAATCCCAGTTCAATGTCCACGGCCAGATCCTCGGCCACGTCTTCAAGCTCGCCCTTCAGGGTTTCCAGGTCCACCGAGGGCGGCAGTTCGAACTCGGCCACGGCGTGGAACAGCTCCTCACCCGAGTTGGGCGCGGGTTCCGTCCAGGAAGCAAACTGAAGCAGGTTCACGCCGGCGCGTTCCAGTATCTCGGTCAACCGGTGTACGATCCCCGGGTGGTCCGCCCCCACCGCCTCCAGTTCCGCCATCGGGTGTTTGCCCACCTCCACGGGGGCCTCGGCCACCACCGAGTGGACCTGCAAGCCCGGCAGGGCGCGGATGGCGGCGGCCAGAGCGTCCTGCTTGCCGGCGTCCACCGAGATCTCGATGATGCCGGCGAATTGCCCCGCCAGATTGCTCATGCTGCTGGACAACCAGTTGCCGCCGTTGTCGGCGACCAGACCGGAAAGGGATTCGACGATACCGGGACGATCTTCGCCGACGATGGTGATCACTAGCTGGCTCATGAGTTCGACTCCTGCTTCGAGGGTGGGTTGGATCGGTTTCGAATAGGGTTTTGACCAGGAACAGCCGTTTTCTCAGGCCTCCTTCAGATTCCGTACGATCTCCCCGAAACCCGGTCGCTTTCCGTACATCAGCATGTAAACCCTAAAGACCCTTATGGCAAGGTACATCCCCGCAACCACGGACAACGCCAGAACCCCGAGGCTCGTCATGATCTGCCAGGTGGGAATGTCTGAGACGCCCAGGCGCAACATGGTTTGCACCGGAGCCGTGACCGGGAATATCGAAAGCACCACCCAGGCGGGGCTGTTCGGGAAGGCGAACAGGAGTGAGGAGAACCACAAGGGTGCAAAACCCGTCATGATGTAGAACAGGGACAGATTGCTCCCTTCCCGGGCGCTTGCACTGATGGCGCCTATCCCCACGGAAAGCACCGCGAACAGCAGATAGCCCAACAGGAAATAGGCGATGCCCAGCGCCAGGAAGTCGCCGGGAATCTGGATTTCGCTCATGAACCCGCCAAACGTGGCCGCAGCCAGCTTCAGCAACACGGGCGCCGAGATAAGCCACACGAGAACCTGAAGCAGGCCTGCGGCCCCCAGGGCCAGCACCTTGCCCACCAGCAATTGACGGATGGACACGGATGAAAACAGGACCTCGATGAGCCGGCTCTCCTTTTCCTCCCCCAGTCCGTTGATCAGGGAGCTCGCCCCAAACATGAGGGCCAGGCTCAACAGGAGCGAGAAAACGCCGGGGACGATAATGTTGCCGATGCTGTTCTGCTCTGAAGCCACCTCGCCTGTTTCCGTGATACGGGTGACCTCCACGTTCAACGGGGCGATGACCCGGATGGCGATGTGCGGCGGCACCTCGCCCTTGAGCAGGTTCCCCGCGATGAAGCTCTTGAGGACACCCACGGTCTGCGGCGGCGTGACGAATTCCTTTTCGAGAGTGAATCGTCGGACCACCCCCGTGGACGTGAAGTCCGCCGGGATAACCACGTAATCATATATCTCCCGTTTGATCAGGGCCTCGGTGGCCTCGCCTGGCGACGCGAAACGCACCAGGGGCGTCTCGCCCGCCCAGTCGTGGTCGGTGATAAGCCCTGTCTCGTCCACGTAGCCGATGGTCTTCAACTGAACCACCGGCGGCTCCATCAGATTCGTGACCAGTTCGGTGACCCCGATGGCCACCAGACCCAGCACGGGCACGATGAGGGTCATGACCATGAACCCCACCCGTTTAACGGCCTGGAGAAACTCGTGGCGGAAGATGAGACCCGTCTTATTCATGGCCCGCCCCCACAATGCTCAGGAAGATCTGGTTCAGTGAAGGCGTCGTGGCCTCGAAGCGATTGACGGTTACGCCCCGCTCGCACAGGCCGTCGAGAACCTCCTGCGGCGTTGTGCCTGGTTCCAGAATCAACTCGGTGGTCTCCTTGCCGGGCCTCCGCTCCACCACCCCGGGCAGGTCGCCCAGCTCGCCCTCCACCGCGACCTGGACCGAGTTCTTCCGGAAGCGGGCCTTGGTCTCCTGCAGGTCGCCGTAGAGGACAGCCCGGCCGTTGTCGATCATCAGCACCCGGTCGCACAGCTCCTCGACCTGGTTCATCTGGTGGGTGCTGAGGATGATCGCCTTCCCCGCGTCCCGCAGTTCGCCGATCATGGTTTTCATGAGCTCGGTGTTCACGGGGTCCAGGCCGGAAAAGGGTTCGTCCAGGATGAGCAGCCGCGGATCGTGGATGATGGTGACGATGAACTGGATCATCTGCCCCATCCCCTTGCTCATCTCCTTGATCTTCAGCTTCCGGCTCTCGTACATACCGGTTCGCCGGAGCAGCCCCTCGGCCCGCTGCGAGGCCGCGGCCTTGTCCATGCCCTTGAGGGACGCCAGGTAGATGATGAGATTGAGAGCGGTCAGCTTCCGGTAGAGGCCTTTCTCCTCAGGCAGGTAGCCGAGGTGATTCTTGTCCGCCTCACCCATCCGGTGGCCAAAAACCTGCACGTCGCCGCTATCGGGCTTCATGAAATCCAGGATCATTTTGATGGTGCTGCTCTTGCCCGCCCCGTTGGGACCGATGAGCCCCAGGATCTCCCCGGATTCAACCGTGAAACTCAGGTCCTCCACCGCTGTTTTGCCGGCGTAGGCTTTGTGCAGATGACTGACGGCAACCGCTGTCATTGACTGGTCCTTCAGTTGGGAATTGGTGACTTGAAGACAATTGTTTATCAAGGCCGGAACAGCGTCAACCCCTGTTAAATCTGTCCTATCCGATCGCGGAGCCGCCACAGATGCGGCGGCTCCCGATCGGTGTTCAGGTTACATTTTCTGCGCAACCACGGCGAAGACATCCCCGTCAGCAAACGGTGTCCCGGCCACGTCGGAATACCGCTCGACGATTCGCAGGCCGCTCTGTTCGAATTCCGCCGTCAGGGTCTCAGGCGAGAAGTACTGCATCCAGTTGTAGACCGTTCGCGTCTGGTGCGGTTCAACGATGGTGTACTTGTCCAGAGCCACCTTGGCCTCATCGTATTTGAACGAATCCATGAATCCCCGGTAGTCACCGGGAGCCCAGAATCCCCCCATGAGGCGGTCGCCGTAAACGGATGTTTCCTGCCGCCCCGCGTAGGCCTGATGTGAGAACACATCGATCAGAACCGAGCCGCCATCGGCCAACAGGTCGCGGAAAGCCGTCAGCAGCCGACGACGCTGCGCCGGACTCAGCGGGCACAGGTCGCAGTAGATCAAGGTGATCAGATCGAATTTTTGGTCGAACCGCACATCGAGATAATCACCCTGCACGTAATCGATGACCAGGCCCTTCTTGTCCGCTTCGCCTTTGGCGTAGGCGATGGACCGCCGAGACAGGTCGATACCCGTCACAGCCGCGCCGGCCGCCGCAAAGCGCGAGGCGTAAAGGCCCGGGCCACAGCCGAAGTCAGCAACCCGCAGGCCCGCAGCCAAGTCAAATCGCTTGGCGATCCAGTCCGCTGACTGTTGGATGAAGGCGTGGGGTCGTGAACCCGGTTCGGATTTTTCGTCCAGGTGGGCCGCCAAGGTGTTTTGCGAGATGTACGCATCATCCCACAGGATACTGGCGGTATAGGTTTCAAACGGCTTGGGGCGCCGGTGAATTTCAGTCAAGGCACTGAACAGGCTGGTTGTTTGATCAGTCATAATACACTCCTGCTTCATTACGTTTGTCGTAGGGTCAGGCAGACCGATCCCTGCATCGCAAGCGATGGTTTTCGACCGTGCTTGACCCGGAAAAATGAGACAAATGGTATTTAGGCAGAAGTGTACATGGGGAAATCTTAGGCCATGGCGACGGCTGGGTCAAGGTGGATGAACAGCGCCGACGCTACAAAGCCACCAGCAGAGATTCCGAACAGAACCCCGGCCCCAGCGCCGAAATCAAGCCATGCCCGCCCCGGCCGGTTCCGTGCTCGTTCAGATACCGCTCCAGGACGAAGAAGACCGTCGCCGATGACATGTTGCCGTAATCGCGCAGGACGCCGCGGGGCAAATCCAGCTGCGCCGGTCCCAGAGCCAGGGCCTTCTCGTAGGCCTCCAGAACCTTCGTGCCGCCGGGGTGCAGCAGGAAGGCGTCGATGTCGGCGATTTTCAGGTCATGGCCGGCCAGAAAGGCCCCCACGTCTTCCCCGGCCGTCTCCTCCACAATCTGGGGAATGCGCTGGGCGAAGACCACCTGCAGGCCCTCCTGAAGAACGGTCCAGCCCATGACGTCCTGGGAATCCGGATAGAACCGGCTTCGCGTGCCGAGCACCTCGAGCCCCGGCCCCACGCAATCGTCGCCCACGACGACCGCGGCGGCCGCACCGTCACCGAACAGGGCGATCGCCACCAGGTTCGACTTGGACGTGTCATCGGACAGGAAGGTCAACCCGCACAGCTCGGTGGCGATGACCAGGATCCGGGCCCCCGGATGAGCCAGGGCGTAGTGGTGGGCGTGGGACAGGCCGGCCGATCCGCCGGCGCAACCCAGGCCCCAAATGGGTGTCCGGCGCACATCCGGCCGAAGGCCCATGACGTTGATCAACCGGGCGTCGATGGAGGGCGTCGCCAGACCGGTCGTGTTCACGTAGATGATGTAGTCGATATCCTGGGGCGTCAGGCCGGCCTTGACCAGAGCCTTGTCGGCCGCCTCAGCCGAGAGCCGGGTCGCCTCCTGGGCGTACAAGGCACTCTTCTCCGCCAGGTTGTGGTCGGTAAAGAACCACTCCTGGGGCACAGCGAAATAGCGGGAGCGGATACCGGCGTTCTCGAACAACGGCATCAGGCGCTCGAGGTCGTCAATCCGCCCGGTGAACATCTGGCGTGCGAATTCCGATGCCTGGGCCTGCTCGATGCATGTGGCGGGCACGGCGGTGGCGACGGACTGGATCCTGGGCATGCGCTCTCCTGGGAGTGACGAGGATGTGTGGCTGGCCGCCAATGATTTGAATCAAAAATCAATCCACCGACGGAACTCCAACTTAACATGAAAGCCCCCGCGCCGCCGGAGCAGAAGGCCGCGGGCTTGATTGAGGCTGTGTTCCCGGTTGTCCACGGTTGTACTCAGCCCACCGGGCGTATACGTTGTACCCATGACCAACAAACGGAAAACACCGGGCCGCGGCCGCCGCGGCCGCTTCCAAATCCTCCACGAGGACCAGGATCTCCTCGTAATCTGCAAGGACCCAGGCCTACTGACGAATAGCTACAAGGACGACAGAAAGGCGACCGCCGAACGTCTGCTCACGGACTATCTGCGCAAGGGAAGCAACCGGTCGTGGATACGTGCCTATACCGTGCACCGCCTCGATCGTGAAACCTCCGGCCTGCTCATCTTCGCCAAAAGCAAGGTCGTCCAGCAGAAACTCAAGGACAACTGGAAGGCCGTAGAGAAACACTACACAGCCGTCGTGCATGGACATCTCGACCAGAAGACCGGCAAGTTCGCCAGCTACCTGGCGGAGAACGACAACCAGGTTGTCCATTCCACCCTTGATTCGGCCAAGGGAAAATGGTCCGAAACGCTTTATCAGGTTGTCAAGGAAACGCCCCGCTTCAGCCTGTTGGATATCACGCTACTGACCGGGCGAAAGAATCAGATCCGTGTCCATCTCGCCGAGGCCGGACACCCCGTCGCCGGCGATCCGAAGTATGGGACAAAACGCGACCGAGCCCCGCGGATGGCGCTGCATGCGCGAACCCTCTCCTTCCCTCATCCGCACAATGGCCGGCTTATGGTGTTCGAGGCGCCGGTGCCGGCGGCGGTCCTGGGCCTGGTTAACTTGGCCGATTAGACTCGTTTACCTGTTCAGACCAGGCGCCGGATCACTCTGGTCTCTTCAACAGGTAATGTCCGACATACCACTGCTTCCCGCCTTCGAAGGCGAAGAGTTCGGCACAGGCCATGAAGAAGATCCGCCAGCGCATCCACCAACGATCCTCCTGATCACGGCCATAGGCCGTCGCCAGGATATTTCGGACCTCGGTCTCGTTCGCGTCCATCTTCGTCAACCAGGCCTCGCAGGTATTCCGGTAGTGAACCCCGGATACGCGCCACCGTTCAACCGTCACCAGGTCATCCCTGAAATGATCCAGAAGATCCTCCGAGGGCATCGTGCCGCCGGTGAAGAAGAACTCGGCCATCCAGTCGTCCGGTCCATCCACCTCGTAGTGGTAGGCGTATCGATCATGCACGAACATGTGCACGAAAAGAGCGCCGTCCACGGCCAACCAGGTCGCAATGCGTTTCAGCAAGTCGCCGTAGTTCTTCATGTGTTCGAACATCTCGACCGATACCACGCGATCGAAGACATCGCCGGGATCGAAGTCGTTCATGTCGGCGGTGGTGACTTCCAGGTTCGTCAAGCCCCGGGCCCGGGCCTCGGCCTCGATGAACAGGCGCTGGGGTCGGCTGTTCGAGACCGCCAGGATCCGGGACCCCGGGAAGCGTTCCGCCATGTAGAGGGTGAGTGACCCCCAGCCGCAGCCCAGTTCCAGGATCCGCTGGCCATCGACCAGGTCGGCCCGCTCGGCCGTGAGCGCCAACATCCGCTCCTCGCTCTCGTCCAGCGTCCGCACACCCTCCGGCCAATAGCCGCAGCTGTATTTCCGCCGCCCTCCCAGCACCGTGGTGAAGAATTCCGGCGGCAGTTCATAATGCTGCTCATTCGCGTCATCCGTATGCACGGCGATCGGCAGCGTCTTGAGTTCCGCGACGAACTCCGCCTTGGCATTCGCGCCCCGCGCGGCCTGTCGACGCAACTGGGTCCGGCAACGACGACGGATCGTCTGCCTGATCAAGGAATCAGGCACCCACCCACGGTCAAGCAGTCCCTGGTACCACATCACGCCTCCTCCGCAGTCGTGTCTTCATCACGCGGGGGCCAGGGCACAAAAGCGCTGGTCGTCCGTTGATATCGACGATATTCCTCACCACGTGAACGCAGGGCCTGTGCCTCGGTCGGTGGAATTCCCGTCACGAAAAGGATCGAATAGAGAATGAAGAGCGGGGCGGCCATACCGACCCAGCCCCAGGGGGCAGACATCGGGAAGATGCCGAAACCGCACCACAGGATCCATTCGAAGAAGTAGTTCGGATGACGTGAATAACGCCACAGTCCCGCGCGGCAGGTCCGGCCCCGGTTTTCAGGGTCCCGTTTGAAGGACAGGAGCTGGCGATCGGCGATCGATTCCCCGGTCACACCGACGACAACGAGGATCAGGCCCGCCAGGTCCCACGCCGTCGGAAAATCCCGCGTCGAGATCGCTGCGAGGGCAAAAGGCAGCGACAAGAGCAGCGCGGCGAGAGCCTGCGCCTGGTAGAAGATGAAGAACGCCCTGTTCTCATGCGGCGCCCATTGCTGCCGGAGCGCCACATAGCGTCCCTCCTCGGGCTGTCCCCAGACCCGATCCCGCAACAGATGCCAAGCCAGCCGCCCGCCCCAGATCGCGCCCAGGACACCCAGAAGGATCCGACGTTCGCCGACGCCGCCACCGGTGATCGCGTACCAGACAGCCAGCCCACCGGTCACCGCGGCCCAACCCACATCGACGATACCGGCGTTCCGGGTTCTCAACTGGATCCACCAGAGTCCGGCCATCACGACGAAGGCCCCGAGCCACCCGCCCCCCATAAGGTTCAGGATTTCAGACATTCGGTTCCCCAGACGTTGGAATCCGCAATTCGGGAAGATCGCAGCCCTGCTTGACCAGGAGCACCTGAACGTTGCCCACACGACGCTCGCAGAAGCCGCCCTCACAATAGGCGAAGTAGAATTCCCAGAGGCGAAGGACCCGCTCGTCATGGCCCATCGCGAGAATGTCGGCGCGGGACGCCAGCAGGCGCTCGCGCCAGAACTCCAGGGTCTTTGCGTAATGGGCCGTGAGGTCCTTCAGGTCCGCGACCTGCAGATCCGTGTGTTTCGCCACCATGTCGGCGATGACCCCGATCGAGGGCAACACGCCGCCGGGAAATATATAGCGCTTGATGAAATCGACATGCCTCGCGTCATGGTCGAAGTGACGATCGTCCACCACGATGGCCTGCAGCAACATCGCGCCATGATCCTGGAGCAGGTCCGAGCATTGTCTGAAGTAGGTCGGATAATAGCGCCGCCCGACAGCCTCGATCATCTCCAGGGAAACCAGCTTGTCGTAGCGGCCTTCCAGATCCCTGTAATCCTTCTGGACGACCTCGATCCGGTCCGAGAGCCCGCGTTCCGCGATGCGCTCCCTGGCGAAGCGTGCTTGTTCTCCGCTCAGGGTGGTCGTTGTCACACGACAGCCGTATTGTCCGGCGGCATGAATGGAGAAACTGCCCCAGCCGGTCCCGATCTCCAGAACGTGATCATCCGGCCCGAGCGCCAGTCTCCGGCAGGCTCGATCCAGTTTGGCGGCCTGGGCTGATCCCAGGTCCTGGTCTTCGGACGCGAACAGGGCGCAGGAATAGGTCATCGAATCGTCCAGGAACGTCCTGAAGAATTCGTTCCCGAAATCGTAATGGTCGGCGATGTTGCGACGCGATCCGGCCCGGGTGTTGCGTCGGGCCCACAGCGACAGCCCGTGCAGTGGCGCCAGAAGACCGACGGTCGGGCCCGTCCAGCGCCTGAGAACGGATTCGTTGCGTCCAAAGATGCGCATCAAGGCGACCAGATCGTCGGTCTCCCACCAGCCCTCCATATAGGCCCGCCCGGTTCCGGCACTCTGTCCGGTCACGGCCGCGGGATAGAAGGCGGGATCATGGATATCGACGGCGACCTTGAGATCGTTGTCGCGGGTTGACGATCCGACTCGATATTCACCCTCGGAATCCCGGAACAGGATCTCCCCCGAACGCATCCCAGAGAGGATGCCCAGGAAGATCCGTCGGCAAAAACGCTGCCAGGGGTTTGCTGCGATCCCTGTCCGTGTCATCGACTTCGACCCTACCTCTCGTCCGGATGCGGAATGAACGGGATTCGCTTGAGCCAGAGCCGCAGGGCCTGCCAGTAGATACCGACGACGACCTTGGCCGTCTGCCAGGGGTAGCCCCAGAGAAGGCGGTCCAGATTCCCGCGATCCAGCGGCTTGCGGTCCAGGGTAAAAGCCGCATTGAAGAGCAGGCCGTCGGCGTCGTGGTTCTCCATGCCGATCACGAGTTTTTCCCCCGGTTGGCGGATCCGCCAGTGGTATTCCATCTCCATTTCCATGAACGGCGAGACATGGAAGGCCTTGGGCGTGATCGGCCGCCATTCCTTCAACCGATCATCGCCGTCGAAGGGGCCCAGAACATAGGCGTGGCGCTGCCGCCAAGGTGTGTTGGTGACGTCCGCGACAACCCACTGCAACGTCTCCCCATCCTCGGCGAAGATATAATAGAAGCTGACAGGGTTGAAGCAGAGGCCCCAGTAACGCGGATGCGTCAGCAATCGGATCGGACCGGTGGGACAGACTCCGGCCTGACGCTCGACCTCGGCGCGAACGGCTTCGGCCAGGGAGGACGACGTCGGCCTCTTATAATCCTCCCGGCGGAACCAGGCCGGCGCAGGTCGACGTGCCGACCAGAACGGCGACGCGTCCAGGATTCCGGGCAGTTCGTCCAGATCGATATAGAGCATGGCCTGGCGATAGCGGAACGAATGAGCGCGTGGCCGGTATCGGCGATGGCTCACCAGCCCTTCGTAGATCGCACTCCCGGGTTTTGTCATAGTCGCGACTCTCCGAAATGCCGTCCGACCCGCAGGGCGCTGTTGACGCCGTCCTCGTGAAACCCATAGCCCCAGTAGGCTCCGCAGAAATAGGTCCGGTCCCGCCCGTCCAGTTCCCCGTGCCGGGACTGGAAGGCGATGGCCGTGGCGTCGTATTGGGGGTGATCGTATCTGTAACGGCCGATGATCCGCTGCGGATCCACGGCGTCCTCCCGATTCAAGGTCACAAGATAATCCTGATCACTCTCCAACCGCTGCAACTGGTTCATGTAGTAACTCAGGATCACCGGCGAATCCGCCTCCCCCGAGCGAAGGTAGTTCCAGCTGGACCACGCAGCCCTTCGTCGGGGCAGGAGACCCGCATCGGTATGCAGGACGACATCATTGGCTGCATAGGAAAATGCGCCCAGGATTTCGGTTTCCAGGGGCCTGGGATCGTCCAGGATTTCAAGGGCCTGATTGGCGTGGCAGGCCAACACGACCTTGTCGAAGCGTTCTGGCTGTGCGTCGGCTGTCCGGATCTCCACATGATCCGCGAATCGACGGATCCCCACAACCGGCGTCCGTAGGCGAATCGAATCGGCGAAAGGCCGGATCAACCTGTCCACATACCGCTCCGATCCGCCGACAACCGTTCGCCAGGGCGGCCGATCGGTCAACGAGAGCAGCCCATGGTTCCGGAAGAATCTCAGAAAGGCTCGGGCCGGGAACGCGCCGAGTTGGCGCCGGCTGCCCGACCAGATCGCGGCGGCCACCGGAAAGAGGTGGTCCTCTCGAAAAGCGTCGTCATAGCCTTCTCGCCTCAGATAGGTCTCCAGATCCAGTCCCTCATCCTGATCGACGGACTCCAGCAACCGCGGACCTTCCCGATAGAAGCGAAGTATCTGTTTCAACATACGCCAGAAGCGGGGCCGCAGCAGATTTCGGCGCTGGGCGAAGAGACGACGCGCCTCGGGCGCACCATATTCCAGGTTCCCGGCATCATCCCGGAAGCTGAAACTCATGTCGCTGGGCTGGGTCGGAACCTCCAACTGCTCGAGCAGACGGCAGAAGTTCGGATAGGTTCGCCGATTGTACACGATGAATCCGGTGTCGACCCCCAGCCTGCGATCGCCGTCCTCGACATCGATGGTGTGCGTGTGGCCGCCGATATAATCCGCGGCCTCGTAAAGGACCAGATCGTGTCGACGGGACAGAAGATGGGCGACCGTCAAGCCAGAGATCCCGGTACCGACGATGGCAATCCGCTCGGACATGATATGCCCCTTCGGTCTGTTTCCTGCCAGATTAAGTGAGATCGGTTCAAGCCTAAAATCAGTGGGCACTCTGGGCTCAAAAGACCCGATCGGGGGAGTGTACCATGACCGAGAACAGAGATCCTGATAAGATCGTCCGCGAGACGGCCACACGGTGGGCAACAGCACCCGGATGGCTTAGACTATGGGCAAACCCGACGACACGCCTCTCGAAACCACCGTAAGGGAGAAACATGAACGCCGATTCCCTAGCTGAGACAGGCAAGCGACTTGCAGGCGTCGAGGTTCTGGATCTCCGGGGCGCACCGGTGCCCCTCGACGATCTCTGGCGCGATGAGACTGCCGTGCTCGTCTTTGTCCGACATTTCGGCTGAATGCTCTGCCGTGAGCAGATCGCGCAGTTGCGCGGCGTCGTCGACCAGATTCGCAATGGCGGGGCCTCGCTCGTGTTCATCGGGAACGGGACACCCGAACAGGCGGCGGCGCTGTCGCAGGAACTGGATCTGGGCGTTCCACTTTATACCGACCCCGAGCTTCGCGGCTTCGCGGCCTTGAACGCACGGCGCAGCTTGGCGGGCGTCCTGAGTCCCGCGACTTTCAGGAACGCGGTACGGGCCTGGCGCGGCGGTCACCGCCAACAGGGCGTGCAAGGAGACGCGCTGCAACTTGGCGCGGTCGTGATCGTCCGCCCCGGCGGCGATGTAACGTACCTACACCGCAGTGCCCATGCCGGGGATCATCCGTCGCCAACGGACATCCTCCAGAGACTTTGATCAGGGCGTAGAGGCCTGCTCCCCGAGTGAGGGGGGCCATCCCGGTCATAATGCTTTTCAAAGAGCGGGGCCTCTTCGTCAATCAGCCAATGTCTCACTTGTTTTCCGGTGGCGGCGCGATCGGCGGCGGCAACAGCCTGATGCCGTCGGATTCAATAGAGACCAAACGCCTCTTGTAGAGAGATCCGAGCGCTTTCTTGTAGTTCTTCTTGCTCACACCAAAACGCTCCGACAGTTCCGCGGGCGAGGTCTTGGCGGTGATGGGCAGGAAGCCGTTGTTTCTGGCCAGCTGGTTAAGAATCGTCTCGGCGATGCCGGACACTTTTTCATATCCCGCGGACGTCAGTGACAAATCGATCTTGCCGTCGTCCCGCATTTTCTGGATGTAGCCTCTGACCTTTTTGCCGACGCGCACATCCTTGAAAATCTCATTGTGATAGAGGAAGCCCCAGTGGGCATCGTTGATGATGGCCTTGTACCCCAGGTCCGTTTCGCGCGCAATGAGCAATTCCACCATTTGGCCCTCATCGTAGTCGGCCGGCACCTGGTTGATGAACTTGTTGATCCGGGTTGAGCCGACGATCCGGCCCGAGCCTTCGTCGATGAAGACATAGACGATGTAGGAGCGGTCGGCCTCCAGTCGCTTTTTCTGTTCGCCGAAGGGCACCAACAGGTCCTTGGGCAAACCCCAGTCCATGAAGGCGCCGACTTTCTCCATCGAGGCGACTCGCAACAGATTGAACTGACCGACCATGACGTGCGGCCGCTTGGTGGTGGCGATGATCCGGTCTTCGGAGTCGAAATAGATGAAAACATCGAGATTGGTGTATAGGGTGCAGCCTTTTGGCGCCTGTTCGTAGGGCAACAGGATTTCGCCCCACCGGTCGTCTTCGCTGTCGAGATAAAAGCCGAAGTCGAGCTCTTTGATGACTGCCAGATTATTGACCTGACCGATTCTCAACATGGCAGGGTATGCCCTTCATGGAATGTGCCCCAGGGGAGGAGAAACTTAGCTTGGCCCCCGTTCTTGCGCGAATCGAAACACAATATATCACACCGGTGTTATATGGACTCGTGCCATCTGGACTTCCGCGGGACCTCCAATCAACCCGTTGACCCACTCGCCAGCCTGAGCCTGATAAACATGCGAAATTTCGCAGAAGCCAAGGAAGGCGGGGGGTTGTCCCACGTTTCCGGCCCGCCTCTTTCCAACCTTCCCGAATCGCCCAATTATTTTCCCGAACGATGCTAACCGATTCTCCGTAGGTAACGTCTCTATATCTGTATTCACCGGGCACGGCCTGACGCCAAAAACGCTCAACCAGGAGCCTCCCTTGTCGCTGAACGATTTCCAACTCGTTGACGAAATCCGCGCCGGGTCGCAAGCCGCCTTCGATCAATTGATCCGCCGCCACGAACAGTTCGTTTACCGGGTTGCCTTTGCCTACACCCGCGACGCCGACGCCGCCCTGGATGTCTCGCAGAACGTGTTCATCAAGGTCCACACCCATCTCGAGTCCTTCCACGGCCGCAGTTCCTTCCGCGCCTGGTTGACGCGCATTGCCCAGAACGAGAGCCTGAGCTGGGTGCGCGGCCGGAAATCGACCCTCGAGGTGACGGTCCTGAACGCGCCGTCCTGCGCGCCGGTCCAGGAAAAGGACGTGGTGCGGGCCGAGCGATCACGGGATCTGTTGGCCGAAGTCCATCGACTCAACCCGAGTCAGCGGCAAGCGGTGCTGCTTCGATATTTTGAAAAAATGCGGGTCCGTGAAATCAGTGAAGTCCTGGAATGCAGTGAGGGACAGGTCAAAAGCCTCCTCTTTCGCAGCCTGCAAAAACTACGCAAGCATCTGTCCGAACAGGGCCGATGGGATCGGGAGTTGGAAGCATGAGTCAGTGCCGTCGTTATCAGGAACTGATCGAGAGCTGTCTGGCCGAAGACATTTCTTTCCGGGACCGGGCCGAACTCGATGAACACTGCGCCGCCTGTGCCGAGTGCGCCGACCTGTTGGAATTGCATGGGGATCTGCTCGTGCTGGACGCGGAGGTCGCCCTGCCCGACAAACACGAATTCCGGGATATGCGTGACGCGGTTCTGGCGGCGACCGCATCGCCGCGTACCGAAGCCGAGGGCGGGTTCCTGGGCGATTTGCGTCGATTGTGGCTCGCCCACCCGATCCCTTCCGGCCTGGCCACGGCCGCCGTGCTGGTCTGCGCCGTATTTTTGGGGCAGACCACCCACCGGGACCGGTCACTCGAAGATCAGTTGCTGCACCAATCCACTCAGTGGTCGATGGCCCGGCAAGCCAGCCTCGACAGCTATATGGACGCCCCCTATTCCTTCACCAACGTTTCGGTGCGGAACCAGGGACAAGGTCAACTGGCCTTGAGTTTCGATGCCTCCCATCACGTCGACCTGCAGGTGGCGCAGGATTCGCCCCTGGCCCGGGAAGTCCTGCTGCACGCGATCATGGATCCCTCGTCGATGGGTTCGAGATTACGCGCCATGGAGGCCACGCCTTCCATCGGCGACCGCCGCCTCAAGGAAGCGCTGATCGTGACCATGCTCAATGACCCGGATGCGTCCGTTCGGCTGAACGCCCTGGGCGTGCTGGCCCTCTACCCCTACGACGAGCAGAGCCAGGAGGCCCTCTTGCAATCCCTGGGACATGACGAGGATGTCCAGATGCGCTTGACGGCCCTGGAAGAGCTGGCGCGGCGGAATGCCGGGCCGGAAATGATTCGCGAAGCGGTTGGCGGAGACGCCTCGGCGGGAACCAAGGCCATCCTTCGCCAGGCCTCGATCAGTTTCTAGCAGACGTGTGCCCGGCTTGTCCGGGCCGGCGGCACAGGTGGGCAGGGCCCGCTCGCCCGGCCGCGAAATGATGATGAACCCAACGAAGGAGAAGAACAATGAACTCCCGAATGATCGGCATCCTGCTCACCCTGGTGCTGGGCGCCACGATGGCTCTCGCACCCGCGGCCCAGGGAGAAAGCGAATGGAGAGAGGAATACCGCGTCCGGCCAGGCCAGAAAATCATAGTGGAAATGGATCAGGGCGGATCACTGGAAGTTGTGGGTACGGACCGCGACGAGGTGAGGATCATTTGCAGCGCCAGCCAGTATATCGAGGACTGGGATATCGAGGTCAAGGAAACCTCTTACGGCCTGTTTTTAACTGCAGAACCGCCCAGGGAAAACAGATCGAACGCCTTTACGGTCAAGCTTGAAGTCCCCTCGGAATTCGATATTGAAACCAATTCGGGCGGCGGTCACATCTTCATCTCGGATGTCACCGGGAAATTCGAGGGCCGCACCGCGGGCGGTGCCATCACGCTGAAGGGTCTGACTGGTGAAGCCCACCTCGAAACCGGCGGTGGATTCATTCGAATCGAGGACTCAGACCTGGACGGCAAGGTCAGTTCGGGCGGCGGTGGCGGGTTGATGAAAAACGTGGTTGGCAGCATGGACGCTTATGCGAGTGGCGGCGTGTTCAGCTATGAGAACTTGCAGGACCGGGATGGAGATTTCAGGGTTCCGGGTGACTTCAAGCCCACGAAAACGCTCGCCGGGACAATCATAAAGTACACGACCGGCGGTCGCATCAAAGTGAACGAAGCGCCCGAGGGCGCACTCGTGAGCACTGGCGGCGGCAACATCCTGATCCGTAACGCTTCGCAGTTTGTCCATGCCAAAACCGGCGGCGGTGATATCGCAATCGAAATCGAGGACGGTCCCGTCTCGGCCCGAACCGGTGGCGGAGACGTCGAGGTCATCGTTATCGAGGGACTGGGCGATGACGGTGACGACATAAGTATCAACACCGGGTGGGGCGATGTCACCCTGGTCCTGCCGGCTGACGCCTCGGTGGAATTCGACCTGGACCTGGCCTACACCCGCAAGAGTTCCCGGGATTTCGAGATCATAAGCGATTTCGACCTGGATCTGGAGCATACCACCAGATGGGAATCCGGGAACGGGAGCCCGCGCAAACACATCTTTGGCACGGCGACCATCAACGGCGGCAAGCACAAGGTCGTCATCAATGGTGTTAACGGGGACATTCGAATCGAGAAGCGGTAGCAAGAGACGCTTATCAGCGGGTGCTTGCGACTCAGACGCTCATTCATGCGTGCGGGACCGCCCAGGTCACAGTGATTGCGGGGCGATATGGAAGGAAGAACCATGGTCAGGAACTCGAATTGTGCCTTGTTTACCGTTCTACTGCTGTTTGTCACTCTGCCGGTTCTGGCCGGAGAAGAGGTGATAAAGGACGGCGTACTGCACATCATGAACGGCACCGAGCCCACCGGCAGGGGCGAGACCGTGGAGCTCGATGAAGTCTGGCGCCACGGCAGCGAGGACGACGAAGAATTCTTCGGCATGATCAGCCGGTGTGTGGTCGGGGACGATGGAACCATCTACCTGCTTGATACGAGCATGAGCGAGGTTCCGGTGTATTCACCCGACGGCGAGCGCCTGAATACGCTGAGCCGAGAGGGCGATGGTCCCGGCGAGACGCGGGGCCCCTTTGGCCTGTTTTTCATGCCGGACGGGAATCTGGGCGTGATGCAGGTCTCCCCCGGGAAGATCACGAAGATATCCACCGACGGCACCCCGGCCGGTGTTGTGACACCGACCGATCCGAAGACCGGTGGCTACCTGGAGGTTTACGACTGCGTCTCCGGCGGCAACCAGGTGGTGGTGACGGCCGAAAAAAGGCACTTCGAGAACGGCGGTTTGGTTCGCAGGCATGACAATTTCGTTGCGGCCTTCGATGAGGAAGGAAACGAGACCGTCCGCTACTTCGAAAACGAATACCTACGGGATTTCAAGAACTTTACCTTCGACGAATCGGCCGTGAACAGGGTCGATTTCCACAAGACGGCCGTGGGCAAGGATGGGCGCGTCTACGTGGCCCATGAGCGGGACGACTACCTGATCAGTGTTTTTTCGGCCGACGGGAAACTGGAACGCGTGATTGAACGTGAATTTACCCACCGTGAACGCGACGAGGACGAATACAACCGCGTCAAGTCCAACCTGGAAGGGGCTTTTGCCCAGGTTCCCAATGCCAACATCGTGATTTCGACGACCGAGCCGGATATCAACGACCTTCATTTCGGCTATGACGGAAATCTTTGGGTGTCCAACAGCTACAGCGGGTTCGAGCAGCCCGAAGGTATCCTGGCCACCTGGGACGTGTTTTCTCCCGACGGCCATTTCATCAAGACCGTTAGCGCAAAATGCGAGGGTGATGGCCTGAACGATATCATCATCTGGACCCCCGAGGGCAATGCCGTTCTGGTGACCCACTACACCGAAGGCCTGCATGGCCTGCAGAACCGGGGCGGGACCAGCGGCGAGGATGATGACGTGGATGAAACCGTCCCCATGGAGGTCATCTACCTGAAGGTTACGGGTTGACTGACAGGGCAATCCGAACCTTCGGAAAACGACAGGGAACCACCGGTGGCCTCGTGCCGCCGGTGGTTTTTTGGACCTTTTTGCAGGAAAATCGAAAACAACCCACCAAACCACTCGTCTTTGGTCAAATCGGGTGCAAATGGTCATTCCCATTCAACGGCGCTAAATTAGGAGGTACGGACGCGGCCCAAACCCCGCCCGGGAAGGAGGGTGACCATGTCAATCCGAGCGCTCGCCAGCCTGGTACTCGTCCTGCTGGCCGTACACAGCGGCCGGGCGACCGCCTACGAATTGTATCTGGATATAGACCAGGACAACGATCCGACCACCGTCAACGACTTCACCTGGGATCAGACCTGCACCGTGCGCCTGGTGCTGGCACCGACAGAGCCGGACGAGGAGATCTGGAGCGTGGATTTCGGCCTCGGCGGATCGTGTGACGCGTGCCTGGGCGTGTTCGAATACGGCACCGGCAACAACCTGGGCGACATGGACACGTGGACCTGGGAGACGCACCCCTGGTTCGCCGGCACCTGGGGTTTTGCCACCAGCCTCGACTGCCCCGCCCCCACCGGGTACCACGCGGTGTACCACGCCGAATCCATCGTCGACTGCTGCCTCGTTCTGAACGAACCGCTTTTCTTCGCCACCTTCCAGGCCTGGGCGGTGGACACCGGGCCCGGCTGTTACGTGCCGGCCAACCTGGCGGTCATGCACGGCCAAGGTGCGGAAAACGTCTGGCACTACCTTCAGATCGGGGGGCCGGCGGTGGAGCGGGAGGCCTGCGCCTGGGACGGGGTAAAGAGCATCTACCGGTAGACGACCGGAGCCTGAAACAGAGCCGCCCCGGCGCCGTCGCACCGGGGCGGTTTTCCGATCACACCTTCCGGCGCTTATCGATAGAAGACCTGCAGCTGCCACATGTTCAGCACCCCCGACACACCGTTCGAGTAGTCCTGGCAGGTCAGGGTCCAGTTGCCACCGGCGGTTTCGCCGTCGAACCCGCTGAGATCGTCCTTGGGGACAAAGTCTCCGGGATACCACCCCTGGATCCGGCCATCGGTCTCGCCGCCCTCACCGATGAACAGGGTCCGCAACTGCGTTCCGTCCGGCGAGGTCAGCTTGACAACGAGGTCGCTCATGTAGTTGTGGGAAATGTCCAGGTAGACCCGCACGCTGTCCACCACGCCGGTGATCGGCATGTTGATGGCGTCGATCGCCGGAGCACCTGCTCCCCCGCCGGAAGGACCGTCGGGAATGGTCAGGCTGGGCATGGACGCCGCCGTATAATCCCGCAGGGGCGCCTCGCCGCCGCCGGTGAAGATGACCTCGATCTCGTTTTCGGCCTCGTACTTGGTGCGACACGCCTCCAGGTAGCCCTCGCCCGGGAGCGGGGTCTCGAAGAGCCAGACCAGACGAATGGTTCCCGGCCCCGCGGACAGGCCCTGAAGGGCCTGCTCGGAGAAGGTGAAGCTGCCCGTGTTGTCCGCCGTGCGGAACATCGAACCGCCGGCGTCGGCGTCGAGATGGATCTCCACCGTGCCGCCCTGGTCAGTCCCGTCCCAGGTCACCTCGAAGCCCTCCAGGGCGAGTTCGGCGTCGTCGGCCACGTTGGTGAGCGACGGAACGCCCGCCATGGTGGCGATGGCGAGGGTGAGCGGGGTGACCTCGAGGCTGCCCTCGACGACCAGGTCGTAGTTGGTGGCCATGTCCAGGAACAGGGGCGTGGTGTCGTTGGAGTAGTAGTAGGACCCCATGCCCCGCTGCAGATTCCAGCTGCCGTAGGACACGTCTCCCCCGTCGAGGTAGTTCGGAATCTTCCCGGGCACGGTGCCGAGGAACTCGGCCCCCAGGGAGTCCCAGCCGTCGGGCGTCCCGCCGGTCTGCGCCCCGTAGAGCTTGCGCTTGATCTCGAACTGGAGGTACACGTCCCCCGCCGGCTCCGGCTCGGGCGCCACGACGACGAACTGCGACAGGTGACCGATCTGCACGGTCATCGAATTCGCGTCCTCATCAATGGGGCCGCTGAGATCGTCCCACCTGGCGCCGTCATGGGTGAAGACCTCCAGCATATCCTCGGTGATGAACTGAGGGAGATCGTCCGCGTTGTAGAACAGGGTGAGGTCGGCGTCCTGGCCGAAGTCGGTTCCGCTCGGTTCGATGTCGAAGAAATCCGACACGGCCACGTAGCCCGTAGGCAACGGCTGCGGCGTGTCGGCCGGCCCCGCCGTGAACTCGATATCGGCGGCCAGGGCCCCCGCGGGAATCTCGAGGTTCATCTTGTCCGGCATGTCGAGCGTGCCGCCTGCCGCACCGATCGTCTCGGTCACCGTCGGGTCGGCCGGCGGCGTCACCGGGTCATCGTCGTCGCTGCACCCGATGACCGTCAGCAGCAGCGAAAAGGCGAACAGTACCAACAGCTTGGTCCAGATGGCTTTTTTTGAGGTCATGTCGTCTCCCCTGAGGATGTTGGGAATGAGAACCAGACTTATTCCCACCTACTAGATGGGTTTTTGAGCTTTCGTTTTCATTTTAACATGCCCCCCGGGTGCCCCGACAAGGGGAATCCGACTGATTCTGACGTGATCCTGCCTTGGTGCTTCCCGCCGTCGCGGCGGATTCCTCACCGATTCAAATTTGCTGGGAGGGAATTTTTGGAAGGGACGACCGGGGAAGGAAAAACGCAGGGCGCCCGGCCTGCTCAGCCGGGCGCCGTTCGAGGCCCTCGCTACGCGTTCTTCAGCGACGCCATGTCGATGGAGAACCGGTATTTCACGTCGGACTTCAGCATCCGTTCGTACGCCTCGTTGATCTTCTGGATGGGAATGACCTCCACGTCGGCAGTGATGCCGTGCTCCCCGCAGAAGTCGAGCATCTCCTGGGTTTCGGCGATACCGCCGATCAACGACCCGGACAGGCTCTTGCGGCCGAAGAGCAGGGCAAAGGACGACACCGGCAGGGGCTTTTCCGGGGCGCCGACCAGCGTCAGGTTGCCGTCCAAACCCAGCAACTGGATGTACGCGTTGACGTCGTGGTCCGCCGAAACGGTGTCCAGGATGAAGTCGAAGGTGCCCATGTGAGCGGCCATCTCGTCGGCGTTGCGCGAGTTGACGACTTCGTGGGCGCCCAGACGCAGGGCGTCCTCGACCTTTGACGCGCTGGTGGTGAAGACCACGACCTGGGCGCCGAAGGCCCGCGCGAACTTCACCCCCATGTGCCCCAGGCCGCCGAGTCCCACCACGCCCACCTTCTTGCCCTTGCCCACACCCCAGTGGCGCAGGGGGGAATAGGTGGTGATCCCGGCGCACAGCAGGGGCGCGACCCCGGCCAGGTCGAGATTCCCCGGGACCTTCAGGACGAAACTCTGGTCGACAACGATGCTCTCGGAATAGCCGCCGTAAGTGACCCCGCCCAGATGCTTGTCGGGTGAGTTGTAGGTGAACACGCCCTCGGGACAGAACTGCTCCATGTCCGCCTTGCAGCTGGGACAGGTGTGGTCCGAGTCGACCAGGCAGCCGACGCCGACCACGTCGCCCGTCTTGTGTTCACTGACTTCGGGCCCCACCGCGGTGACCTTGCCCACGATCTCGTGGCCAGGCACGCATGGGTAGGTCGTGGGCATCATGCTTTCCCATTCGTTGCGGGCGGTGTGCAGGTCGGAATGGCAGACCCCGCAAAAAAGGATCTCGATCTGGACGTCGGTGGCGGCAACCGCGCGGCGGTTGATGGTATCGGACGCCAGCGGCGAGGTGGCGCTGGCGGCGGAATAGGCCTTGGCCTTGTTCATCTTTCGTCTCCCTGTTGGTCGTGAACCGGAATCCGTCGGCTCCGGCTAGTGCGATCCCATCTCCCAGATCACGTTCATGATCATCCACTCGCCGCTGGTCTTCGTCAGGTGGATGTAGTCGATCCCCCAGGCCGCATCCAGCTTCACGTTCGCGATCAGGTCCGTATGATGGAGGATGGTCACCTTGCGGGGCGCCGTCTTCGGATCGAACATGCCGTCCTTGTTCAGATGGCCCGCCAGGTCCTTGAGCTCGTCGAGCGTCATCCAACTCTCCTGCATACCGGAGCCGTCCTCCGCGGGCATGTAGCCGACCTTCTGCAGCTTCGGGCTCACACTCACGTCCAGCAGTTCGGGCTTCATGTCGTAGATCGAACTCACGTAGTTCTGCACGGCCTGCTCGATTCCCTTCGCGTCCGCGTCGTTTCCGGCCTGGGCGATCCCGGCCACGGCCACGATTGCAACGATCAGCAGGGGTCTCAGGGTGGTCTTCATCATCTTCGGATTTCCTTTCGGTCTTGTTGGGCGGCAGATATGCGTCAAAAATGCTCCTGTATTAATAGCTCAAGACCGGGCGTCCGGCCACGGGGGCCCCTGGAAAAAACCCCGCCACATCTCTGCAGCGGGGCTTCAAATCAGATGAAAGCTTTCTATTTGTTACTTCATCAGCCTGTCGACCTTTTGCGCAAGGGTTGCGTATTCCGGCTCCAGGGGCAGCAGGTCTGCGGACATGGCGTCCAGGTGGGCCTGCTGCGTCTCGTTGAGGCCTGATCGTCCCAGTCTCTCGGCGGTCTCCTGCCAGCCGCCCAGCGCGTGATGAACAACTCCCACCCCCACAGTGAGGAGGCAACCCGTCTCGGGATAGACGGCCATCTCCTCGTCCGGGTCCTCCAGTCGGTGCACTTCCGTCTGCACCTCGGCATGCAGGGACATCACCTGATCATGAACCTCGCCGAGTTGCCGGTACGCGTCTTCAGGCCGGCCCCAGCGGGCGTGCATCCCCGCGCACCCGACAAGCACGATGGCCAAATATCGACGAGGGCCGGCTTCGGTGGCGTGGATGAAATTCTCCATGGTCTGCATGACACCTGCAAAGCCGGTGGTGTCCTCGCTGGCAGCCAGGACCGATACCGTCGGCAGGAGGGCGGAGATGGTCATGGCGGCCCCGACACAACCCGTGGGCAACTGGCTGGGCATCTCTTCGAGAATCTGCCGCACCAGTGGACGCTGATTATCGTCCGGCCCGGAGGTGGCGGTGGTCGGTAGGAGGATCAGGAAGATCAGCACTGGAAAAAGGGCGCATCGCAACTGGATCAATGGAATTTCCCCCTTAGGTTCGCATGTTGGCTCCAATCTACTCCAACTTCGGCACCGCTTCAATTCATTCTGGTTGATCTTGCCTTTGTCCTTCCGACATCAAGTTGAGCCCGTTGGAGATGGCAGGAAATGGCAGACAAGTTCACGTCCCCCCTTTGCCCTCCCAGTTCCAAACGTGGTAGGATGCGGCCTCGGACGATCGCGTCCACATCGGCGATGTGGAGCGAAGTGTGGGATCAGGTCCCGTCGAACTCTTTCCGGGTGAGTGCCAAATATGATATGGACCAGAAACCTGTCATGCCTCTTGATTTGCGCAGTCCTGGCGGGATGTTCATCCCATGTGTCAGAGGAGTCGTATTACGTCTCCTTCGACACGGCCGAGGAACTCCAGGACTACCTCGCATGGACGGAGGATCGGGTCGCGCTGATCTCCGCCCACCGTGGGGGGCCCGAACCCGGCCATCCCGAGAACTGCATAGCAACATTCGAGAATGCCCTCAAATATGCGCCTTGTCTGATCGAATGTGACGTGCGGGTGTCGCAAGACTCTGTTCTCGTGATGATGCACGACGAGACCCTCGACCGGACAACCACGGGAACCGGATTTGTGGCGGACCACACGCTGGCTGAACTCAAGGAGCTTAAGCTGAAGGACAACGAAGGTGAGATCACTTCGCACGTGATCCCCACACTGTCTGAAGTCCTTCGATGGGCGAAGGGCCGGGCCATTGTCGAACTGGATGTCAAGCGGCCCGTGACACCGGAGGCGATCGTCGCCATCATCCAGGAACACCACGCCGAGATGTCCACGGTGGTAATTACCTACAGCACTCCCACGGCTCTCCGGTACTACGAATTGGATCCTGAATTGATGATTTCTGCTTCCGCCCGCGATATGGAGGGAGCCCGGCGCCTTTTCGCCAGTGGAATTGATCCCAAAAACCTGATCGCCTTCGTCGGCGTCTACGAACCGTCTGATTCGCTATACGCCCTCCTGCATGCCCACGGCGTTCGTGCCATTTTGGGAACGATGGGTAATCTTGACCGCAAAGCGGAGAGGCGGGGCGCCAAGGTGTACGGCGAACTCATTCAAAACGGAGCTGATATCCTGGCGACCGACAGGGTTGCACCCGCCGCACAGGCGATCGGATATTGATCTTGCCCTGGTTTTTCCGACATCCAGATAAGACGACTCCCGGGGCAAACTGACACCGGGGTAAATGCGCCTTTCTCCAGAGTAGGAAACCGGGAGTTCAGGATTGGGTCGCCAGACACCTTCCCCGGATTATTTGTCTTTGATAATGATAATATCTATGCAAGATGGACCTACTGGGGACTTGAACTCACACTGGAAACCATTTTAACCACCGAACATTATCGGAGGCAGATTCCATGAACAAGCGGACCTACCTGGCCAGTGTTTTCGCCATCCTGATCATTATCGCTCCGGCCGCCCGAGCCGATTTCGTGTTCGACGGCTGGGATGCCGGCACCGTCGACGGCTGGTTGCCCGCCACCGGCGCCGCCACCCTCGAAGCTCCTCTGACCGGCGGGTTCAGCGGAGGATACCTGAATTCCACCGAACTGGTCTTCACCTACGGAATCGTCGGTGCGATCAACTACGGACCTGATTACACCGGCGATTTCAATGCCCGCGGCCTCGTCCGCATTCAAGTGGCGGTGAAATTCCTCATCGGCAGTTTCCAGTCGGCCTACTTCCACGTGCGGTACCTGGACAGCGGTCACAATGGCTGGCAGCTGCCCCTGAACGCCGATTTCGGTAATCCGGACTGGCAACTGCTCTTCTTGGATTTCGACCCCGCATGGACCGACCAGCAGGCCGAAACGGCGGGCTGGGTGCAGGAGGTGGCCACGCCGGATTTCGCTACGACAATGACGAATGTCTACTCCGCCGGGATCAAGGCGACCGGTACCGGAACGCTTTCCATGGGGATTGACCATTTTTCGCTTCAAGACTCCTCGACGCCAGCGGAGGACATGACCTGGGGAGCGGTCAAAACCCTCTATCGTTAGATCGAACGGCACAAAAACCCGGTCGTGATCTTCTACTTGTCTTTTCCGGCGGGTGTTTTAGGCTTGTTGTAGCGGTAAATGGTGCTCACAGCCAAAATGGCGGCCATCTTGAAAAGCAGGAAAATGATCGGCCTCACCCCCAGGTACAGGCTCAAAGTGGTTTACGGAACGCCTCCCAATCCCGAAAAGTGCCTGACGGTCCCTCGCCCGCTGGGCACCGAGGATATCCGGTGGGCCGATGACTGATTTGTCGGCGGAAAGCGCCCCCAAAACAGGGACCTTCCAGAGCGGCAAGGTGGCAGCCATCTCTCTGGCCCACCTTTCCCACGATGTGTTTTCCGCCTTTTTGCCCCCCTTGCTCCCCCTCCTGATCGCCAAGCTGGGCCTCACGCTTTCGGCGGTCGCCTTGCTCGATATCGCCCGGAAGATTCCTCAGCTTTTCAATCCCTTGATCGGATTGCTGGCCGATCGCGTGTGCTTGAAGTGGTTCGTCATTCTGGCCCCGGCCGTAACCGCCACCAGCATGAGCCTTCTGGGCCTGGCGCCTTCGTTTCCCGTGCTCTTCCTGCTGCTTCTGGTCAGCGGGTTCAGCGCGGCCGCCTTCCATGTGCCCGGACCGGTGCTGGTCAAACATTTTGCGGGCAAGGACAGCGGCCGGGGCATGAGTTTCTACATGTTCGGCGGCGAGATGGCCCGTACCCTGGGCCCACTGCTGATCACCGCGGCGGTGTCGTGGTGGGGGCTGGAAGGATCCTGGCGAGTGCTGCCGCTGGGCCTGGCGGTTTCCGTGGTGATGTACTTCCGGCTGCGTGGCCTGCAGCCGATCAAGCGGCCAAAAGTGGTCGATGGAGAGGTCGACACTCGGCCCCGAGTGCGGGGACTGGGACGACTCTTCGTGGGATTGGCCGGCTTTCTGGTTTTCCGCTCGGGGATCAAGGTGGCTCTGACCCTGTTCCTGCCCACCTACCTGACGGGGCAGGGGCAGACCTTGTGGATGGCGGGCATCGCGCTATCGCTTCTGCAGTTCTCCGGTGCCGTGGGCACCCTGGGGGCCGGTTCCGTCGCCGATCGGTTCGGACACCGCCGCGTCTTGCTGGTCATCGCCGCGGTGACACCCTTGGCGGCCATCGGGCTCACCTTCCTGACCGGGATCGGGGTCGTAGTTCTGCTGCTACTGTCCGGGGTTCTGGTCTTTGCTTCGAGTCCCATCCTTTTGGCGGTCGTGCAGGATACGGGGACGGCAAGGCCGGCCTTCGTCAACAGCTTGTTCATGACCTTGAGCATCATCATCAGTGGCCTGGCGGCCTTGCTGGTCGGGACCCTGGGGGACCACCTGGGACTGGAGGCCGTCTACCGGGTCACCGCACTGGTGTCGGTTCTGGCGGTGCCGTTCGTGCTGTTGCTGAGGTCGCCGCGTCGCTAAAACCTGGCCAGGACCTGGAACTGCGGACTGGCGACGAATCCGCTCCAGCGCGGATCCAGCCTCATCCTCATGACCGTGAGGGCTCCAGGCCGGGCCTGGATCCGTTCGGTCGCGAGCGAGAGGGCGGTGTCGTACTCCCCGAGGATCGCGTAGGTCAAAACCAGGTTGTCGGCCGGCGGCACGGCCGCTTCGGCATCCCGGCTGCTCGGCATCAGCTCCACCGCGCGCCGGGCGGCGGCGATGGCCTCGTCTCTGCGGCCGAGAGCGGCGAGGATCGGACCCAGATCCGTGTACGGGCGAAAGTCCGACGCATCCTCCGCCACCCTTAGCTGCAACAGGGCTGCGGCCTCCTCGTTGGCCGCCCGCGCACGCGTCCCATCACCCATGGCGGCATAACACAAGGCCTGCTTGGCCACGCGCGGGTGCAGGGTGGTCTGGTCCTCGTAGAACTCGGGCATGGTTTCTGTCAACTCAAGGGCGGCCTCGTACCGGCCATCGGCGTACTCGAGCTGGAACCGGTAATTCCGGGCGAGCTCGAAATCTCCCGCGGGCATGCGGTCG
>Ga0209475_10001594_pt1 | contig 27532 bp, 18 predicted proteins | sample tdDd471_FD_187128 | JGI IMG/M metagenome (GOLD analysis project Ga0209475, IMG submission 187128) | Marine sediment microbial communities from the Atlantic coast under amendment with organic carbon and nitrate - tdDd47.1 (SPAdes)... | ecosystem: Environmental > Aquatic > Marine > Coastal >... | reverse complement strand
TGATAGGGTTATGATGGCAAGTCTTAAGCATCTTGGAATTGAAAAAGGGAAAGAGTTTAACCCAACTGAAGAACAAGTGAAAATTCTTGAAGAGGCTTCAATAGTGGGTGAAGCTATGGCTAAAGCAAATACTTTTGAAAAACGATTTGAAGATGTATATTATCGAAAGGAGACACATTGGAAATATGTAATGGTATGGAATTTTACTCACGAAACGGAGTTTTATCACCAATTGGATGAAATGGCTGCATATACCTACGAAGCTGTGGCAACAAGCCGGGCAATGGCTACTAAAATACCAGGTAAAGGTCAGGCATATTTAGGAGCATATAAAGACAGTGACGGAAATTGGTTAGATGGTAGCAATAATTACACTTTACATATTCCACCAAATGCTCCGGCTGCACGTTTTTGGTCAATTACAGTTTATGATGTGGATACCCGTTGTCCCATTGATAATGAGCAGCAAATTGCAGATAAATCGTCACGTATGGATTTGATTACAAACGATGACGGTTCAGTAGATTTATACTTCGGACCTGAAGCACCAGAAGGAAAAGACAAAAACTGGGTACCAACAACACCAAATCAAGGATTCTTTGCATACTTGCGTTTATATGGTCCAACTGAACCCTATTTTGAAAGAACCTGGGCATTACCAGACTTTGAAAAAATAAAATAACGATTCTAATAAACAACGAAACGCCAACAATATGTATAAGTAATGGTGGGTAAGAAGTAAACTTTCAGGTTATTACCTCGCATTAACTTTATCTCAGATTGACAGTTTGTGGCTCCGTAATCCACCACTACTCATACATTGGCCGTCGTCAGACTGTCTAAAAACCCACAACAAATTGTTAGTAACCAGAACCAAATAAAATCAATATTAAGAAGGAGTTTTCTTATCTTTAAATATGAAATTCATACAAGGTCAAGACCGCACACAGATTCACATTTTTCCAGTATCACTTGATGCTACCATTGATCAGGATAACGAAGTCCGGACCATTGATTTGTTTGTAAACAGCCTTCAGCTTAAAGACTTTGGCTTCCGTGTTGATTTTCCAGAGAATGGCAGGCCAGCCTATCATCCATCCGATATTTTAAAGCTGTATATCTATGGTTATTTGAACAAGATCCGATCATCGCGTGATTTGGAAAAAGAATGTAAAAGAAACATCGAGGTTATGTGGCTTTTAAACAGCCTTCATCCCGATCATAATACGATCTCCAATTTTCGCAGGGACAATCCAGATGCCATAAAAAAAGTATTCCGTGTAACAGTCCAAATGGCCAAACACTTCAAGCTGATAGGAGGCCGGTTGCTGGCAGGTGACAGCACAAAGTTCCGTGCACAGAACAGCAAAAAGAACAACTTCAACCATAAAAAAATAAAACGTCATAGCGCCTACATTGATAATAAACTGGATGAATACAACAAGAAACTATCAGAGGCTGATGAAGACCAGAAGCAAGAAATAGAGGAGGACATAGACAAGCAAAACAAACGTAAAGACAAGTATCGGGATATTGAGCAGCAGTTAAAAGAAACCGGAGAAGTCCAAGTATCCACTTCCGATCCGGAGAGCCGCCAGATGATGATCCGAAACCACATTTCAGAAGTAGCTTACAATGTACAAACCACAGTAGATGCCAAGCACAATATCCCCATTGTAATCGGTAAATAACAATGTACATTTTTTGGCAAATAAGAATGTACAACTTTTAGCAATTAACGATGTACATATTTTAGCAAATAAGAATGTACAACCTTTCTTTTTTAGTTTTTCCTTTTTAACAGACAAATGTCAGTTCATCAAAAAGCTCGAGCTTTTTGATGAACTGGGTGGAATTATAAAATTTCGCTTATTGGTTTTACAGAACCAATACATGAGATTGTTATGAGCAAATTAATGGAATTACTGATTATGTATCATGAAATACATCGGTTAAACAGGGAAGGTTTCAGTTGCGCATGGATTAGCGACCATCTGGTGCTTGACCGAAGGACAGTTAAAAAATACCTAAACATGGATGAAGAAGAATTTTTAGCCTTTAAACACCAGCAGCAAAACCGGAAGAAACTCCTGGACCCCTATGTGGATTTTGTACGCGAGCGATTGGAAGATTGCCCTGAAGCCTCTGCGGCACAAGTTCACGACTGGCTTAAAGAGTATTACGATGATCTTATAAGCGTGAATGAAAAAACTGTTTTCAATTTTGTATTATCAGTCAGGCAGAAACACGGTATTGCAAAACCATTTTCTTGTCGGAATTATGTCCAGATAGAAGAACTTCCATATGGCAAACAGGGCCAAGTAGACTTTGGTGAGTTTAACATGACCACTGAATATGGAAACCGAAAAAAGGTTTACTTCTTTTCAATGGTGCTTTCCAGGTCTCGACAAAAATATGTGGTGTTCAGGGATAGTCCGTTTACTACCCGGGCTGTTATAGTTGCCCATGAAAAGTGTTTTCAATTCTTCCAGGGAGTACCCGAACAGCTGGTTTACGATCAGGACAAGCTGATACTTGTTGATGAGAATAAGGGCAACCTGATCCTTACCGGTGAGTTCAGGAAGTATGTTCAGCAAAGAGGCTTTAAGCTGCACTTTTGCCGTAAAGCAGATCCTGAGAGTAAAGGCAAGATCGAGAATGTGATCAAGTACATCAAATTTAACTTCTTAAGGGGGCGAAAATATGTTGATGATGAAACCTTGGATGGTCAATCACTGGAATGGCTATACCGGACAGCCAACTCAAAAAAACATGCAGCCACAAAGAAAATCCCGGAACAAGAATGGATGATTGAAAAAGATCATTTAAAGCCCTTTAGTGATGTGTTGATCCCCCAACAACCCTTCCAGGGGTATACGGTCAGAAAAGACAACACGATAGCATTTAAGGGTAACTTTTACCAACTTCCTCCGGGGACGTACAAGGGCCAGGGAACAATCGTGAATGTCAGGTGCTCTGATGAACACATCATCATTTACGATATGTCCAACAATGAAATGGTACGCTATAAGCCTTTCTCCGGAAAAGGAAAGCTGATAGGGAACAGTAATTTCAATCGTGATTATTCATTGAAGATCGATCCGTTGATCGATGAAGTAGCCGGGAAGTTTAATAATCCATCCCTGGCACAGGAGTACTTACAGAAAGTACGGGCAGATAATCCCCGCTACATTCGGGATCAGTTGTTGCTGATCAGAAAATTAACCGAACAATATGATATTGAGACTATGAAGCAGGCTCTGGAATTTTGTGTGCAAAACAACATTTTTATTGCTACGGATATGGAGAGCCTGGTAAAGAGAATTAGCGCTGAAAATGCCTCTGTGAAAGAGGATAGCCAGCAACCCATAGAGATCAAAACCTTAAGCAAATCTGCCTTTAGCATTATACCGGAGAAAACCAACATATCAGATTATAAAACCTTAATGAACTAAACGATGCAAACAAAAGCACATGTAATTGTTGAATATGCTTCTCAACTCAACCTGGGCGGCATGAAAAACCTTTTGGAAGATACCATAACAAAAGCCAGTGAAGAAAAGATCAGTTACACTGATTTTGCACTTGAACTGCTTAAGCTGGAAATCGACCACAGGGCAAGGCGTGATCTTGAAAAACGAACCAAAACAGCTTGGCTGCCTTTAAAGCATGACCTGGATGGTTATGAATTTGCTTTTGCCAATGGATTATCAAAACAACAACTGAATCAACTCCGGGAATGCCATTGGCTGGAACAGAATTACAACCTTGTACTCATGGGGCCATCTGGTGTGGGCAAAACATATATTGCAGCTGGCTTGTGCAATGATGCCCTTAAAAAGGGATACAGAGCATACTTCAGGACAATGGAACAAATCATTGAAATGTTGAAGATGAAAGAGATTACAAGATCTGCAGCTACTGAGCACAAGAGGCTTCTTAAAGCTCACATGCTCGTTATTGACGATATTATGATGTTCGCATTGGATAAAAAACAAGCAGTTTCATTGTTCAACTTTATTAACCATCTTCATGAAAAGGCGTCGTTTATTGTTACCACGAACAAAAGCCCTGAAGAGTGGGTTAGGATGCTTGACGATGAAGTCATCGCTACTGCACTGCTCGACAGATTATTATATCATTGTGAAGTTATAAGATTGTCCGGAAAAAGCTATCGATTGAAAAACCGGAAAACTATTTTTACCGAAAATATTAATTGAAAAAATATATCGCTCTTTTAAATTTTTGTATGTTTGAAAAAAAGGAAAAACAGACATCCTTATTTGCTGTTTTCTGTACATCCTTATTTGCCATTTTTTGTGCATTGTAAGTTGCTGCTTACAGTCAACTCACTTCACTTTTATGCTGAATTTCCCAAATATATAACAATCATGCTCTGAATGCAAATTATTTAGGATGTATTTTGATACTTTAACAGTATGCTACACACTTCCATTTTATGGATATTTTCACAATATAAAATTGGATTAAGTAGCATTAACGTCTTATGTTAACAAAATCAAACCACCGATTACTTTTTACATATGCAAATTATGATTTAATCTGTATATTTAATTATTACAGAACCCGAATACCGATATATCATCGTATTATTTCACTGTAATCCTGAGTCCTGATAAAAAACATTGAAATATGAAATCCCCGGGGTGTTACAAAAGCTAAGGAAGACATCACTCCCAAAAATCAGGAGGAGTTAAAGAACCTCCTTCCAGGCGGCAGTCGAAGCAAACCCTTTCATCAGCCTTAGCCCAACCCAAAAACATAATATCATCGATATAGATGGGCCAGGTACTTTCTGCTTCGTAAGCAATAAATCGTAGGTCAAAATCCGGGGTACACCTATTATAGTAAAACGTTAAGGCGGGTGGATTAACGAAAACACGCTTCTCACTGGCTCCCGCAACTACAAAATAGCCCAGCACAGGTTCATCGGGATTGGTAACATTGTGCATATTGCCCAGGATTTGGATGGGTTGCCGGGTCCATAAATCACCCTGATCTATATTTTGCTCCTTAATGGTATTATAAAAATTAAAAACACTTTCCGAGATACTTAACTGTTGCACCAGCAGGCTATATTTTATACTTAACCGTTTAGTTGCAGTCGATACAAAATGCAATGGAAATTGATTTACCGCCGTTGGGTCGAGGTACTGAGTGGAAGCAAAAATAATTTCGTTCACCTTTGAAGACCGCCAGCAGGTACGCAGGGAGTCAGGATCGGGGTATGGGAAAAATTCACCCTCATAAGTATAGTCAATATCGAAGTCGGATTTGTATTTAAAGGTTTCGTATAATTTCCATAAATAATAGGAAGTATCGTTTACTTCGCTATGATTATCGACATAAAACTGTAAGCCCGGAAAACCACTGTCATTTGGATCTTCAGGTGATTCGATAATTCCATAAACGGAGTCGATGGGTGACGGTGCCCTCAACTTGCAAATTTCGGATTGGTAGCTTTGGCCGTTCGGGAGGTTTATATGCAATTGGTACAGTTCATCAACCTGTCCGCGAAAGGCGCTATCCTCTGCCATGTAGGTGCCGGGATTGGTTTCGAAAAGCTGCTGGGCCACCACCTGGTTTTCATCCGAAATGTACAATTCTGCACCACTTATCGGAATATATTTTTCATCGTTTACAAGGCTTGAAACTGATAACCTGACAATAACGGGATCGCTGGCATTTGTCAGTATCCCATCAACCACTAGCAAACCCTCATATTTATCCAGTTCCGGCCAGTATTCGTCAACACAGGAAGTGATAACAATTAATAGCAGTAATCCAAATATTGTATTCCTAAAACGCATAGTCTTATTTTAAATATCAATGCAATATTACGAATATACTTAGATAGCACAGCATAAAAGATATTTAATAATTGCCATTCGAGGCCCGTAGTCTAAACATGATTTATATCTAACAAATACTATTGAGCAGCCAGCAACTAAAATATTCTGAGAATCATCCAAAATATCAGTGGCAGTGTTGCAAGGCTTAGCAAGGTGGTGAGATACAAATTCACTATGGTACTGTTTTCGTCGGAGCCATATTTTTTGGCAAGAATAACCAGGATGGCCATGCACGGCATTGCAGTTTGCAGTACAATGTGCTTTTGAACACTGATCAATCTTCTGTGCATAATTAATCTTTGATACACCTAACACTTAAACCATAACCTTTAAGTTGGTTATAATTGCCTACCCCAGCTTGGTCATGATTCATATTTCTTCGAAAAGCCTTATTAAGAGTATCCTCTGTTGATGACCACATATACGCCCTATTCCCGGCATGTGCAAATCCTCCACTTTCCTGTTTTCGTCCAGCAGGATAATCTTTTTGCCAATGATTATATGTAGTTCATCCTACATGGTTTCTACCTTCGACCCATAACAATAAATGCAAATTTGTCATCCTGTGGACTTTCGTTTGCAGCACCCGCAACATCCCTGATATGGATTTCAAATCCTGATGTATTGCTGCTATAAACTGCACAAACATTATCCGGATCATCATGTATAGTAGCTACAACTGTAGGAATATGACCACCTGGAAAAGCATCGGTATAGGTAATGGTATATTCGCCTGTTGCATTATGTACAACACTAAATCCTGATCCGGCAGAAATAGAACCATCAGCATTCACATTCCCTCGAATGATTCGTAATTCTTCTTCACCACCCGGGGCATGCAGATCACTGTCGACCAACATATATCCTGAAGCTTTTATATTTCCCACTACATCCAAATTTTTAGAAGGCGAAGAAGTTCCAATACCAACCCTGCCATCAAAATAGGAGTGACCATCCACATGCAACTTTTGAATGGGTGTTGAAGTTCCGATTCCCACATTTCCCCAAACCGCCGGATACAAGTCCGATCCCGACACGATCCAGTTACTATTGGTGTGGGGGGTTTCCTCTTCGGCTGAAAAAGCCCTAACTGCACGTACATACCTTCCTATATTCTTTTGTCCCAGAAACTTTAAACAGTCATAGAACTGCTGGTTCCATGCATAATATAAATCTTCCTCGCTGGATGACCAATAATGGGTGCCAAAGGATGAACCTCCGTGTTGCAGTGCTGTGGTTTCAAGTAAATCCTGGTTTTGACATATCAGATTAAGTTCATTTTTGGAGGGTAAAAACCAATCATCGTATCCGTTTGATACGAAGTCATCACAATATCTTGCGGCACAGTTTGACTCACTGCAGGCCGCAAGAATATCCGCGGTATTCTGAGCACCTGTGCCTATTGCCGTAGCATCTGCACCGGGAAGATTGGTTGACATACACCCCCAGTATCTATATGTATGGTAAGCATCCTCCAAAGCTACAACCATGCCCCCACCATTGTCATCCAGGTAAAATATAACACCTCCAAAAGCATAAGCGCCTATTTCATAAGTTGGGGATCTGTTGCCATCAAGATCTATCCACTGTGTTCCGTCATAATAGTTAAAATTGGACAGTGTGGTATTGTAAATGATCAAACCTTCAACAGGCGTTAAGGCGTCTCTTTGCATCCATGTCATCCTTGGTGGTAAAAAACCCTTTGTCTCACTCTCCAACTCAAGCAATGCCGAGCTTTCCGGGCTTGTGGTACCAATGCCTACATTGCCGCTATTTTCAACAAAAACCACACTATCCGGTGAGTTTTCAGAAGATGAATAAGATGGATCCCCTCCTCTGCCAGCATAAAGTGCATAGGGCACACTCATTAATTGTGAAGTCCCCATTAATTGATAATTAGAACCGCCTGCTGCATCCATTTCAATTTGCAGGAAATAATTATCAGCGCCCCAGGAGATACTTGCAAAATCGCCGCTTACAATAAGCCCGTTTCCTATTTCCAGGTTTACTAATCCATAGCCATTAGTAGTGGTATCATGTGTCTCGGTATAAACAATTGTACCGCTGGCGCTCCCTTGTAAAATACTGATTTGGAAAGATACATTTTGATTGGCCAGTATTTCACCTGCACTATCCCGGGCTACAGCCTGGTATTTAAAAGCTTGTGGTGATTGGGCAAAACTGATAATTATTACAGTTGCCAGTAGAAATGTAATTGTGATTTTTTTCATAGTATTTTTGTTTTTGTAAGCTTATATTTTATCAAGTTTTTTATTCATCCTTAATACAGCGAACACTAAAACCAAACGCCCTGTCGAAATTCGAAATAAAAACACTTTCTGGAATAATTTTTAAGCCATTGGCATATACACCATTAACGTCACAACTCCAATAATAACCCTTGATTCCAGATACTAATATTTCCCCATCATTCCTGTGTCGATGGCCTGGAACGGGTAATTTCAATATTGAATTATAAGCTCCGGCTGCATCAGGGGTAGCCCAGGTTCCCATTTCTTCAAGCCATTCTGTATCTGTAGGTAATCGAAATCCGGCAGGGCAGGGATTATTATAACCAATTACACCCTGCCATAAGGTGTCTGTTTGTGTAATAAGCCAGTCATGTGGATATGTATCTGCGAGAATAAACATACCATCCCAATCATTGCCCGCGTTTGCTTCAGGGGTCGTGGCCAGAGTTGATGTGATATTACTGGTTCGGATTTGATGTCCATCAGAAAAGCGACCCCACTGATAAAGATCACCATATGCAGCAGGATCATTGCTGCTCGTTGCCACCTGGTCAGCTCCTAGGTTACGGTCCATCCAGTACCGACCTGTAGCCGGATTATAAACCGTATCCCAGCCAGGAGGAGGAGGAGATGAAGTTAAACTGATTTCATTCCAGGTACCCGCGATATATATATTTAACCGATTTGTAGTTGTATTAAAAATCATCAATCCATCTATTGGATCGTTTATAGCATCTCTTTGTGTTGTTGTCATACGTGGGGGCAAAAAGCCTCTAGAAGTGCTATTTAAATCCAAGATCGCTGATTCATCCGGGCTTGTTGTACCGACACCGACATTTACATCACTGGTTGATCCATTCACACCATTTATCGAACCCAGTACAAGAGCATTGCTTTGTTCAACAAAAGCACGTCTTCCGATAGCAGTAGCATTGGTCAGGTTAGTTATTCCTACATCAGCATGGAAGCCAATAGCTGTATTTCCATCCCCGCTTATATTATCAGCAAGTGCAGCATAACCCAGTGCTGTATTTGCTTCTCCGGTTGCATTATCATAAAGAGCAGCATATCCATCAGCTGTATTATAAGACCCTGTTGTACTATAATTTAGGGTCTTATAACCGGATGCGGTGTTGCGTTGGCCTGAAATATTTGATCCAAGTGCCTGGCGACCAATTGCAGTGTTCCAGGCTCCACTATCATTAAAAATCAATGCTTCATATCCAACAGCTGTATTGTTATCTGCTGAAATATTATTAAATAAAGCCCTGTATCCAATGGCGGTATTGAAGATACCATCTGTATTAAAATGCAGCGCTTCGCATCCGATGGCGGTGTTTCGATATCCGCCGGTGTTATTTCTTAATGCCTGATAACCAAAAGCACTGTTTCTGGTACTGGTAGTATTGGTGAGAAGAGCCTGATGTCCAACAGCGGTGTTCCATTCTCCTGAAGTATTATTTGTGAGTGCCTGCATTCCGACTGCAATATTGCAATTAACGGACAGATCATCAAAGAATCCAGCTTTATCCCCGATAAAAACATTGTTACCGACATTGTCGAATTCCAGCCTTCCATATTCCATGCGGAAATATTCATAACCTGCCAGGTCAAAACGAATGATGTCATCATCGGGGCTTGCTTCTACCTGAATTTTTGTGTCTTCATCGGCATCAGATATAGCATTGGGTGGGATGGGATTAATAACATTATCTGCTACTTTGGCGTGCAATGCATAGGGTACACTTAATATCTGGCTGGTACCCGAAATGGTGTAATTTGCTCCGCCATTCAGGTCGGTTTCTGATTTTATAAAATATGGGCCTTCACCCCAGTTAATGTTAGCAAAATCTCCGGAAACTATTACCCCTGTTCCAATCTCAAGTGTCACCAGACCATTGTTATTGGTTGCCGGAAAATGTCGTTCTACATATACCTCTGTCCCACTTGCAGAACCTTGCAAAATACTTATTTGCATGCCTATATTGGAATTGGTTACAAGAAAACTGTTTGCATCCCGAATGACTGCCTGGTAGCTCATTTTATCTGGAGCCTGGGCATATGACTGCCGTGGAAATAACACAATCACCAACAAGAAAACTACTGATATCACTGTAAATATTTTTTTCATGATTTTATGGATTTAGTGTTTATTGATTTTGAATACTATGACTTCATCTTGTTTATGTAATATTTTTAAAAAATAACATGCAGGTACAAGGTTTTGCAAATCAATGCTCGTCTTGCTGATTAATACATTTTTAGTGTGAAGAATGATTCCTTTATTGTCGTAAAGCTGATAAGACAATTGATGGTTGTTGTAATTTTTAATTTCTAATGTTAGAAGGTCTTTTGTGGGATTGGGATAAATATTGCAATTCAGCTTAAAAGATTTTTTATGCTCGTGTCCTGTGACAATAGAAATCTCATAAGGTTGCTGCACCCCTTCAGTTACTGAGCCTTCAGCACCAAAATGGGCAGAGTAGGTTACCTGCCCGATGGAATAGCTTATTGATCCATCATTGCTCGAAATATTGCCTCCCGTTGCAGGGATGGTTTCCTGGGCTGATAGGATAATTACGTAGAACAAAGCGAATAATGAAAGGTTGATCTTTTTCATGGTATTTTGTTTTTAATGGTTAATTGTCATGATTTTTTATTCATCCTTGAGACAGCGGACTGAGAACCCATCCCGCTTACTTTTATCAGTCGCTCCAATGTTGCCTGAGTTGTAATTCAGGTAGCGGCACCATCCGCGGTATGTTGAGTACCCGGTAGAAGACCACCAGTGAAGATATTCGCCAACACCGCTAAAATTACCAGCATAGTTACGTTGGCCTCCCGGAAAACCTGAAAATCCGTAATCGTCAGTACCATTCTCACTGCTTTCATTCCACCTGGGGTGTTCAGTGGTATTACAACTCCCACCTTGTGGAGAATTTACCTGTCTGCACGATTTTAGTTCGTTACCAAAAGGTGAGGATGTTCCGCCAATATGATCAGTCAATGTAGTCCATTCAGCGTCTGTTGGTAGGTGCCAGCCAGCAGGGCAAAGACCGTTGTCAGCAACTGTTGTGTACCAGTTGTACAGCACTCCATAAGCTGCCCCATATGTTGACTCGTTGTTATCGTACCAGCAATAGGCAGGTGTTGATAATGCTTCCCACGCACTATTGCCTGTTACAAGTGGTATGTCAGTTCCATCATTATATTTGGTTGCCGCCAGGTTTTCGGCCATCCAGCATTGATTGCCAATCAGAACAGTATTATATAATTGATTATCCCGGGTATCGAGGAATTTGTCTCCACAATTTTCAAAAGCTTCTGGGATCATAGTACTATGACCAAAGTTTTCAACCCATATATCATTTTTATCCGGATGATTCACCTGAGCATTCAGGTTCCAGTCTCCGGGCATATAACCCATTTTACCTGCCTCAACTGTCCAGCACAGGTTTTTATCTTCAACTTCTATTTTTCCATTGGCATCACAATCTCCACTAATCATTCCGAATATTCCGGGTGCAATTTCTTTTTGTCCTTCCGCATAAGCTTTTGAAGGCTGATCTGTAAAATCATAAGTGTAAACTCCTTGTGATTCTACCAATGGAACAGACGACATAATCGCCAGGTGATTTCTATGCCATAAAACCAAATAATAATTATCGGAAGCAATTAGGTTGAATGTGGCCAAACTTTCCCCATCCATACCTACAACCTGCCCATTATTTAGAAGAAATGCTGCTTTTCTATCGACAATAGAATCGGGTATTGCGGTGATGGGGTCTCCTGTAGTTTCCCTGATTTCAAGTAATACCCAGTCCACAATATCAGCATTTGGTATTGAAAGTACGTTTTCTGAACCCGGATAATACCATGGCTCTGAACCGTATGGCTGGACCAGAGGTATCAAACCTGCTTCATTCAATTCAGTGGTCATTTCAGTACCAGCAAAAGGTCCTTCTAAGAATACTTTTACATCCATTATGGGAGTTTCACGAATCTGTACCTGGTCAAGGGCCATGTCAGACAAATAACTAGGTCCTGTCAACCCTGTAAACCTAAACTGTACACTGGTTTCATCGGTATAGGCCAATAGTGACAACATTTCCTGGAACCAAATAATGCCCTGGTGGCCTGATAAACTCCATAAGGAATCCCAGGTGGTACCTCCATCCGTAGTTATATCAACTGACAAACTACCGACAGTCATTCCACGCATATGGTAATAGAATGATAATTCAGGTTCGCTTAAGGGAGTAAAATTAAATACCGGGGAAAATACTGATGCTGTAGCTCCGAAACATTCCGATGCTTCTGTATAAATATAATTCCCACCACCGCTTACATCGTCATAAGGTCCGGTAAGTCCTGAACTGGTTGATCCTGAATATACATCCCAGTCAAAACCTTCACCACCTAAATTCCACCAGCAATCTTCTAGCGTAACTGATCCATCTTCATTGCAAAAAGTAACAGGTATGCTGGTATTCCAGGAATCAAAATTTTGTTCATATGGATAGGTATAGTAAAACTGGTTTGCAGTTTGGAATGTAAGGGGGCCAATCCAATCACTTAAACCATCGCTAGCGCAATCATCCTGTACATATACCTGGTAATGAGTACAAGGTATAAGCAGTGTTAATGTAATAGGGCTTGATACTCCTATTGTTGCACCTAAAGGGTCAACTCCAGGCGAAACCCAGGCATACCCCATTCAACATTTGACAGACCTGATGCGGATAACCATGATATGTCAGCAGTTAGTTCTATAATATTAGTGACTGAAATATTTTCCGGAGGATCGCAAGGTTGACTCTGGTTAATCTTTGTAACTAATAAGATTAATAAAAGCAGCTGAGTTGATTTTATGTCCATTTTCATAACATCCTTTTTTTGTTTAAGTAGTAAACTAGTGTTAAAGAAATGAACACGATTGTGTTTTTCATAACATTTAGTTTTATATGAAGTTATATTTATATGTTAATGTTTTATACCTAACAGAAATTACAACTTTTACAAGAAAGACTTAAACGGTATGTAGCGGTTTAGTAGTTGGCAGAATTCACCATCAGTATAATTAGTTTTACCGGAATTGGTAAAGGCAACTTTGATATTTTTAGGAAGCTGCTAATATACGACAATAAAGCACTGAAAGCAAGGATTTTTTTGGTCCCTAATTCTATCAATCTGGTGGCATTGTAAGATTTTTTGGAAATTCTGGTTTTATTAGTACTAAAAAGTTCTCGTTAATTGGACACCGTTTGCTTCGTCGCTTCGCTCCTCGCAAAGTCTGTTGCTACTATCTCATTATTTCTATTCCACTCCTCTGGAGCTACCAGCTAGTGCGATGCATACATGGCCATCGGCCCGGTCTTCCGGAATCCGGCCATGTGAGGGCAATTTCTGAACCTTATTCGGCTTTACGCACGGACGACAGCCGGTCATCGAACACTGAACATTGAACACTGAACATTGAACACTGAACATTGAACACTGAACATTGAACACTGAATATTAAACACTGAATATTAAACACTGAACATTGAACTTTCCCTGTTCTTAATAAAACCATACCATCATCCAATAAATCAGCGGTAGTGTAAGGAGACTTAGCAAGGTGGTTAAAAACACATTCACCATGGCGCTGTTTTCGTCGGAGCCATATTTTTTGGCAAGTATAACAAGGATGGCCATGCACGGCATTGCAGTTTGCAGTACCATGGCGCCAAAGGCAGGCAAAGAGATCGCGTTTCCGAATAAATTATTTATACCAACCAGGATCAGCAAAACAACGATAGGTGCAATCAATAATTTGTTCAAAGCAAGAATAATGGCATCCAGACCAATACTTTTCCAACCCAGTTTAAAATCGGCCATCAGCATCCCGATATAAATCATCGAAAGGTATAAAGTCGTACTTCCAAGTCCTGTGAAGGTTTTATCGATTACCACCGGTAATGAAACAGGCAAGACCATAAACAGAAATCCTAAACCGAAGGCAATGGTGTTGGGATTAAGTAATTTCTTTAACTTGTTTATTTTTCCGGCTGCGTGGTTGCCACCAAGTTTATATATCCCAAAGGTCCATATTACTGTCATCTGGGAAAGGTGATAAATGGCAGCATAAAACAATGCTGATGTACCGGGAAAGAGCACATCAACAAGCGGGTAACCCAGGAACACAACATTGCCAAATGCTGTATGGAGATTATGGACAATACTCTTTTTAATATTTAAGCGAAATATAAGAGAGGTCAGGTAACCAAGCCCATATTGAAAAGCAAGAAAAACATAGGTGAGCAAAAACACAAGCAGGCCATTATGTAACAGCTCACCACTGTATTTAAATCCCGAAACTGTACTAAAAATAAAGAGGGGAAGTGTGAGGTTAAACACCAGTTTTTCGATACCGGCCTTCACTTCAGCCGGCACCAATTTTACTTTGTAAGCGATGAATCCAATCAGGGTCAGGAAACCCAGTACACTTACTTTGTCAAGAATGATATCGAAACCGTCCATAATTTAATGTATGTCTGCAACTAAAGCCAAAGCATTAAATAATGGAAGCATCCAATTTCAAATTGCAAATTAATTGCAAAAACCAATATATAAACATCCAAAACTATTTTAAAAATTGAATTTTTGATATTGTGATTTATTTGAATTTTGTGTTTCTAGTTTTGAAACTTCCATATTAAGAAAATATCATTTAGCTTACGTGTAAGGCAATATTACTCAACCGGTGGCAACAACAGTGCGTTAAATAAAAGTTTATAGGATACAGGTGTAGAAGCCCTGAATTGAGGCAGGAAGGCAAACAAAACCATTTGGCCTTTTCCCTTTTTAAGCCACACCATACCGGCTTTTCTGCCCAATAATTCTTCATTTTCGATGTATCCCGATGCAAGAATATTTTTCTCAGGAAAAGTGGCTATCACCCTGCGGTCCATATCAAAGTAAGGTTCACGGGTGGTAAAAACCGGGTTACCACGGTAAAACACACCAATGTTTTTTTCCATACCCATAGTCAGTGGATGGTCCTGCTTTAGCTGAACATTCACCAATGATCCCGGGCAGTAGAGGCCCTTTTTTGTAAGCACACTGGCCACATCATTTACAGGCAAAGTAAATTCCTCAATTTCATCATCCGACCATTTTATCTTTTGTGGCCCTACGAACAATCCGGGTGATTCTCCCCAGGCAATAACATTCCCGCCTTTATCAATATATTTCAGGATTTTTTCAAGGCCCTTCTCTCCTATTCCTTTCGTAAATTCGGGTGGATAACTGGAAGGAGAATAAGTACCCCCGCTCCTCTTGTATTTACCTTTCAACAGAATGTCCTTATTTTCGCTCGGGAATACAAGCACATCAAAGTCTTTTTCAAGGTCTGTTTTTTCAAAATCCCCTGGATGTAAAACTGTATATTGTATACCATACTCATCAAACAAATACCGAGTCCAACCGGCATCCATGTCGTGAAACCATGACTCAACGAGAGCAACTCTTGGAAGGCTAATTTCCGTCAATTCAATTTCATCTGTCTCGCTTAGTAAAGTAACGTTGCAATTAATAGTTTTAAGCAATTCAGTTAATATTTCGTCGTCTTTTTTTCTATCAAGGAATAAAACAAAAGCCCCTTTAATATTTACATCATTATTGATGATTAAATCACTTTTTAATCTGGAAATTTTTAATCCATTATTTAAAGCTGTAAACAATACCCTGTAAGAATCATTACAATTAACATCAAGAATTGCCGCCTTAGCATCTTCTATTTCCATTCCAGTTTTATCAGAAGGGTACCATTCAACAAGTACCTTTTCCAACTCTTCACTCCTGGTATCGATCTCATCACATGCTACACCCTTGTGCAAAGGCAATGACCAGTTTGCTATATCATAGGGTTTGATGATGTCTCCATCCGGAGTGTAATGCCGTACGGGGTATTCCTGCACTTCCATCACCTCCTTAATAAACGGCCTGAATGGCTGGGCCATAGGCACCACCATTGAACCAGCATTATAGTTTTTATGGTCGATTAATATATCTTCATCGAGTGTATACACCTTTATACCATGCTCAATCAGCAATTCAGCAAGATCGAACCATTCGCCTCTGTCATGTTGTTCAAAAGGCAAGATGTAATAATAGGGGGCTTCGGTTCTTCCTTTCTCCACCTCACTTTTACAGATATCATTTCTGAACCGAAGAATTTCCTCTTTGTTCATAGAACAAGTGTTGATGCAGGAATTTGTGGAAACAATTTCATATTTAATTATGTCGCTCAAGCGCCACCAGCCACCGGGCCATGGGTCTGGGAAGTTTGTACTTTTCTTGTACTCCGACAAACCCTTCCCCCATGCATTCAGCTCTCCGGCTTCGATATATATGGGTTTGGCATAATTGCAGCTTGCAGCTTCAGTGAGGAAAGCCATCACATTTTTCCACAAACAGGTTTCAGTGGAACCTGGCCAGTAGTTGTCGAAAATGTAGCGCTGGGCAACACCTGAACAACCTTCTTTTGTGAGGTCTTTGATCATATTTGTTCCAAATATTCCATTCCAGTTCCATATGCCGGCATCAATATTTTCAGCAATAGGATCGTGGTTTGGGGGAACAAAATAACGGACTCCGCTCTGGTGTTTTTCAACCATTACCTGTGGGAACCAGGTTTTGCTTGTCAGGTCCGAGATGGCTTTGGTATCGCTTTGGGTTAGAGTGATAAAATCCCTGTTATTGTCATGGCCAACATACTCGTGGTAAATCCCAGGCATACGGCTGTCGTCATATTTTGTGCCTTTGTATTTCTGATAATGGTTAACAATCATGTTCATCCCATCAGGATTATGGCAAGGATTCATCATATAAACGACATCATCAAGCCATTTTAATTTCTCAGTGTCTTCTGTTGTAACCAAGTCATAGGCTATCAATGGCGCACTCTGGGAGGGCCCAACCTCCGAAGAGTGCATCGAAAGTGTGGCCAGGAAAAAGACTTTTCCCTGAGCTACCATCTGGTCAACTTCGCTATCGGTGAGCTGAGGATTAATGGCCAGATTTTCATTGATTTCACGCAGTTGATCAAGGTTTTGCAGGTTCTTCTCTGAAGATATAAATGCAATATACATAGGCCTGCCTTGCGGAGATTCACCGATTTGACGCATCTCAAGCCTTGATGATTGGGCATCCAGTTCCTGTAGATAGCCGATTAATTGCTCGTAATCAAAAAGTTCATGATCTGCCCCTGGTATAAAACCAAAATAGGATTCAGGAGTAGTAAATTTTTGTTCTTGTGATTGAATTGTCTGGCAGAAAAATAACAGGGACGAGATCATGAGTATCCTTACCAGCAAGGGTGTAGTTTTACGTTTCATACTTTCGGTTTTTGAACTTTCGACCAAAATACATAATATTTCAATAACTCCCCGCATTAAGCAATACAACTCAGTCATAGGCAAACAATGGATTAAGAATCATTACTTTGGCATGCTTTTGAAAAATTAACTATTTCCATTTAATCTTTAACTTGATTTTCGATTACTTTTGCCCATTGAATATGAGACCTGAAAAAAGAAATATCTTTCTTGGTTCACTTGCAGTCAGTATATCAGCCATACTCTGGGGATTTGATGGTGTAGTGTTGACTCCACGCCTTTACAACCTGGATGTGGGTTACGTGGTTTTTATGCTGCACTTTATTCCTTTTGTTATCATGAATTTTTTCCTTTTCAGGGAATATCGTGAAATAAAGAATTTCACAAAGGAGGATATTTTCTACCTGGGATTGATTGCAATTTTTGGTGGAGCATTGGGCACCTTAGCCATCGTTAAAGCTTTGTTCCTTGTTAATTTTCAGCATTTAACCATAGTGGTGCTACTTCAAAAGTTACAACCGGTATTCGCAATTGCCCTTGCCGCACTTATTCTTAAAGAGAAGTTAGGGAAAAATTATATTCTCTGGGCCTCCATTGCCATTATCGGTGGGTATTTCCTCACTTTTGGATTTCATCTTCCAAACATGGTTTCAGGCGCCAACACGGTATATGCTGCCCTCTTTGCTTTATTGGCATCATTTTCTTTTGGGAGTTCCACAGTATTCAGTAAAAAAATATTAGGGAAAATCAGTTTTAAAACGGCAACCTTTTATCGCTACGGATTCACCACAGTTATTATGTTGATTTATGTTTTGATAACCGGGGCGATTTTACAATACCAGATAACCACCCGGCTAAACTGGATTATATTTTTTATCATCGCTTTTACCAGTGGTTCGGGGGCAATATTTTTGTATTATTTTGGATTAACAAGGATAAAAGCTATTATCGCAACAATCTGTGAATTGTTCTTCCCCATTTCTGCCATCATATTCGATTATATTTTCAACGATGCAAGGCTATCCATAGTTCAATGGCTAAGTGCTGGTATAATGATATTTGCAATTATAAATCTTAACCTTGAACGGGCCAGGAAACTGGAAAAGATAAACAAGCAACGTCATTCAGTAAATTAATTCTATTTCAAAAAATCACCTGCTACACCAAAAATTTCATCAAAAGCCACACCTATTTCCTTCTGATCCTGAACTTTTAACGGAAATGGATTTTCGTGTGAGTACTTGTATTTAGGATCCACTACCCTCACATCAATAGGAATATCCCTGTCAGCGCCCTCAAGGGTGCCCTGCACTTCATAGGACGAAACTACTTTATCCTGTTTCAATGCAATGGCAGCGATTCTGTCACTCAGGTTGCGCAACTTTTCTTCCCTGAATTCACGCAGTTTATGATACTCAAGCATTGATCTGAAAACAGATCCCTCAGTGTGAGACTCACTAAAATAGTGCGCCAGTCTTGCATCTTTTTTCATGTATGTATCTAGATGTTCCAGAAAAAATGAATAAAGGGCGATGTTAGCCTCGCTATCAAGGATGGATTTTTGTACAGGCGACATCCTGTTAAATACAGCTCCGCCGCAAAACATAAATAACTTCGATTGGCTTAACAAACCTTCGGGATTACTCAACATCAATACCTCAGTAAGAAAAGCACCAATTGAATAAGCAAAGAAATCAAATCCCGCATTGCTATCAATCAATGGATGTTTGCCTGCTTTAACCTGCTTTATCAACTGAATGATATCGTAAAAAGTTTGCAAGCCAGACCACAAAAATCTTTGAGGCAAAATATGTAACCTGTTGCTTATCGCAATGTTTGCAAAGGATGAAGCAGAAATGGCAGGAAATAATCCTTCACGGATTTGCCTCAGGTCATTCATTAATCTGAAGTCCGACCATGCCGACGGAGCCCTGTTCATATGGAATGCAGTCGGAAACAGAACAATGGTTTTCCCGGTATGTTCCATGAGTTTTTTTGCCCAGGGCAAATATTTAAACCAGGTCTTTTCATTTAAACCGTGTAAGAGAAAAATTACATCTTTTGAATTCCTGGTGTTCTCCGGTTTGAAAATTGCATATGTAAAGCGTTTGTTTTCTGAAACTTTTGAATCATCAAGGTTCAGTAATTCATTAATCTCAGGTGAAATTGCATTTTGATAATCGGGAGTCCTTGGAAATTTTTTGCCCTGATCCACATAAGTTTCTTCTCCCGGCAAAATCCTATAGTTTTCCGACTCAAATGGCAAGTGGTACAATGTAAAATTTGGATTTCCCGCAATGGAAACCTCCTCACCTCTTTCGAAATATTCTTTAAGGGAATTGTGTGTTTCGATGTAATTCATTCTACAAAAATAGGCCTAATTCGCATGCTTGAAAAATTATAGTGTTTGTTAATATAAAAATAATATATCTTTGCGCCCGCAATTGCGGATGTGGCGGAATTGGTAGACGCGCTAGACTTAGGATCTAGTGCCGCGAGGCGTGGGGGTTCGAGTCCCTTCATCCGCACCCATTACCTGGAGAAAGTTCATCTTTCTTCAGGTTTTTTTTTGGTAAATTTTGCATTTTTGCAAGAATGTACGACATTTGAAACATGAATAAAAATGAATATGCCCAAACCTTGTTTCAGGGAGATTTAAATTGTGCACAAACAATTTTAAGTGCATTTGCCCCTCAGTTAGATATTGAATTGTCACTACTACAAAAAATAGGATCCAACTTTGGTGGCGGTATGGGTGAAGGAGAAACATGTGGCGTAATAACCGGAGCATTAATGGTATTGGGACTTCTTTATGGTACGGACGAAAAATCTGACCCTTCCATTAAAGAAAAGGTCACTGAACTTTCAAGTCAATTCAAACAAGAATTCGGCAACAAGCATGGCTCTTTGGCCTGTAAGGACTTGATTGGCTACAATACCAAGACTCCTGAAGGTTACCAAAGTGCTATTGAACATGAAGTTTTCAGAACAAAATGCCCACTCTTTATCGAAGAAACCATAGAGATATTGGATAGATTGGTCCAACCTTCTAAAGAAGCCAAATCCAATTAGAAGCTAAAGCTTAAATTCCGAATCAAATCCGGGTTTTTGTAGAGCAAAAAAAAACCTCCGCCGATTTAACGACGGAGGGTCCCAGCAAAAAAGATTTCCCCTTTAAAAATAAAGAAAGAAATGAAAAGAAAATAAACTCATACTAAGCTTTAGTAATATGTTCTAATTTCTTGTGACAAAGATATCTTATAAAATGCATTCAGCAAGTTTTTTTCCATTCTCATTCTTGGAATGTACATTTTTACATATGTACCTGCATTGGATTTAAATCTTTGTTATCCTTAGCCCTAATTAATTGGTTTTTAATTTTTTATTATATTTTCGATAAATCGAATGATTAAAAAGTCTTGATATTTTATTTAGAATGAGCAAGCTTTCCCCCTTCCCATTTTCACAGAAACAACTCAAAAACAATGTATTAATTTTTTAAAATTGAAGGATTATAAATATCAATCAGGGTTCAAAACAAAACCTTATCTAAACAATTGTACTGTTGGCTCTTAAGGACAATATTAGGATTGAAAACCCTAACAATTTATCTCTAATTTTTATTACTTTTTTCTTTATTAGCCAAATTTTATCCTGAAATTGGAATATCTTGAATTGACACATGATCAAATTCTGTAAAAGCTTCATTATCTAGCCTATAACGCATTGTTCTAATAATGAGAATATGATCTTACCTAATATCGTGCCATTCTATACTTTTTTCATAAAAATATTATTTCCCTGATTTCACACCTTTAATCAGGCCATTTTCAGCCAATAATCCATTGTATTGTAAAACCTGCAATTTCTTACACATACAATATATCGACCTAAAACTGATTTAACTCTGGATAAAAAATAATACTTTTGCACCCCAAATTTAAACTTATAGGTGAATGAATATTAGTCAGGAAAAAACAAATGATTTAACAACCATTGTTAAAATTGAAGTTCAAGAAGCGGATTATTCTGAGCAGTTCGAAAAAGAACTTAGGAACTACCGCAAGCAAGCCAGCCTTCCGGGATTTAGAGCCGGAAAAGTACCCATGGGTATTATTAAAAAGAAATATGGTACGGCCCTTAAAGTTGAGGAAGTAAATAAACTGGTTTCCAAGTCGCTCAACGACTACATTAGTGATGAGAAACTTGATATACTAGGCTACCCTTTGAATAACATTGATAAGGGTACAATGCCTGATTTTGAAAATCAGAATGATTTTGAGTTTTATTTTGACCTGGCCATGTCGCCGGAATTTAGCCTTGATATTTCAGAGAGCAATGAGGCAGAATTCCTGAAAATTATTATTAATGATACCATGTTGGAAAAATTCATCGATGATATTCGCAAACGGAGTGCAACTTTCGAGGATGTGGATGACATCCAGGAAGAGGATATGGTTGAGGTGAAAATTGAGGAACTCAACGATGACAATACTGTAAATGGTGACCGTTCTTATAAAAATACTTCTATCATTCCCACTTACCTTAAAGAAGAAGATACACGAGAAGAATTTCTTAAACTAAAAACAGGTGATACTATTATTTTCAACCCTTTAAAGGTTACTGGAAATGCCACCGAAACAGCCACTATGCTGGGCATTGAAAAAGAAGAAGCAGAAAACCTCGAAAAGGATTTTCAATTTACTGTTGTTAAAAGTTCAAGACAAAAACTTGCTGAAGTAAATGAGGATTTATTTAAGTCCGCTTTTCCAAATGATGAAATAACTGATGAGGAACAATTCAGGGCAAGAGTGATGGAAGAGGCTGTAAAAGTTTATGAGCAGGAATCGGATAAATATTTCCTCCATAAAACCATGGAGCAGTTTTACGATCAAACTGACATGACACTACCTGATGATTTCCTGAAAAGGTGGTTATTTGTAAGCAATGAAGGAAAAATTCCTGAAGAGGACATAGAAAAGGATTACCCCCATTATCAGCGATCGATGAAAATGCAGTTGATCGAAAACAGGCTGGTAAAGGAAAATGAAGGCCTCAAAGTTACTGAACAGGACATCAAGAACCAGATCAAACAATACTTCAGCATGTATATGCCACCCATGGGAGATGATGAGGAATGGGAAGAACGCATGAGCGGAGTTGTTGACAATTACATGAAGAACGAGGAAGAAGTACAGAAAATTCAAAACCAGATTTTTGACCAAAGGCTTATCGCATTACTTAAAGACAAACTCAAGATTGTCGATAAAGAAGTATCATACGATGAGTTCCTTGCTATACTCAAAGAATCTCAAAAGCATATGCATCATGACCACGAGCATGATCACGACCATGACCATCATGGTGATGAAGGTGAACCGAAGGTTGCTGATGATAAAACTGATGAACAATAATTGAATATATTTCGTTATTTGATTGAATAAAATTAAAAGCAAAAGATATGTACCCAAGTGATGAATTTAATAAATATGCCACAAAGCATCTCGGCATCAATAGCTTAAGTTTACATAAATATACGTCAAGTGTAAAAAACTATATCTCTCCTACAATTATTGAAGAGCGTCAGCTTAATGTTGCTCAAATGGATGTTTTTTCCAGGCTGATGATGGACAGGATAATATTTCTAGGAGTGGCAGTTGACGATTATGTTGCGAACATCATCCAGGCTCAATTGCTGTTTCTGGAATCGGTTGACTCTTCAAAGGATATTCAGATTTACCTGAATACTCCAGGTGGATCTGTATATGCTGGACTGGGGATTTACGATACCATGCAATACATATCATCTGATGTGGCAACCATATGTACCGGAATGGCTGCATCGATGGGTGCAGTATTGCTGTGTGCCGGCCAGGAAGGAAAACGTACCGCACTAAAACACTCGAGGATTCTTATACATCAGCCGATGGGTGGCGCCCAGGGACAGGCATCGGATATTGAGATTACCGCCCGCGAGATCCAAAAATTAAAAAAGGAACTCTACGAAATCATTGCACTTCATTCGAAGCAGGACTACGATAAAATCTGGAAAGATTCTGACAGGGACTATTGGATGACCTCTGTAGAGGCAAAAGAATATGGAATGATTGATGAAGTACTTGATCGCGGTAAAGAGGCGAAATTAAAAAAGAAATAAAACATAACCAGTATGCCCAAAGCCAGTGATAAATGTTCCTTTTGCGGAAGGGCAAGAAACGAAACCGACATCCTCATTGCAGGCATTAATGGCAATATCTGTGGTGAATGTGTTGAACAGGCAGATTTGATCCTTAACGAGGAACGTTCCCTCAAGAGCCCAGACAAATTCAAGGATCTCAAGCTTTTGAAACCTGCTGAAATCAAAGCTTATCTCGATCAGTATGTGATTGGCCAGGAAGATGCCAAAAGGATACTTTCGGTAGCTGTTTACAATCATTACAAACGCATTTCACAAAAAGGCAAGACCATTGAAAAAGAAGATGATATCGAAATTGAAAAGTCGAATATCATAATTGTTGGCGAAACAGGCACTGGCAAAACATTATTGGCAAGGTCGATAGCCAGAATGCTCCAGGTACCTTTTGCCATTGCTGATGCAACCATCCTGACCGAGGCCGGTTATGTGGGTGAAGATGTAGAGAGCATACTTTCGAGATTGTTGCAGGCTTCAGATTACAATGTTGCTGCTGCCGAAAAAGGGATTGTATTTATTGATGAAATTGATAAAATTTCACGAAAAAGCGACAATCCTTCTATTACACGTGATGTTTCAGGTGAGGGCGTACAACAGGCTTTGCTTAAACTCCTCGAAGGCTCCGTTGTTAATGTTCCACCGCAAGGTGGCCGGAAGCATCCTGAGCAAAAGATGATCCAGATCAACACCGAAAACATTCTGTTTATTTCCGGTGGCGCCTTTGATGGAATAGAAAAGATTATAGCATCACGTATGCGCACCAATGTAATTGGTTACGCTAGCAAGAAGGCACAGGAGCACATTGAAAAAGACAACATGCTTCAATATGTAGCACCTCCTGACTTAAAGAAGTTTGGTTTAATTCCTGAAATCGTTGGGCGTCTTCCGGTAGTTACCTACCTTGATCCCTTAGACGCTTCAGTATTGAAACGCATCCTGACTGAACCAAAGAACGCATTGGTAAAGCAATTCACCAAATTGTTCGAGATGGATGGCATTAAATTAAGTTTTACTGATGGTGCCCTTGATTTCATGGTTGAAAAAGCAGTGGACTTTAAATTGGGTGCGCGTGGATTGCGATCAATTATGGAGGCCATACTCAACGATGCCATGTTTGATTTTCCCTCTGATCCAAGCAATAAGGAATTGAAAGTATCTCGTAACTATGCTAATGACAAGCTAGGCAAAAATAACCTGGCAAAGTTGCGTGTAGCATAAATTGAGTTCAACTCTAAAAATTACTTAAACCGCCTGATACCAAATAATCGGGCGGTTTTTTTCGTTTATGCCTACATAAAAATTTATTTTTCATGTACAGGTTTTTACTGTTGTTTTCTCTAATTCTTGCGTTTTCATACAATGTACTTTCCCAGGAAAAGGAAGTGCACCTGGTGAAGTACAGGATTGTTGGAGTGGATACTTTGCCATATGTGAAAATTGCGGGGGTTGAGGTATTTGATTTTAAAATGTTTAAAACGAAAAAGCAGGCACGTAAAAATACCCGGCTGATAAAAAATGTAAAAAAAGTTTACCCCTGGGCAAAGCTGGCTGGTAGGAAATTGCAGGAATATGAGTTGATTTTAAGTCAGACTGAAACTGACAGGCAGAGGCGAAAAATAATGAAACAACTCGAAAAGGAAATACATGAGGAGTATGGTTCGGAATTAAAAAAACTAACATTTAGCCAGGGGAAAATCCTCATAAAGCTTATCGATAGGGAAACAACCAACACTTCATTTGATTTGGTTAAAGATATGCGAGGTGGGTTTGTTGCATTCTTTTACCAGTCGTTTGCACGGGTATTTGGCTACAACTTAAAAACTGAATATGATCCACTTGGCGAAGATAAAAACATTGAAACCATTGTTCGCATGATCGAGAACGGGGTGATTTAGTGGATACAGTTTAAGCTTTTGGCGTTTGACGTTTAGCGTTTGGCGTTTAGCGGTTACCGATCACCAATCCAGGAAGGCTTCTTCAACTCAACCCCTTCAATGCTTTGTGAGATACTTTTATATTTATAATTCCTCAATCTGAGCATATACCAGTGTTGATTTTCATATCCCCCATCAGGAATCTTTTCAAGATTTAATGAAAGCTGGAGTAATCTCTGATCATAGTATAGAATACAGTCATTAAAATGAGGCCCGAATTTCATAAGAGCACTTAAAAAATACCAGGCAATATCAAATCCTCTGTAAGCATAATCCAATGGTTCTGTCTGGTACGATTGCCGGAACTTGCTGATAAACTGCTTCACCCATCGTGAGTTATAATCTATATAAGTATCACTCAAAATCTGGGCATTCAAATTATTCAGGTGCTCAAGTTCAAGAAACTCAATCTTCTTCCATTCGGGAATACCAATAACGGTAATCGGGAAGGTATCGCGCAATTCGTTTAACTTCCGCATAAAATCGAGAATAAAGACCTTGTCATCAGAAAAAGTGATCACAACATTTTCATGGTCAACAGAAGCTTTGTGGAGGAAAGTATAAACCGAGTCGCGACTGTAAATAATCTCATGATAAAGATCCGTCAAAGGTGCGGGTCTGCTGTCGAGGTCCTTATTCAGATAGGATCGCAACAAATTAAAATCTACTTCATCCCGGTAAGGATTATGCTTGGCAATAAAAATCTGGGACCGGCTATGTTTCTGATTCAAATATTGCACAAGCTGAAACAGTTCCTGATCCAATGTGGGGGTCAGCTTAAAAACATAGGGATTATTGTAAATTATCTCACTTCTTGTTGTAAAAGGATTTACAATATGTATATGATGCTCTTTTGCGAAATTTGAAACAATAGTAAAGCTACTGCTGTATGCAGGCCCGATAATCAAATCCATTTGCTTCAATTCGGGTTTGCGTATCAATTCTTTTGTTTTACTGATATCATCCTCAATATTAAATACAAATACCTCAGCATTAAGGCCCAGCTTTTTCAGAGAATCCACCGCCAGCATAAAGCCTTCATAAAACTGAATAAAAGTGAATGGCTTAATGAATTCGGGCCCTTCTTGTACATTGGATTCATCATTACCTGGTAACTCCCCGGAATCAAGTTCAGAAAAATAAAAAGGCAGCAACAAAGCAATTTTATAATTACCCACCTCCCACATATTATCACAAATCTCCTGTTTACTTTCCAGGGTATCTGTTCTGATGTATCTGCTCAGCGTATCAGCCAAATATTCAGTTCCGATGACAATTTCCTGCCCGGGAAGCGGAATCCGAAGAACCTGGCCCTCCATCAAATGCCTCGAAATATATGGGTTGGACGCTTTAAGGTTTTCAATTTCCAAATCGTATTTTCTTGCCAGGCGGCTTAAAGTTTGTCGCTTTCTAACGGTGTGTATGATGTATTGAACATCATGATCAGAAATAGGAATTTTTATTATTTGTTCATTTTTCAAATTTTCATCGACACCGGGATTCAGCAAATAAATACTGTCAATACTCACCCTGTATTTAATAGCCAATGCATAAAGGCTTTCCTTTTCCCTCGCCTGGTATTCAAAATAAGATCCCTGGGGCTCATCCTGCTTTTCCTGGTAAAAAACTTCTAATTCAGGCTCAGAAGTATCAATGATCTGACTTCTTGGAATCTTAATGAAAGTACCCTCTTTAAGTCCTTCAGGCAATCCGCCATTGGCATCCATTATCTCATCAACAGAAACTTCAAATTCCTTCGACAGGCTGTATAAAGTTGCCTGGGGCCTTACCTTGTGCATGATGTAACCTGAATTATTTGCATCGGTTGATTTTTCAGCGAGTCGTTGTACCTCATCGGCTACTACCGCAAAACCACGACCTGATTCACCAGCCATTGCTG
>Ga0209475_10001591_pt1 | contig 27631 bp, 54 predicted proteins | sample tdDd471_FD_187128 | JGI IMG/M metagenome (GOLD analysis project Ga0209475, IMG submission 187128) | Marine sediment microbial communities from the Atlantic coast under amendment with organic carbon and nitrate - tdDd47.1 (SPAdes)... | ecosystem: Environmental > Aquatic > Marine > Coastal >... | reverse complement strand
ATTTCGTAGAGAGACATAGTTTTGATAAGATAAAAATCATGTTGACACTCATCTGATTTGAAGAAACTTTTTATCCATGTAAAAAACTTATTCATGATATCTCCTGAATTTCTTTTTCAAACAGAATTCTATCTCTAACCTTCATCAGACAAAGCCCAAGCAAATTTTTACCCAACCACTTATCTGGGTCACCTATCCTAGGATCATCGGCAGATAAACCAACACCCCAAATCTTATCATAAGGACTAGCTTCAATCAATACTGTATCATTAGTTGCTAGCAATCTTTCTTTAAGATCCTCATTCTGATTAAATTTCAACATATTAATGGAATTAACTATTTTTTTGTTAGATACACTCCACATATATTCATTGAAATTTTTTACCTGTCTTCCTAATTTTTTAACTTCATTTGGATCGTGTGTCTTTAAAATTCTTTCTTTAATTTGATGATCATCAAACAAATTTGCTTTCATAAACATCATAGCTTGTTCAGCAGATGTAAATTTACATTCCTCTCCACCAAGCATCATTTTAAAATTACATCTAAACCATTGACTTAAAAATCCATATTCTTCATTTACTCTGAAAAATGTAATAAATTTTTTACCATTCCTCAAAGCAGATTTCATTCTTTTTTCTGTTTTCTTAAAGGTGTTATTTTTATTATACTTATCTCTTATATTTCCAATTTCTACCTTAAGTATTTTTTCTTCCGGAGTCATTATAAGAGATTTATAAACACCCATACCATCTTTTATCAACTTCTCTTTATCAAAATCAGAATTACTCAATTGAACACGATATACATGATCCAAAGCTTGACCCATTTCTGGTCCCGGTTTAGCACCAGCTTTAATTAAATCATAACCACTGACTTTTCGAGGCTCTTTGCTAAACAACACATTAAGCTTAGACGCAGTCTCTTCTAAATTATGAATGAAGGCAACATGCTGATCATCTGGCAATTTATCACCGCGACCAAACATATCAGAGCGTACAAGCATCAATAATTCTGAAATATTTATGCCAAACTCACTAAGTTTGAACGCTAATTTCTTAATATTTTTTGATGATAGTTTCATATTGCTATCAAGCATATGATACTTAGTTAAACCTTTAACCGGTCTAACATACATATCTGGAACACCAATTTGGTTAAATAAATCATCAATAATGTCATCGGCGATTTTTTCATGATTGTGTGAGGCAATATGGCCTTTATGAAATTTGGTAGTTTTGTACTTACCAATATCATGACACAATGCCGCAAAAAACATTTGAATACTATAATCTGTATTAAAAATATTTCTTTGTGCAATAATCGCATACATCATATCAACAACATGACACGTGTGTGTGAAGACATCGCCTTCTGGGTGATATTCGGGATCTTGCGGCGTAAAAATCATTTGCTGAAGAGCAGGCGTATACGATAGCCAACCAGTATTATTCAAAAATTGCAATGCTCGACTCGGCTGAATAGCAGTTGCAATCTTTTTCCACTCTCCCCAGATTCTCTCTTTTGAGATTGTATAATAATCTCTATGCAGAATTTTAGAATATGTTATCAAATCTGCAGATGGTTCAAATTGAAATCGTGCAAGAAATTGTGCCGCACGAAGAACACGCAATGGATCCTCACAAAACTTTACAGAAGTTGGATGCAAGATACCATCTTTAAGATCTTTTTGACCGCCGTAATGATCAATAATAGTGCCATCAAAACTCATTAACATAGAATTTATAGTAAAATCTCTACGAAGACAAGCTTCTTTAGTACTGGTGTCTTTATCGGCGATTATTTTAAAATCTTTATGTGACGGTCCAGTGCTCTTTTCTCTTCTCGGCAAACTAAAATCAAATTCGCCGTCATCATTCGTCAACTTATGTACAAAGAAAGATTCGCCGTGAGAACTTACTTTACCATATTTTGACAAAGTCTCAATCAAATCTGCCGAATGAACACCATAGACCTCAACGTCCCAATCCTTTGGTTCATAACCAAGCAAAATATCTCTTACACAACCGCCAGCCATAAATAATCTTGCCGAATAACCAGATTGTTTTAGCTCATTCTCAATTTTGAGAAGGGTCAAAGGAATATCCATTATACTTCTTCTTGTGTAAATTTGTAGTTATGCGTACGCAAAAAGGTCAACAAATTAGGCAAAGTAACCAAACGAATCAATGTCCCGTGCCTTCTAGAACCCTTCATTCGCTTTGCATCAATCCATTTTGCAACTGTTCTGGGTGCAACACCCATTATAGCTGCAATATCAGCACTTGTAAAGACAAATTTATTTACCGGAATTACCAAGAGATCTAATGAAAGCATTATAAATCCTTTGTGCACGACCTCGTTCTAGATTACTTGTAGCACACATAAAAGCTTCAAACCGTCTTTGTGTTTTATTGCAAACGACTTCTAGAAAACTTTCCCACGATTCAGATTCTGGGATATGAAACTTCGAATTACCCACGATAAACAAATCTGGTAAAACATTCCACTCCTCAAGACCCGCATTCAAATCATTTAGAAATGCCATTGCTGGATCATATGATTTAAACCAAAAGGTATCTTTTACTCCTGAGTTCACAATGATTTCACGTTCTTTTACTGTAAATGGTCGAAGATTAAGACGTTTATGCATATCTTCATTGAGAACCCTTGTCAGTCCACGAAAATCATCTAATAGTAAAATCATTACCAATCCTCATCTTCGTCTTCGTAATAGTCATCTTCATCGTCATAAAAATCTTCGTCTTCTTCGTCCCAATAATTATCTTCTTCATCCCAATCTTCTTCACCCTCAATCCAATCGTCTTCTTCATCAGTCATTGGCATTGTTCATCTCCCGAAATTTAACAGTAAACTGAGAACCCCTTGGTCCACAACGTTTAATTTTAGTCTGAAACTTATCAGACAATTCTGCAGCTTTCATTTGTGCATCAACATAATTATTCAGAGGTTTTGTTTTGTTCCACTTCATTTACATTAAATCCTTTGCTGAAAAAAGCATCAATGTCTTCTAAAGAAAGCATATCAATTGCATTACCAAGTCGACGCAATTCATCCCAAATCAACTGTATTTCAATTTCAAGTTCTGCTGAAGTTCTCATAATTGGACCTGTTCGGAGTCGAACCGAAGTCTTACCCGCTACTAGAATATCCGTAGTCTTTTGCTTGAGCATTTATCTACGTTACAGTCCCACCTGTAGATATCTATTTACACGAATAATCAAAACCAGTCAGGCCCCAGTTCGGACAAACGTTATTCGCACGTTACATGCTTAGAAATAAATTCGAAAAATAAACCAAGATTTTCATCCTTGTAAAAAGGATCACACTTCATATTTGTAACATCAGGCATATTCTTATACCTTGCACGGTACAGATTATACGCCCATTGTCCACGCCGTAAATGATCTGGTGGATCTTGCGTATAAATCTCTATAACAAATTGACCAAGTTGTTCAGGAGTCATTCTTATTCTTTATATCTTCAAGAGTTTCTTGAGCTTTAGATGCCTTACGTTGAAAATCTAACGCAATGATCATCAGTATAACAAACCAAAACAAAGGAGATTCAAACATTCTACCACCTATTAATAGGAACAACCGTGCAAGTACCATCCACCGTGTTCAATTGAAGCTTAATAGTTTCACCATATTTAATGAAATTTTCAGCTACTTTCTTTACAAGAAGGGCGGCAATGTTTACACCACATCTGTAAATTACAGTCGGTGAATCTTCAAACAGCACACGACAATATCTACGGCCGTCACCCAATTGAAAATCTTTTCCGACTGGTACGTCAACCGCTTTCATCAAAGTGGCCAATCATCAATAGGATCATAACCATAACACTCTTCAATGGGAAGACCACGGTACATATCCCACATATGCCTTATGCAACCATACATAAAGAAAATATATAGGATTGTAACAAATGTATCAGAAATCCACAACATTATTCCTCTTTCGTTACTTTAACCCGAACAACTTTATCCAATGGAAAGAAAATGTTATATGGCGATTGTGCTGTGTTATTACGAATAATCAACAAACCATCTTTAAATTTAATTTGATTTTCGTCACTATCCCTTATTTTAAGAACCTCTGTTTGAAGCTCATCGTTAACTAAATATTGCACATCGATGCTTTGCATAGCCATTTTCTTCATCTTCCCCTTCCTAGAACCGAAACTAAGCAACCGTTATTTCTTTCACTAGTATCTGATCGTGAAACTTATTCTCAAACCAGATGTGAACATTATCAACACCGTGACCATCTATTTCAACAAATTTACTCAACCTATTGTGAACAGATAGATCGGCTTGTTTTTTAGCGTACTGAGTGGCTTTGTCAAGGTCGTAAAAATAACTATGGTTTTCGGTGTTAGTAACATCACACCTAATAGCAACACAATACACTTTAGGATATTTGATTACGGTTCTAGTTCTAACGTAACCCTCTCTATCCTCAGAGACATAAACCTCTTCCGAATCTCCAACCTTTTCATTATCAGCAGATTTTTTGCAAGGAAAAAGAGTTGCTAGTCTCAGTGAAGTGGTCCACCTTTTTTCCTTCTGTACCCAAAACCTATTGTTCTTCTTGATTACGTGTCTTACTATCATTTTTCGGCCTTGGTTTATGGTTTGATAAAACTGTGGGTCCCCCAAAGTAGATTTTTTGTTCTGACAACATCGTAATTTCCTTTGCGAAGCAAATAGCGAGTCAAGGAGTCGAACCTTGTGTACCACCTTATAAGGATGGCCCTCAAAACCGTCGAGGACACTCGCCTTATTGTGATACAAGTTCTTTACAAACCTGATGATAAACCTTTAGCCAAAACTTAGGCCAATCATGGTACGGGAATATCCCACGGAAAACACGATATTCCTCCTCCAACATTTCTTCGTGATCTGCAATATGCTCAGCACGTTTTGCCGGATCAGTCGTGTGATGTCTCATTTTCCAAAACTTTTTCCCACCGTGTGTCTGTAATAAATTCTGTTGGCCGAGTATATTTCACCTCTTGATACCCAGCCTTCAGCATTTTTTCTTTAAACTCAGTAGTGTGCATGCTGCTGTATGTACAACTACCGATCAAAAAACAAAACAGAAAACATACAATTATGAAACACCACACCACCGATGCTTGATCACTCATCAAATTCTTTCCTTTCCATCTTCTTAACTCTGCAACCCGTCTTAATATCAACATACAAAGAACCGTTCTTATTCTTCGCAATATTAGCCTGAACCACCTCCAAATGATGTGTACGTGACATCATTTCTGGTTCACCATTTTTCTTTTTACCACCTGTAGGCCATTTTTCAACAACCTGAACACGACCATTCTTTGAATGAGAAATAACTGAAAAGCGTGCGTCATTCATCGGGATTCGATCCTTTTACTGACTTATAGAAGAAAAGACAATCAACATCTCAATTGTGATGTGTGGGTCGGCGTTGCGGACAATTGCTATTTACGTGCTTGATAAATACCTGCATCTGCACAACTTTCTGCAAAACGTTCATATAATTCAACGACATTTACTTGCTCCAATACCATCAGAGCCCCAAGCACAGCTCGCCCAGTTTCCAAAACTCTTCTTGCTTCAGATAACCCAACATCCTCAGAGCCGTCCATATCATCAGACATGTCTCTAAGAGATACATCAAAATCTTTTATTAACTGTTCTGGAATCATAGAATGCTCCATACCAAAAACAAAAAGAGAATCATTAACATTCCAAAGTACCATCGGTAAATGGATTTTGCAATTTCGCCGACCATATCATTTTCCCTTATAAATTAGGAAAGACGAGACCAAAAAAAATCCCCGTTGACCGGGAGGGCCAACGGGGATTAAAGAACACACTCTTAACTTCGTGGGGGTCGCTAAGAGGTTGGAACAAAGGTCGGAACTTATGATGCTATTGTTCCATTCACATCATAACTTCTTGCGGAAGCTTACAATAAAATCCTCAGATTTGCGGTCCTTAAACTTTATGGTAATGTTCCTCAGTAAGTCTAGCTCAATGTCACAAGGATCTATGAACCGTATTGACCCACCTAGCCTTTTGGATCGAAGCATGCACTGTGATCATCCCTTTTATTATTGATAATATATAATAAAGGGATAAACCACAGCTTAAGCTGTGTGTCTCTTTTCGCACATTAGGCCGTTCCCTAAGTGGCTTATTCTTGGGAACTGTTCTAACTCTAATAATATAAAGCGCCGCATACTATTCCAGTTTGCCAAACTGTATTAAAGTATGATCCCGGCTTACACGGGATAGGGCCTTGCTTCGCACTATTGTGCTTCAGTACCATCACAAGATGGCATTAGAGGCGAAACGACAAGTATTTCAAACACCCGCTACTTAACCTACCACACTGCGTGATTATGCTTTACATCCTGATGCTGATAGTCCATCAGAACAACAACATAATCTTTACATCATTTCACAAGTGTTCAAAATACCAACTGTTCCCGTCTTTAACGGTCACATCACTATGCAGTAGGATCAAAGTCCTTAGGAACTTCCGTATCCTTCACCTCATCCCAATTCAGACCCAACTGCTCAACAGCTTCACGAGGATTATATGAAACAATCTGAATCAATGGAACAAGTTTCATCAGATTACCGTCCTCGCCAACGGTCTTAGCCCAAGCATGTGCCAAACCAACATTACCAAGCTGCTTCTTAGCTTCGGCTTCCAGCCTACGCACTCGACGCAACTCAGAAACACAAGTTTCAACACGAGCCGAACCATCACGTAAAACTGAAACAACCCGTTCGGCAGCAGCTTTCGCTTCTTCCTCACGCCGTGCTTCAATTGCCTTGTTGATTGCGTCCGTTGACGTTGCAGTCACCTGATTTTCCAAAGCAGTCAAGAACACATTCTTATCAAAGTTCATAACACAAACCTTTCAAAAACACTGAAAATGTCCCAAGAACTTACTTGGAACAACGAGCAAGAGCCTGATCCACATACTTTTCAGCATGATCGTTTTTACCGAAACGGCGGAGTATCTGAGCAACACGCATCATTATCAACCGCTTAGAAGTACCTTTACGGTGTGCCTTAATCACGTATTGTGATAAAGTCTTCTCACCGTACCAATTGACAGTCTTCTTTGATTTACTAATAGTAGAAGATGATGAGGTCACAATCTTCATCATCCTTTCTTTGTTGGAAAAAACAGAAACTCTGTCGGAAGGAAGCACATATGAGTTTGATGGTTTAATTATACCATTGATATCAGCCACAAACTCTTTATCCCAATTTACCCAAAAGGCAACATAGAACAAAGTTGCAATGGTTTCATTGTATCGACACTTATATTCGCGGAAACCTTCGTCATTAAACCTGATTGATACAGTTTCTTTAGACGGCTCTATCGTTTGAAAATGAATATGAGAGCCATGTGGAACCGTAGAATACGGCTTAAATTCAACACCACTTACTTTGATTCTGAGTTTTTGTTCTGTCCAGCTTTTACCATAAATACGGCTAAACATCATAGCCATATTTTCATTCGGCAACCATTTATGTAAACTACAGACATCGGTGTCATAAGATACATAAATGTATCCAGCATTTTCTTTTTGCTCTTTGACATAAAGCGTTCTACTATTGATAGCCCAGACCTTTGCCGAATTAAGCCTTGTATGCTTCCTCACAATAGAAGTCATTGTGGGGTTAACGTAAATTTCGAAATTTGTACTAAAGAGGTACGGCCTCTTTATTCGAATCAATACTTCGAGAGCCTCAGAACATTGATCTGAATCAACTTTTATAGTTGACATTTCACCATCAGTTCTGTAATACTTGATTGTCAGCATTGAAATTCTCCAAAATAGGACCGGCAGGACTTGAACCTGCAACCTCCCGGTTAAAAGCCGGGAGCTCTACCAATTGAGCTACGATCCCAAGTTTCTACCATCGAATGATTTTACCGTTTTCAATTTGCCAACACTCAGCACAGTTTGGATCTTCTTCCCGTTGTCGCTCTAATTCCTCTTCTAAAGTTTCCCGTTCCTTGTGTTTGATGTCAAATTCATGACGTACTGGACCAGTCATATCGGGATTCAAAAACATAATGAATGGCTTGTTGTCAAACGGCGTATCATACGGGTTGACGAATCCGTGACTTTCATCTTGGTCACATTTAATAACCCTATTCGATTCTGCATCAACAAAACGAACCCACTCACCACCGTGAAGCAATTCATCGCACTGAACAACCACAATTGGCACATGCAATGCATCTTTCAATCCAAGAGTCAGATTGCTTGAATCAAAAAGAATACTTTCTTTGCTCATTTTCTGCCCTTTTATTGAAAACAACAGGAGATCTGTCAGTTACACACATGTATTCCAATTTGGAATAAGACACAATTTTCCTGCCACATTTAGGACAGTAATTACGCCCATTTTCATCGCCGTTGTTCTTAATGTTCCAATAACCTCTTGTTAAAGGAATCTTACACGCAGTACGTGCACAAGTTGTAAACATTAAAGCTCACTCCTGCCATATCCAAGGCTTGCCGTCTTTTGTTTCTGCTATGATTTGTCGATCGCTAAATTGACGATTCCTGTATGTTCCAATGTTTGAGCACTTTGCTGGATCTTTGCCTGTGACTTCAAGGAATTGCTGATCTGCTGATTGAATTGAATCAGCTGAGTGAGCAATATGCTCTTCATGTGTTGCTGAATCCTCCTCAATAACTTCAACTTTTCCGATTTGCTCAGAAATTTTGTCGATCAATCTGCCCTTTTTGCCGATCAAAACACCGGGCCGACGAGTGACAATGATTGTTCTACCATAAAGAGGATAAATTTGGACAATGCCCAAATTATTCACTATGTCATCTGGCTTATCGCTGTAAGCCACAATGGCTTTTGCGATCCCAGCGTAAATCTCATCAAGACTTTTCTTCACGGTTACCTCTTTGTAATGCTAATGCCAGCCATGTCGTTCTCCGGTTGTTGCTTTGCGGACAAAGGAAAGTAGCATTAAGCTACACGGATTCCGATAAAATCTTTAGACATTGGATCAAAACCCATATGCTTCATAAATTCTTTGTCGGCATGTCTCATTGAAAGTGCCGTACACTGAAAAATGATTCGGCAATCATCTCTGTTGTCCACATATTTCCACACCTTATTGCCGTCATTCATACTGTTGTTCCTTTTTACTGACACAAAACAAAGCCGGAAGTAGGATTCGAACCTACGAACTACAGATGGAAATCTGTTATGTGTTCCTCTCATCTTTCCGGCAAAACACAACCAGATGCACAGGATTCTTTGTGCATTTTCGTAGAATCGATTTACCCACCTATACAAGACAGCGGATCATTGCGGATCTGGTTGTATTAAAGAATCCGTTCGATTACCGAAGAATAATTGCAAGAGTCGGTGGACAACATGAACATGGACAACCAAATGGATCATTACCCACCCTTGCTTTATAAAGCCTTCTTCTATTACCCCAAGGAATACTTGCGGTAAATTTGAATCCGCGTTTGAACAGTCCTTTCTTAACCAGACTAGTAGTGTCGTAATTCCCGTCAATCTTAATAATCTTTCGATTTTTCCGGCCACTAAATGCACCCGGAATAGAAAGACTATGAAGAAACTTATTGACTTGACTTTTGGTCAAATCAGAGTGCCGCAAATCCGCCGTTACCAAAACACCATTACATTTCTTCTCTGTAATTGGTGAGAGTTCCAGCATTTCCAATGCAGCAACTACGCCGTTATGCTGTCCCTGCTTTGCCATGAACTTAAATATCATTTGTTTCAATCCCCTTTTCTGGAAACCACCAGTTCACCAACATATCTGGAAACAAAAAATCAGCAATATGTGTTGGTGCAACGTAAGTATCATACGATGTTTCAGTCCACAAACAATTGACAACAAATCCAGAATCATCATTATGCAAGATCATTTCTGGAATCTTAACATAAACACGATCTGAATCATCATCCTTGATTTCGAAATTTGCACCGATCGGAACAGACTTAACTGGGGTAGTGATCGTGTCTCGTTCTGGCATGGACTTTTTCCCGTTTGTTGTATTGATTGGCGATATTCTGTGCCTGATCACGTCTCAATCCATAATCGGTAATTTTGCCAGTTATGGTATCTTTGACACAGAAGTAAACATGACTTGCTGGTTCAGGAATCGCTTTGTATCGACGCATAATCACCCTCAACCTCTGTAATAATCTGGCTTTTTCCAATCATGATCTTTTGCCATCTTTTCCACCAGATCTTTCGACACCTTCAGTCCACTGCCGGTTCTATTTCTGTGCAACTTAATGGCCGCAATCTTCCCATCAAACTCATAAATCTCTTTCAGTTCCGACAGAGAAACTTCATGAGTCCCACAGAATTCCTGCACAAGTTTGCTGATCACATCCTTCAAGTTATTCTTGACAAACATGTTTGTGGAATCTCTGTGAAGCATCAGTGCCATTATGATTTCGTCTTCTGTTCTGTTAACCTTCATAAGTCCATCTCCGGTAAATCCAAAGTGTCGACACAAACATGCGTGTCAAATTCCGACACAAATATGGCACCACGCTCAGACTGAGACAAATAATCTTTATTCGCTCGATGGCACACAAGACAATGACTTGTGTGATGTGACAATTCTGCACCACATGTGCATTGAAATCGCCGACAATCGACACAAGTCGATTCAAGACTCAATGGTACTCCACACCTTATGCATTCTGGCACGACTATACCCCTTCTTAGCCTCTTCTTCTTTGATCCATTTGATGATCAACTCACACATTTCCTGCCGAGTTATTTTGCCGTCCATCAAATCCACAAGCGTAGACAATTGGATCGGAATCATTGTCCCACCGAACTTTTCCAGTCCAGCATCTGTTATTTGCTTGTATGCTGACACAATGTTCTCCCTTTGTAAGTCAGGTGACACAACATTCGCCGATAATGTGTCAGTTGAATATCCGCCGAACTACAATCCTATCTGTACTTCTTCAGAGACTCGTATAAAGTCCCAGTTTAAGTTCTGACAGGCTTCGTAGGCAGATTGAGGGTTCCAACCGTGCTGAATTAAAACCTCTTCTGCGACAATCTGAGGGACCTGAAACGGTCTCCAAACTTTGCAATTTTCAGCCTCATTGAGAGTCAGCAAAAGATAGAGGGTCATTCAGAAATTCCCGTGTTTTATGCCGTGAGCGACCTTTTGAGCTAGACCAACCATAAGCAATTGTAGTGCTCAAATCAATGAACTCATAAGAGCTAATAAAGCCCTCTATCCATTCATCAAACACAACAAGAAACTCCTAAAAGAAAGACATTAAGCACACTCTGTATAGTGTTGTGTTAAGGGGTGGATTTTGCTTTGTTCTGTGAAAAACTCCACACTCACACCAAAAAACCCCCAAAAACAGGCGTTTTTTCGCAACTTTTGCCTCAAACTCAATCACTTTTGCACGATTTTATTTGGTCAAAAGGCGACAAAGGTGCGGCCACAAAAACACGGGGCTTTTTGACATTTTGTCATTTCGACAAGAAAATTCCCCAAGAGGGTAGTCAAAATTTCCCCGGGGGTGGTCTCAACTGAAAATCAAAAACACGGGAGTTTTGCACGAAAATGTACTTGGCCTCACTTGGCCTCACAACGGTCGGACTTAGAACGTAAAAATTCTTAATCCTACCCTATCCGTTATCCCGTTTGCTTTGCGGACTTCTGTTGTTTGCAGAAGCCCCGTCGTTCAGATTTCTTCGATCTGCTTTCGCAGTCGTTGGTAACGAGCTTTCGACATCGGCCGACTTCCCCACCTCGAAATACTTTCGGCAGTCTTACGAAAGAACCGCAGAATTTCTTCTGATCGGATGTATTCGGATTCGAACATTCCCTGAGCAGCAGACAAGTCCGCCTGAATATCAGCATCTTCGATGAAGCGTTCACGCATTTGCGCAATGCGATTCAGCTCTGTGTTAGCATCCGACTTCCGCCGATAAACCTTCAAGATCACATCTCTCGGATTCTCACCGAAAACTTCCAGAAAAACACAAGCTTCCTGTTCCGTATCAGATTTCCGGATGATGCTTTCCAGAGTATGCAACTGCATTTGATTCTCCAAAACTGAACGAATGTGAAATTTAACACGAGTCAGCCATGCTGGATTCGAACCAGACCTACCCAATAAACGGTGGGCAATGCTACCAATTACACCACAGGCTGATTACGGCAGGGAAAAATTCGTCCCAACCACTGCCGTAGAATAAACGGGACTACCCCTGAATTACAGGAGAAAGAACAGACGGCGGAAATCCAGAAGTTAGTGTCCACTGAACCCATATATATTTTTAGATTCCGAGTGGCTATTGTAGGATTTCGGCTATCTTGCCGATAGAAACGGCGACTGATCCCAATCAATCAGAACGCGGGAATGTTGGATATCGCTGGACTCACCCGTAGGCTTTTGAGGATTCCCGAATTACTTCGCCGTGATACTGTCTAATCAATACTCGGCCGAATATTGACACAGCACAAAAGTCGGCAAATCGCCGACAAACAAAATCGAACCGAGCCATTACCAAATGAGCCATTATAGCCGATTCTAGTATAGTCGGAACATTCTCAAACTGATATCAATCTGAGAAGTCCTCTAGAATACTGACTGAGTAGGGAATCGAACCCTCAACTCGGTTCTTTCCAAAATCGCCGAACAAAAATTCTTGCAGTATTGCCGCAATAGCTTTTATCGGCGAAATCCCAAGGTGCAAGACTATCAGCATCAACCAACAAAATGCACCTTATGCCTTACCACTGATCCAAACAGGGATCACTTATCGGCTATCCGCCAATGTTATGCAACCGGAATGCCAGTCTCAAAATGATGACTGCAATTCGGATTGTCGCAAGTGACTTCGCAATTCAAGCACAGTTTGTTTGCTGCACCTAATTGCATCGGTCGCTGAATCGAGTGTAATTCTGCCGATCCAGCCGCCGATTCTCTGTCAACAACCTCTTGAGCGTCAGTTGAATTATTGAACGGACCCCACAATGTTGCACTACCATTAGCATTAACAACTGTGACGAACCAATCTCTATTCAAATGACTATCCAACATGAAACACTCCTAAGAAACACAGCTTGCGAATGTCCGCCGATTGTTCTCTTTTCATGTAAATCCCGCCCGGTGAATACCGGGCGGAATTGTTCAGCCGACGCCTGACTACTGGAAGAAACCGCCAAGCACATCGCCAGTCAGATTCGGAGCACGTTTGCTCCGCAGCGTAGTATACGCCTTCAACTGCTGACGGTAATCTTCCGCAGCTTCCGCGTACAGTTCTTCGGTGAGATTCCGAAAACCGATCTTTTCCAAAGCCTTGATGGGATGATCCACCGTATCATCACCGTCTTCGTCCTTGAACTTGACGGTATCCATCTTCTTTTCCATCGCGTTCCGAACCGCCTGATTGACGATTCCGGCACCGCGAGCATCGACAATGCCGCCGAAATACTTCCGACAAACCTTGTCATACAGCGAAGCACGAGCGAATTCCACTGCCTTAGTCCACTGTTCCCGAAAGAAATTGCGTGGACTCTTGCCGAGTTTGGGATCTTCCACCTTTGCGTCCCAGCCGATCATTCGGCACGCAGTATTCATCTGCGTCTCTTCGTTGACGAGACAATATCCGGCAAAGTGCTGGAGCACATATGCCATGAAAATTGTATCATCCTTCCCTTCGTAGTCTTTCACACCACGAACCTTACGCATTGCAGCAATGGAATTTTCCAAAGCTGCTGCGAACCATTCCTCAGTCTGTTTCGACACAGCCATGAGAAAATCTCCTCAAAATGAGGTGAACAAAACTGTCCGACTACTACGATTCGCCGAACAAAAATCCAGACAGAATGTCTTCGGTAATCACACGATCACTCCTGACTTTCCGCCGCTTCTGTTTCCACGAGATTCCCGTGAAAACTTCAATTTTTTTGCGATCCTTAATAGAATCGACAAAAAGTTGTGCTACTTCGTCACCGAAGAACACTTTTGGAATGACCGTGCCATTCCACGCCGCGAACCGGACACACAAACGACCGTTCTCACGAAACAGGTCAGCAATCGCACACTTTTCGTGACTTTTGCCGTTGGGTTCAACGATTGTGAACCGCCGGTTTTCCGCTTTTCGCGGGATTTTCAACCGTTTTCTCACCGTTTCCCCCGTTTCGTTGTTTGTGTCGTTGTTTGTCGTTGTCTCTGTCGCCACCCTACAACCTATAGATGGTATGTTGTCCGGTTTTTCTGGCAGGATTTGACGCTGTAATTTTGAACACTGTACAAACGTTGTGCGGACACTTGAAAGGTGTACAGTGTACAAGCGTAAGGTGTACAAGTGTAGAGTATACAGATGTGAGGTGTACAGAGGTGGGGTCGACAAGTGTTAAGTGTACAAATGTTCATCTGTCGCGGACATTTGTCCCGCGACCGCCTGTACAGTGTACAAACGATCAGGAGAACAAATGTTCAGTCAAACAAACCGCTCCCCTGTACAAGCGTACAGGGGAGGGTTGCTGTACAGATGTCAACTGTCTCTGCGATGGTTCAAACCACCATGCCGCCGATGACTGGGCACCTGTCCAGTGTATTGGAACATTGTACATTCGTCCATGCAGACGTGGTCCTCCATTTTCTTCTCTAGACTCTTGTACAGGTCCTTCAGGCGAGCGAAGTATGCTGAACGCTTGATCCGCCTGAACTTATGATCAGCGGCAATTCCGAGATCGGCGTCGCCGTTCTTTCGTAGACAATTGTACAGTGCCACGCGTCGGTTTCGCTGATCGACATTCGGAAACATGCTGGACAGATGATCAGCGTGTTCGATCTGACTCTGCAAAAGAGCCAACTGGTTATCTGTCCAGTTCAGCGAATCGTCCATCATCATCTCATGAAGTGGAAACTTGTTCAGCTTGCCGTATTCGTCGTGAGTTCGGCGGACTGTATTCATGTACAGGTCCACGTGCTTCTCACGAGACTGACGATTCAGCATAGTGTACAAAGTTACACCGATGAACTTCAGGTTTCGCAGTGCACGGGTGTACACTACTTCCTGTGGTCTGGACGATTGTCCAATTTGAATCCACGTCGGTTTCTGCTGGACAAATGTCCCGAAGATTCCCGTCGATTCTTCATAACTGATCGGATGTTCAAGCGGGCCTTCGAGCGAAGTCATCTCACTGAACTTCCGTACATAGGATTCGGACTGTGACCGAATACTGAACTCGTGTCCAGTTTCTCGACAACGGAATCGAATCTCTTTCATCTTGCGATTCTGTACAGTGTTCTTTTGATCAGCACGTCGGCTGACCGTTTCCATATCGACCACGTGAACCTTGTTGTCCACACGTTCAACTGTACGTGCGACCAGATAGGCTTTTCCGCGGTCAGTCGGATCGAACCACCTGCACAGTGTTGAACAATTGTTCATCAAAAACGCTCGCTGGCAAGCGTCTTCAATGTCGTCCTCACTCAGGATTTGGTCTGGAAGTTGTAGACCATTGGACACGCGTCCATCTCTCTGCCGATCCGGATTGAACATCTTTCCACCCCGACCATGATTCGCGGTCCCGTCAGTGGAATGATGTACAGTGGTCCGTTCTCGCATCGAATTCAGCTTGGTGGACACGCGTTCACCCCGCTTCCGGTTCTGTGCATTGCAGAAATCGACCACAAACGGATCACTGATCGCACGTATAGTGGTCAGGATCTTGATCTGTTCATCTGTATAGTGAATCCCGTTGTCGAGATTCGGTTCAGGTGAACAATTGGACAGTGCCACGAACAAGCACCTTGCAGCACGAAGCGGCATTGTACATCTGTACACTGTCGGTCGTGCCATGAATCCGGTGCGTGTCCTGTACAGTGTGAACCGAAGCATACGCTGGTCAGTTGTCCACGCGTTGTCCATATTGAGCATATGTTCAGCACAGTACCAATGATCGGTAACGTCATCGACCCACGCTGGACATTCGCTGTCCATAGACAGATGTTCAGCCATATCGGAGACTGAACCGATGTACACTGGAATTCCGGTATCTTCTGCCGCACGAATTGTGGGAAGCTGGCGGAATGCCTGCATTGACATTTGTTCACGTGTAACGCCTGTCATGGAAACGCCGGTTGGAAAACTGTTCATCTGTACACTCCTCAAAACAAGAGAGAAACGGTCGGCTGAACACATGTCCAGCCGCCCGGCAGACTGCCGGGAAACCCATTGTAGCAAGCTGTCCGGCAAAATCCACACAATTCGGGAAAGATTTTTACTGGAATATTGAACACTGTACAGACTATCAATGTACAAAGTGACACTGTACAAGAATAGGGTGGACATCTTTGCACTGTACAAATGTTCACTCTCGCGGACATTTGTCCCGCGAGCGCACTAAGCACTCTGGCCCCTTAAGGGTGGCCCGATTGCCACCCTTTCTTATTTTTGAGAATCACATTTTTGCCCACGGTTCCCGATAACTGGAAGAACGCCAGTTTTCTCTCATAAAATTGAGAATTTTCAGCATTTCCTGTTTTGCTGCTTCGCGGTCTTCGAGTTTTTCCAGCCCCGAAATTGGCTCATACCATTCTTCGATTTTCTCAATCATTTTCTCACTTTCGAGAGGAGACCCCATAGCGACGAGAAAACCAATAACATTGTACCAATTGCAGCACCAGTGCTCTGTACTGAATTCGACACCCATAAATTTGGCAATTTTCCGATCCACTTCGAACAGGTGGACCGGCTGCGAAGAATCGGCGGAATCAATAGGATACAAAAAGAAAACAACACTCATTTTGGAAATTCCTAAAAGAGAGAAAAAGCGGCCGGGATACGATTCCCGGCCGCAAGAAAACCATCGGCAGATTCTACAATTTTTCAATTGCAATTTCTGCCAAATTCTTATACGGGTTGCCGATCCACAACTGAACGCTAGCATGCTTCGCTGTCAGCAGAGCCTGTTCGTGCGTGAATTCACGCTCTTCGATTTCACCGTTTTTCACAATTTGGACCACGATTTTCCCGTCAATGGGAAAAACCAGAATTCGCCGGTTTTCATCCGACGAAACCCCGAAACGATTGTCCCAGCGTGAAAAGTGGGTGATTGCATAGGGCGCAGCCTTGTCCTGATCTCTCAGTTCAAGATATCCCTTCGCGGTGACTTCGTTCAATTTTTCCTTAACACCATTGACTGCCATCGGGCGACCGGTCTTATCGTTGGGAAAAAATGTTCCCATCGTCCGCATCGCGGGTGGCTTTCCGTTCTCGAAAACGAATTTGCAGTAAACGTCCAAAAATCTCGCCTGTCGTTCTGTGAGTTTGTTTTCCGTTGCCTTGCGTTTCATCGTGTGAACTCCTGAAAAAAGAAGTGTTTGACACGGTCGATTGCCGCGTTCTGCCCCTATTCTAACGACTGTTCTAGGATCGTCAACAATAAAATTTTACTTTTGTACAATGGACAAAATCACAGCTTGTTCTCATTTATAGGAATCTAAATTGTCACTATTGAGAATCCGAATAATGAGAATATCTTTCTCAATATTGAGAATCCCGAAATTGAGAGGACCATTCCTATTTATAAGAATCTCGAAAATCGCGGACATTTGTCCCGCGATCACGTGACACTGAGCTAAGAACCCCGGAGATATCTCCGGGGGTTCGATTTACTGAATAAGCCTCAGATTATGGGAAATGGCACAAAATCCATATGCCGCGGATCCCAGAATCGTGCCGGTCTCAGTCGTTTTGTGCCCGGACCATTTTCAAGGCCGTCATCAAACAGCCGCCAAGTATAGTCAAACAATGATCCGGGTTGATGATCAAAAGAGCACCACGGGACAAATCCCCACGGACCGTCAAAGAGTGTTTCGTAACACGGACGGTCATAATTATCGAACACAATTAAAGCAATCATTGAACACCCTCCAATAGAAAAGAAAGAGCACCGGCCGATCTCCGATGCTCCCAGTTGTTGCGATCAATCCTGCTTCCGCACCCTCAGGATCGTCACTTCGGGATGTTCGTCCCGAAACTTGTTCCGAGCATGCTGCTCGGATGTAGCCTGAGTGGCGAAATAAATTCCGTCAGCATTCTCGACACTGTACCGGGCGTAAAGCTCCGGCCGATAAACCCGTTCTTTGGTGCTCATGTTGTCTTTCCTTGTAAATCAGGGAACAAAACGTGGGGCCGAGGAACATCCCCGGCCCCGATCAGAGATCTGAATCAGTTGACACTCAGTTTGCGGATGACGGGACGACAGCAACGAAACTCAGCATGATCACGATTCGGCCACAATCGAAAGTATGCATTGTTGCCAGTCACCCACAAATCACGATGTCGCAAGGCAGATTGCATAAGCTCGTTCATGATCGGATGCTGTCTCCGATCTTCGATATCAAGCATGATTCCAACCCAGTTGATGCTCTCGGTTCCTGTGTATTCCCTCATGAGAACCCTCAGGAGACAACAGCGTTGATCATCATCAACCCAGTACGATGTAGTATCGAACCACACAGCACGAACTCCGCTGTGATAGTATTCCATGACCATGCCGCCAACGAGACGACCGTCACGAATAACAGCATGATAGTCGAAGTCTTCACAGTAGACTCCATTCGGAACCTTGATGTCCAACGAATCCATCATTTCAGCAAACACGGGAATGCTAACAGCGCGAGAAGATGGGAGCATGGCGGAACCTTTCAACAAGAGTTAAGCGAATCACAACGAAGTGCTGTGAACTGATACCATAGTAACGAGTGAATTCCCGTTGTCAACATAGCCTTATAAGAATTTTTTACTCCCAATTTTGGGAAGACCATTCCTATTGATAAGAATATATTCGCTCGCGGACATTTGTCGTCCGCTCGCACGCGCAAGTTATCAAAGAAGAAGACCCGCGGGAAAACCCGCGGGTCTTGATTCAGACTCAACCCTACAATTCAACTTCTGTCCGTGCTACGGTGTCAGCATTGAAACGAGCATGAATGCGGGCACCACCCGTTGTGCGGTCAACGCCGCATTGCATTGTGTGTGGCAATGCTGACTGAAACGCCGTGATAAACGCGTCACAATCAACAACGTGAAACCCGATCACATTCCGATTGATCCCGTCAGGGAATTGCAGTTCCCAGACATCCGAATCCAGTACGGAAGCATATCCGGCACGGCGTAAAGTAGCGGCAAGCTGAATTTCACTTCGGTCGTCCACAATAGAAACAAGCATATCAAACCCCTAAAAGTGACCCGCGGGTTTCCCCGCGGGTGGTGTGAAACCGCCTCACGCGAGGTAGTCGATAACTTCTTCAATCTTGGTCACTGTCCATTCTGACAGCAACACCAGTCCCCAAATCGGCATGACAAACGCCAGCACAACTGACACTCCGATCAGAATCGGCAACTCAAACAATTCACGCATCTTTCAACTCCCGTGGCCAAATGATTACGTGGGCAGAATCCCCGTCCCACGTTTGAAGATGGTTGTCGATTACAACCTGCCAGACTCTTTCGCCCTTGCGGTTTGTCCATCGTCGTCTATGTGCTGTAAAGGCATGCTTCGCAAACCAAAACTTCTGACCAGCACATCGAATATTGATAAAATGCCACACTTTGGACTGATCCGTCTTTCGGTGATACAAACCAAATTGTGGCGTGATACCGTTTTCCTCTGTGATGTATCGCACAGCCATGATGTTGTTCCCTTTTGGGAAAGTGTTGTCCGCTGTGACCGTCACAGCACTGAGCACTAATTATAACATCGGCAGAAACAATCGCAAGGCTTTAGTTTTATTTTCTCGTTTGTGTCGTAAGTCGTTGGGACGTAACGGCTTAGGTCGGGGTTTTTCATTCTCAAAAATGGTTTTGCGGGGAGGGCTGGAATCGCCGGGGCCTCAACACACGAACTTCAGCACTTTCCCCACAACATCCGCGGACATCTGCGGGCAGCCCCAACAAAAAAGGCCATGTCACCTTATGATGACACAGCCCTATCATTGTTCAACATCCTTTAAATTTTTACTCGTTTTGGTCCAAAGTCCTAAAAACAACTGATGATGTTTCATTATGTACATACACAATGTCGCCACAGCCCCAACTTCCAGCCTTGATGACTTTGGACTCTTTATATCCATCTTTTCCAATATAAGAAGTAACTTTGAGATCCTTTTTCAACTCTTTCTTCGGAAATCTAGGTATTTTACGCATCTGCATCGGTCGCTTCCCCCTCCCCATTGCTATCGAGATCATATCCCGGAGAATTACCGTCCCAATGAACGTTGTACCACTCATTCTTAGACATAATCTTCTCAGCCTGTGACTTTGATATGTTGTAACGCGCCATTAAGTCAGATACTTCACTGCCTCTAGCAGCAGAACGCCGGACTTTCTGGGCCTTACAGAACATAGAATAGCGATACTCTGCCTTCTCGGCCCGTGCTTTCGCGCGGACCTTCGAATCTGAAGCCCGCGCGCCTTTAATTACTGGTGTAGTCAAAGCTCTTTCACCAAGCCATCCACGTTTTGCACGCTTCACAAGTATATCTCTCGTGAGTTCAGGGTGAATTCGAGAATCTTCGAGCCAGTCCTCTATAGCCTTATCTGCACCAAATGCTTGTAAATTCATCTTTTCTCCTAATTATTTTATAAAAATTTACCGAAAGTAAGAAAATCGTAAATATTTTAAAAATTTCGGGTAATAATAAGTGTACGGCGATTCGGACATCTGCCGACTACAAATAATTACGCAAATTTTCAGGAGAATATTAAAAATGTCCGCAAAAATTATTTATGGTAACGTTGAACTGGTTATACAAGAAACCCCAGAACTAGAGCGAAGCGTAGCTTCGGACTTACAAAGAGAAGATGAAAGAAGTGATGATGAACGAGAACGAGCTATTACGTCTAACACAGTACGTAGCTGAACAACTTAAGCATACCTTTACATTTGATATTTACGATAGTGATGATATTGAGCAAGAAGTATACTTTCTTATATTGGAAGCAGCACGAAAATATGATTCGGCGAAATCCACTCCGGAACAATTCTTTTATCACTTTGTACGCAATAGACTGATAACATTGAAAAGAGATCGTTACTTCAATGAGCAAAGCGCTGAGAACAAGAAACGGCTGATGACTGCCGGGAGTCTTTCTATTGATGTAGAGGATGAGCATAAACTGTTCGCCGATGTGAATTTCTTAAATATTGTAGATGAGAAAATAGTGGCAAATTTACGCGAAGATTTTTTAAGAATGAAAGACGGTGTTTCTATTCCACATCATTCACGGCAAAAGGTACTAGCTGCTATGAGAGTAATCGCTGAATCGGAGGAAGTGTAGTGTCAATTAAAAAGGGGCGAATGACGGATGAGGAAAAACGGCAAATAGAAAAATTGATTCCATATCATACATACGAAGAAGTCGGAGTTAAATTAAACCGCAGTCCTAATACTGTTCGACGATACTGTCAACGCAATGGAATTACGCGAGATAAAGTTTCTAACGAAAAGAATATTGAAACGAAGATTAAAGAATCGGCACAATTTGCTCCTCTGGCAAAACAAATGGGTTCCGCCGAAATAGATGCCGTCATTAATATTTATGAACAAATGATGCGGCAATTTGGATCAGATGTTACTTTCTCAGAAGAGCAGCAGATTTTAGACTATGCCAAAGCCGCTTGTCTTTTAGACAGAGCTATGACGCGCGAATTAGTATTACTGCAAGATATAGAGAAAATGACCAAAGAGGTACAATCCCTTGAAGCTTCCTTATCTAAGTTAAAACAAGGAACGCGCGATGATGATTTCGACGAACAAGAAGATTTATTGATGGAAAAGATTGATAGCGCTAACATTGAGAAAGCAACTGCTCAAGATGAATTAAAAACTATTCGTGCTAATCAAAATACTTTTTTCAAAATTAAACAAGATCTCTTAGATAAGATGAATTCTACTCGTAAAGCAAGGGCAAGCGAGTTGACAAAGGCTAATGAGTCCCTAGCTGATCAATTAGCATATATGCAAAAGAATCCGGCGTACCGCCGGGAATTAGGATTAAAGATGGAAAAGAATAGGCTGGGTATGAAAGAAGAATATATACGATTGTCTGAATTATATAAGTATCCTGATGGCATGGAAGACCGGCCGGTATTGAATTCAGAAATCGTTGAAGAATTAAAGAAAGAAGGCAAATTATGAAAATTTTAATTACCGGCGTTACAGGTCAAGTCGGTGCTTTGGCAGCTAAAAGATATTTAGATAATAAACATACCGTTGTAGGTTTACATAGGCGTTCATCTAATATGTGGCGTTTAAAGGAATTAGGAATTTCGCCGATTTTAGAATCGGGTGATATCACCGATGCTACCTCTATGTTTAATATTATCAATAATCACCGACCGACTGTAATTTTTAATACGGCCGCCGCTTCTCATGTCGGCGAATCTTTCAAAACTCCCGATGTAGCATTACAGCACACAGGAGCCGCCGTTCTCAATCTATTGGAAAGCGTACGCAAGGTCGGTGATTGGTATCGGCCGATAATAGTTCATTGCAGTTCTTCCGAGATGTTTGGTTCTAACTTTTCCTTTGTAAATCAGGAAGGTAAGCTTGAGCATTCCAATTTAGATTTGCTAGCCAACAAACAACTGCCGAATGGTGCTTTTCAAGATGAAAATACACCTTTAGCTGCTAACTCTCCATATGCAGCTGCAAAAATTTATGCTCACAATATATGTGATTTATATAGGCGTTCATATGGGATGCATATTATCACACCAATCTTTTTTAATATGGAATCATCTTTAAGAACAGAGGATTTTGTTACCCGTAAAATTACTTCTTATATCGGTAAATTAGAAGCTGGGTTAACAAACAATTTTTTATTCTTAGGAAATCTTGATGCTAGGAGAGACTGGTCTCATGTTAATGACAGTCTAACCGCTGTAGATTTAATGATAGAAAAACAAAAATTTGAAGATTTTGTTGTTTGTTCTGAAAAAACACATACCATTAAAGAATTTTGTAATCAAGCATTTGGGCTTGTCAATAAAAATTATATGGATTATGTTAGAGTTAGTGAAAAGTTTTTCCGTCCGTGTGAAGTTCCGTATTTATTAGGATCTTCTAAAAAGTTAAAAAGTTTAGGATGGACTCAAGAAAATACTTTTGATGATTTAGTTCAAGAAATGGTACAAACTGATGTACGAAGAAGTGGGAAATAAAATGAACAGCAATATGCATATATTTAAGGGGACAATTGACTTGTGCCTCAAGATGATTCAAGAATTGCAATCATCTAAGCAAGCTCGCTTAGTTGGTTTGGTAGAAGATTGCTCTTCTGGTAATAATTATGTTTTGATGTATCGAAACCCAAAAGAAATTCATGTGAAATAGAAAGAATGGATTGGCTAGATTTTAGTATAAATCAAAATAATATTGGTATTCTCATTGGTACTTTGGGCTCTGCTTGGGCTGCATGGTTAACTTTTAAGAATAAACAAGGTGTTAACGTAGTTAACAAATTTGAATTATTATTAGAATCGGAGTCTAAATTAATTGCCACTTTATGTAGTGAGGTGGAAAACTTAAAAAAAGAACTTTTCGAATCACAAAAAGAAATTAATGGTTTAAATATTTTATTACTAACCGAACGTGAAAAATTAATACATTTGAATCATTTGGTAAATTCACAATTTAATTCTATTAAGGCGCTACAAAAATTTTGTGAATATATTCCAACTCCAACTTGGTTAAAAAAGCCACCTAATTTAGAGGCGGGTGAAGAATATTCACGTATGTTGTTTATTAATCAAGCTTATGAAGAACAGTGGCATATTTCTAAACAATCTTATATAAATAAAACGGATATTGAGCTCTGGCCAAAAGTAGTAGCGGATTTGTTTGCCGTAAATGATTTGGAGGTTGCGAATAAATGTATAAGTATTATCACTAAAGAGCTTGTTCCGCTTAAACCATTTGAAAAGTCTAACAACTCTGAAATGAAAGAGTGGTTAATATGGAAATTTCCTGTAATGATAGACGATACAATAACTGTTGGAGGCATAGCAATTGACCTTGAAAACAAAAACTTTAAACAGAACTATATTCTTCCACCAAGAGGAGAATGACGGTTGCTCGGTTGATTATAAAACCGTTTCAAATTTTATTAAAGATTTATATGAGCTTAATTTAGAAAATTCTAAACCTATTGACATATATTTGATTAATGTTGATGGTGGTGATTGGGGTTTTGGCATGAGCATGTATTCTGATATACGCAATAGTGATTCCCCAATTACTATTTATGGTTCTGGCCTAATAGGAAGTATGGGTACAATTATTATGCAAGCTGCTGGTTTAAGATTTTTATGTAAGGATACATTTTATCTAGTACATACCGGTAGTTTTTCTTTTGACGGAGAAGCTAAGTGTGGTATAGCTTGGGCGGAATTAAATAAATTGATGTATAAAAAAATGATTGAAATATATGCAGCACGATGCATAAATGGAGAATATTTTAAAGAACGTAGTTCATCTTTGAGTAAAGTTAAAAGTTATTTAGATCAAAAAATTAAAACAAAGACAGATTGGTATATGACAGCTGAGGAAGCTGTGTATATGGGATTTGCTGACGGAATTTACTAATGGCGAAAAAACGGCGCGGACGTAGGCGTAAATTATACAAACCTTCAACTCTTAAAGAATTGAAGTTGAATAGCAATAAGCGGCGTTATAATAAACGTTATCTTATGACCCGTAATAAGGTTTTGGCCCGAGATAACTTTACATGCCAACTTTGTGGACTGAAGGGTGTTAAGCTTGAGGTTCACCATATTCAATTGTATTCAAAGCACGTTTCTCTTCGCCGTAATCGCCGTAATCTTATATCTTTGTGTAAACAATGTCACGATGATATTAAAAATAAGGAAACATACTACAAGCCTATATTTCAAGCTAAGGTTGCCCGTAATACACGCCTTTATCGTCAGCGGAAAATTACACATGAAGAGCGAATGAAAGAATTAAGAAAGCACCAAGAACTCCCAAATAGTTTCGCCGAATACGAATATTTAGATCCTAATAAAGTTACTAAACAAAAGTATGAAGAACATTATTTACGCAAAACATGGCGCGGAATGAAATATCGAACCATGAATAAGAATAGTAAATCATATGAGAGGTACGGTGGTCGGGGCATTAAGATTTTTAAAGCTTGGTTGGATTTTGATACTTTCCGTCAATATGTTGAAACCCACTTGGGTGATCGGCCGAATGGATATTCTATTGATAGAATTGATAATGACGGCGATTACAGACCCGGAAATATTCGGTGGGGTACAAATGAAGTACAGGGTCAAAATAGAGACACGACAGTTTTAGATGAAGCAATGGCGTCCGCCATCTTCATTTTATATCATAAATATCATTTAAAACAAGTAAGAATTGCTGAAAAGATGGGGTTAAATAGTCCTACTATTATTTCGAATGTCACACGATTTAAAACTTGGCAAAATGTAACTCATAAATACATTTCAATTGTTAAGAAAAAATCGTTGAAAGAACAAATAGCAATTTACAAACAAGAAATAAAACATCAAATATCATGAAGTTAGAAAATAAAAACTTTGGTAAACTTACTGTTATATCAAAAGATCCTAACAATAAAAATAATTGGATTTGTTTGTGCGCGTGTGGGAAACAAAAATCTATATATCAGGGGTCTTTGACCAGAAAAAGAGGTAATGTTACTTCGTGCGGATGTAATCCCAGTAGGAAACACAAGGATTTAACAGGTCGTACTTTTCATTATTGGACAGTGATCAATATACAAACTAAACGTAGAAACAGAATGATCTACTGGAATTGTCGCTGTAAGTGTGGTGTGGAAAGATCCGTAAGAGCTGGTGATTTATTAAATAATACATCTAAATCTTGCGGATGTTGGAATCTTGAAGCAGCTTCGAAAAAATGGAGTAAAGAAAAAAATCCATCATGGAATCCCGATCTATCTAATGAAGAACGTTTACAGAAAAGAAATATTAATGAATTTAGAAATTGGCGGAAAGCTATTTATCATAGGGACAATTACACTTGTCAAAAATGTTTTCAACAAGGTGGATCTTTAAATGCTCATCATCTTGATGGTTGGCACTGGTGCGTAGATCGTAGATTTGATATTGATAATGGTGTTACTCTTTGTCGTTTATGTCATTTAAAATTTCATAAACGTTTCGGTCGCAAAAACAACACCAAAGAACAATTTAATAGGTTTATTAATGTTTAAATTAATCGTAGATACTAGGGAAAAAAAGCCGTTTGATTTTATCGGCATACACAATAGAACTATTTCCCGTAAACTAGATACCGGCGATTATTCTATTGAGGGATACGAAGATAAGATAACTATCGACCGTAAAGCTACAAGCGCCGAATTAGCAATTTGTTTAGGATCTGCTAAAGTTAGATTCTATAAGGAATTAGAAAGGATGAGAAGTTTTGATGAAGCTTATATTGTCTGCGCTTTTCCACTTTCTCATATTCATTGCTTTCCTACGCATTCAGGAATCCCTCGTAAATTCCAACGCAGAGTTAGGATTAAACCTGCTTTTCTACTTAAAAGTATTAGAGAGATTGAAGAAGAATACGGCGTCGAGTTTATCTTTTGTGAAGATAGAGATATGGCCGAATACGAAACTTACAGTATATTAAAAAACTATTATGAGAATAACCAAAGACGTTAAAAGTAAACTAAAAGGAACATTCCTCTATAACAAGACTAGTAATGAAATTATAGAGAAGATTAAAGGTGATGCTAGGTGGAACATTCTCGCCGATGACGATTCCTTGTATAATCCTCTCTTTAATTTACCGGATGAGGGTATGGAAGATTTTGCGAGGTATGTATCGTATTTAATGTCTCACCCGGATTATTTCTACTTAATGATTCGTTTATTGTTTAATATGGATTCATATCCATTTCAATGTATGATCATTAGAGAGATGTATAATCACCGTTTTCCGATGTTAATCGGTTCTCGTGGTATGGCTAAAACAAGCACGCTGGCTTTATATACCATTATTAGAATGATTACAATTCCCGGCACAAAAGGTGTTGTTACTGGTGCTGGTTTCAGACAAGCAAAACTGGTTTTTGAGTATATTGAAAATGTCTGGAATAGATCAGCAGCTCTAAGATCAATTTATAAAGGTGGTAAAAATGGACCGGTACACGGGGCAGACGCTTGGTCTTTTCGCCTTGGTGAGTCTATTGTTTGGGCTTTACCTGTTGGCCATGATGGTAGTAAAATTCGTGGATATCGTGCTAACTTCCTTATCAGTGACGAATTCGCGTCGATGAATAAAACGGTCTTCGAAGAAGTTATCTCTCCGTTCCTTTCCGTATCTTCAGACCCAATCGGACAAATGGACCATGAAAAAAGTCTTAAGGTGTTTAAACATCTTGGTGCAGATATCAGTGAAAAGGATCTCGTGAATGATATTTTACAGAACCAATTAATTCTTAGTGGTACGGCATATTATAAGTTTAATCACTTTTATGAATATT
>Ga0209475_10001590_pt1 | contig 27636 bp, 26 predicted proteins | sample tdDd471_FD_187128 | JGI IMG/M metagenome (GOLD analysis project Ga0209475, IMG submission 187128) | Marine sediment microbial communities from the Atlantic coast under amendment with organic carbon and nitrate - tdDd47.1 (SPAdes)... | ecosystem: Environmental > Aquatic > Marine > Coastal >... | reverse complement strand
TTAATAAAAATAAACATTCAAGTATATTGTACTCGTCATTCCTAACGCATGGGGACAGGTTCCAGCACCCCTCTTTACAATCACAAAACAGGTGAGGCTATCATGGCAAATTTTCTCTTTGTATTACGTTCAAACGATAACGAAAAAGCTACCCGCTGCTTTCAATTCGCCAAAATTGCTCATTCCAAAGACCATATTGTCAACATTTTCCTCATCGACAGTGGAGTTGACTGGGCAATAAAGGGGAAGGATGGTTCCACAAAGACTATAACCGGTGATTGCGTAAACGACTACCTGCCCTACCTGATCGAAAAAGAAATTCCAACCGGAGTGTGCACCCCCTGTGCTAAAAACAGAGACCTCGACGAAGCAAACTTTAACAGCAATATGGTACTTGATGGTGGTCCACACCTCATCGATATGGCGGCTGAAGCGAAGATCTTCAACTTCTGATTTAATTTTTCTGCCGGGGTTATCAAAAGACAATCCCGGTTTTCTTCTCTTTTACAGGGCTATTTTGAATGATTCAACCGATGGGAACCATACAGTTCTGTGAAAAAAATTGAACCCCAAACAGCTGACCGTCGACTATTTTGACCTTGACCTTTTCCTTTATTTTGAAGGTCTGTCCAATTCCACAACTGACAATCAACAGATCACCAACTTTGTGGTTTCTGCCAGAACTTAACATGAGGCCGTCAGGACTCATGCTAACAATTGTTGCCCTTCCCCCTTTCAACTGCGTGGCGTCGTAGCAGTGGGCGTTAATACTCCCATCAACAACTTCATTATGCGGTATCCGTCTATGTTGACGTTTTTCTTTCAGATCTGGTTCAAATATTGCCGACCCTGTTCATACTTCATTGTGATATAGCATAAATTCGATCCAGAATTCCCCCCTGGTTCTTTTCGGTACCCAGTCACATTTACCAGCACAAATGTAATAAAAATTACTCCTTCAAGGATCACAGCTCTCCAATTATGTTTAAGCATTCAATTGACAGCAAGTATTTCTTCTGTTCTGTATTATTTTTTCTTATTTCACTGTTTTCAAATCACAGAATAAGATCCGCAAGTCTTTGATTGACAATTGCTCAAAATGTGAACAACATTTTTAAAAGTCAATTATTCTAAATATTTTACTCACAGGTTCAGATTCGCATCAACCTAAAGGAGTGTTAGAATGGGCAGACTGCTTCGTTGGATGTTAGCTCTATTGGTTGTTGCAGGAATTGCTATTCTTATCTGGCAAAAGACCAGGCCTAAACCCGTTGAGGTAATGGTCAAATCTGTAGTTCGCGGGATGATTGAAAAAACAGTCGCCAATACCCGTGCCGGTACGGTAAACGCCTGCCGCAGAGCCAAACTCTCACCAAGTATTGGAGGACAGATCGCTCACCTGCCCATCCACGAGGGTGATCAAGTGAAGGCTGGGTCACTGTTGCTGGAGATATGGAATGAAGATCTCAAGGCCCAATTGGTCCTGGCAGAACGTGAGGTTGCTGTTGCCAAAGCACAGGCCAATGGTACGTGCCTGTCGGCGGCAGAAGCCAGTCGACAGGCGAAAAGAGCAGAGCAACTCCTCCGTAGTAAAGTTGATTCAGCGGAACAGGCCGATCGTGCCATCACCCAGGCCAAATCACTCCAAGCCCAGTGTGAGGCTTCCCGAGCCTCTATACTGATGGGACAGGCCCGCATTAGCGTTGCCCAGGCAAATCTTTCCCGCACCCGTCTTACAGCACCCTTTGATGGGGTAGTTGCAAAAATTGAAGGCGAGTTGAACGAATTTGTTACCCCTTCCCCAGTAGGCGTTCCTACCCCGCCTACCGTAGATCTGATCGAAAACAATTGTTACTATGTTTCGGCTCCTATCGATGAGGTGGATGCAGCCGAGGTCCGGGTAGGCATGGATACCCGAATCAGTCTGGATGCTTTCAGAGGCAGACAGTTTACAGGCACAGTGAGACGTATCTCTCCATATGTTCTCGATGTGGAGAAACAGGCGAGAACCGTCGACATCGAAGCGGCCTTTGCCAATAAAGATGATTTCACTCATCTTCTGGCCGGCTACAGTGCCGATGTAGAGATCATTATCTCTACCCGTGACGACACACTGAAAATCCCCACTGAAGGCATACTCGACGGAAAGAACGTCTTTGTTTATGCAGCCAGTGAAAAAATGGTGCACAAAGTGGAGATTCAAACGGGTCTCGCCAATTGGGCTTTTACCGAGGTCCTTAAAGGACTCAAGGAGGATCAGCTCGTCGTAGTTAACGTCGACAAGCCGGGTTTAGCCGATGGCGTGTCGGCTACTATTGCCGAGGTTGCACCGTGATAAGCCTGACCCAGATAAAAAGGGTGTTTACTGTCGGTGATGAGCAGGTATATGCCCTGCGCGATGTGGACTTGAGCATTGAAGCTCGCGAGTATGTGAGCATCATGGGACCTTCGGGTTCCGGCAAGTCGACTATACTCAACATGATTGGCCTGCTCGACCGACCTGACAGCGGCAAATATCTCCTGGAAGGCGAGGACATGACTGTGCTGAATGACAACCAGCAGGCAGCCCTGCGCCGTCATAAGATCGGCTTTATTTTCCAATTTTTTCATCTGGTGCCGAGGATGTCGGCTATGGAAAATATCGAACTCCCTATGATGCTGGCAGGTTTATCCGCCTCAGAGAGAAAAAAACGCTTAAAAGAGGCGATTGAGACATTTGGACTTACGGACCGGGCGCGCCACCGCCCGGATCAACTCTCAGGAGGCCAGCGGCAAAGGGTGGCCATTGCCAGGGCGACAATCATGCGACCTCACATTCTGCTGGCTGACGAACCGACCGGCAATCTCGACCGCGCCTCGGGTAACGAGGTAATAGACATCCTGGAAAAACTCAATCAACAGAACCTTACTCTGATCATGGTGACTCACGACCCTGAGCTCGGCAACCGGGCTGGACGTCAGATCAATATGGTGGATGGACGGATTGAGTCAGATCATTTCAAGTCTTTAAATCAGAATAGCCATGAAGATACCTGATATCATACGGTTTGCCTTTCGGGCCTCGACTGGCTATCCGACCAGGACATTACTCATGCTACTGGCCATGGCCATAGGCGTCGGTTCAGTGGTCGTTCTCTCGACTCTGGGTACTGGGGCACGCAACTATGTCATTAGCCAATTTTCCTCCCTGGGCACCAACCTCCTTATCGTTCTGCCAGGCCGTTCCGAAACGGTTGGCGGACCGCCACCTCTTCTTGGAGTTACCCCCAGGGACCTGACCTTAGAAGATGCCATGGCCCTGCTACGTTCATCAAACATTCGATATGTCGCTCCGATATCTTTGGGTGCCGCCCCTGTTTCCAGGGGAAAATTAGAGAGAGAGGTGACCATCCTGGGCTCGACTCCGCATCTTTTCCAGATACGGCAATTGAGCATGGCTGGAGGGCGTTTCCTGCCAGAGGGTGACACCTCCCGGGCGACCGCTGTCTGTGTGCTGGGCTACAAGATTAAACATGAGCTCTTTGGCAACAACTCAGCCCTTGGGGAAACAGTTCGCATTGGTGACCGTCGCTTCCAAATCATTGGAGTGCTTGCAAAAAAAGGCCAGTCTGTCGGGCTGGACATGGCTGATATCGTCGTAATCCCAGTCGCTTCGGCCCAGGCGCTTTTCAACAGCGCCTCCCTTTTCCGGATCATGATTGAAGCCAATGACCGGGACGCCATTTCCCGTGCCAAAAACACCATATTAAAGATTATCCGTGAACGCCATGATGGAGAGGATGATGTCACTGTTATCAGCCAGGATGCTATTCTGGCCACCTTCGATCGCATCTTCACTGCCTTGACCCTGACGGTTACCGGCATTGCCGCCATCAGTATAGCAGTAGCTGGCATCCTGATTATGAATGTCATGCTGATCGCGGTTTCTCAGAGGCGTACCGAAGTAGGACTGCTCAAGGCAATCGGGGCACCGAATGGTCAGATTGTAACTCTGTTTCTGGCTGAGTCTGCTATCCTGTCCATTATTGGTGCCGCTCTCGGCTTGTTGCTGGCTGCAGGCGTGACCTGGGTTGTTGCACGACTATACCCTCATTTTCCGCTGAATATCCCCCTGTGGTCTATCTGGGCTGCAGTCAGCGTATCAGTTACCACTGGCCTCATCTTTGGTGTAATGCCAGCCATGAGAGCGGCGAGGCTTGACCCGGTACTTTCACTTTCAAGACGATGAGAAATCATGTTTATCCGTGATGTGGTAAAACTTTCCCTCAGTTCTTTGATCGACCAGCGCATGCGTAGCTTTCTCACGATATTAGGCATCAGCGTCGGTATCGCCTCCGTGGTATTGCTGACCTCTATTGGCGAAGGGATTCAACAATTCACCCTCGCCGAATTTACCCAGTTCGGCACCAACCTGATTGGTATCAATCCTGGCCGCTCAACCACCCTTGGCACCTCAGGGGCACTTATCAATAATGTTCGTCCACTCAGCATTGAAGACGAAGAATCTCTCAGAAAAATTCCCGGCGTAATAGATACAGTGTCACTGATACAAGGCAATGGTCCGGTCGAATTTGAAAAACGTCGGCGTCGAACGACTATTCTGGGGGTTGGACCATCAGCCTCAGAAGTCTGGCAGATCAAGGTGGTCCAAGGACGATTTTTACCGGCGGATGACAGCCGAGCTGCCCGATCTTATGTTGTGCTTGGCAGCAAAGTAAAGAGTGAGCTCTTTCAAGATAAAAACCCTCTTGGCCAGAGAGTGAGAGTCGCCGGCGAGCGATACCAGGTGATCGGAGTAATGGAATCAAAAGGCCAGATGCTGGGTTTTGACCTTGATGATGCTGTATATATCCCAGTCGTCCGGGCGATGAGCCTTTTTAACCAACAAAGTCTGATGGAAATAGATATCCTCTATCAGAGCGGCATGCAATCAAAGACGATAGCAGAAAGAGCCAGGAGAATTTTAAAAACCAGACATGGCTCAGAAGATTTCACCATTACCACCCAGGAAGAAATGCTTAAGGTCCTTGATTCTGTACTGGGTATCCTCACCATGGCAGTTGGAGGACTGGGGGCGATATCTTTACTTGTTGGCGGCGTCGGCATAGTCACTATTATGACTATTGCAGTCAATGAACGAACCCCGGAAATCGGTCTTCTGCGAGCGATCGGCGCCGACCATAGGCAGATCCTCTGGCTCTTTATCGGCGAAGCGATCGTGCTGAGCGGTACAGGGGGACTAATTGGCCTCATTCTTGGTGCCGGGATTGCCTGGCTTTTAGGAGAGTTTGTTCCTGCCCTCCCGACCCATACCCCATGGATTTATGCGGTTTACGCAGAGGTTCTAGCCATCGTTATCGGGCTGTTGGCTGGAGTACTGCCAGCCCGTCATGCGGCGGGCCTTAATCCTGTAGAAGCCTTACGGGCGGAATAATCTACCGGCAGTCACTGGCAAGCCGCAATTCATCAATACGGAAATCGAGTCGATGAAATTCATCGTAGTTATAAGATCCCCAGACCCAACCTGACTCACTCCATTCGCCAGGTCTCGATCTTATCTGATATAGACAACTCACATCTGCCTCTAGGATTATCTTTGACCTGACCAAGGATGGAAAAAGCTCGAGTTATGCACCGATTCCTGCACAATCATCTGTTTGTATCAACCACAATACCTAACGCACATCCCGAAGTGATTAACAAAATTTTTCCAGGAAACATCAACAAATTAGAGTGCTGCATTAACAGCTGTTTTTCTGTAAATAATTTTGAAATTTTAAAAGTGCTAAAATGCACCCTTAGAGGCAAGTTTTTAGGTATGATCACATGCAAGCTGCTCAGGAATCAGGTTATGTTGCCCAATACTGCGTAAAATAAACCTTGGCAAAGGTAATCTCTACCGGATGACCAGCTCGCTCTCCGCTAAGAGATACAGGAAAAAGGTCAAATTAGAGTCATCGGCCCTGCCGTTGCGATTTGATCTGGCAACCTAAGCTAGTCAATGTTCTGAATCATCTTTTGCTGTGTAATCCAATAAAAACAACCGCAAAAACATTGAGGCTCTTGCGGTCGTTTCTATTTAACTAATAGCCAGTTAATATACTATTTGTTGTCGTGGAAATTAGTTGCGTACTTAGATGCCCATGCTTTTTCTCTACTGCCATGACAACTTAGGCAGGTATATTCCACGGTGACAAAACCCTTTGCGTACGTTGCTTTTTTGCCATCTTTCTCAACTTCTTTAAACATGTTGGCATCAGCTGCCGTATTGATCTTGACAATGTGTGTACGCACATCGCCAGTGTAGCTGGCCACACTTATTGCCGATTTGCTGGCCTTTGGCATATGACACTCAATACATTCAGTACCCTGCTTGCCGTGTAGCGTCTCAGCATAGCTTGCAGCGATCTCTTCATGGCAATCAGCGCAAAGGTTCTTTTTGACTAAAATCGCACGCTCGTGTGGATTATGACATTCAACACAGGAGAGCTCTCCGTGAGCACCTGCTTTCAATTCATTAATCTGCTCATGGTGACGGATAAACCCCCCTTTTGCTGGTGGCTCTGGGCCGGTTCCGCCTCTTTGGTGGCACTTTCCGCATAAGTCCACTTCAGTGACTCGTTTAATTGTTTCTCTGACCGGATTACGAAGATGCTCCATACCGGGACCATGGCATTCTTCGCAGGTGATACCATCTTCTGCCCACGTTCCGATCATCCCCTCCAGATTATCCTGATGACCTTCAGGTGAATAGGCAGTCATATGGCAGGGGCCACACTTATAAGGTTTTTTTTCTCCTTTATGGTAAAATGACCAGCTTCCGTCCTCAAGATTGTACTGAGTTTTTGCCTCAGAACCATCCTTGGCCGTTGTGATTATAAATCCATCTTTGTTGATGAATCGGGCCTTTTTAACAGCTCCTCCGATCACGTATGAGATATCGTCCCAGCTATATCCCGGTGGCAAAGGCAACTTTGCGTATCTCGCCTTTTCAGCCTTGCGAAGTTTCCATGGATGCCCCGATGCCTGCCATTTATTGTACTGTTCTTTGTGACATTCAAAACATTTCTCTGAACCGACATAATCACTTGCCAGCACTGTAGAGAACGAGAAAACACAAAAACTTGACAGGACGAACAGGATCAGTTTCGTTTTCATATTGCCCTCCCTTTATTGGGTTCATATTTAACAGGTCATCAGTGATGATGTCTGTTGGCTATACATCTACGAAAAATGGAGTGAACCTGTGGTTCAAATTGTGAAGGTTTGGAACTACCTCTACAATGCTATCAGATTAACTGATAATATGAAAGAATAATAATGATAAAAGGATTCTTCTTTTAGAGAGAGGTACTCTTCACGTGTCTCGATATTTAGGAGCTGACGAGGAATCCACTGGCAATCTTTTCCACTTAAACAAAACATGAGTTGGAGATTATTCCTGTATACAAACTCGGTGTACACCGACCTTTGACTCAAGTTAATCCATCCTGACTAAGGAAAAGTTGTCAGGCAGGTTGCAAGAAAGTAACTGATTGTCAGTCTTTGTCAGTATAAAACCGAATAGCCCAAACTGAATCAAAATTGAACGCCAGATAGGAAAGTAGTATCAACGTCGACGATGGTCAGAAATGGAGCAATTGTCTTGGTTGTTTCTCTGGAAGCATCTCCGACGGGCGGCAAGTAAAAGCATGCTAGGCAATTGGCCTTTTCGGAACCAGAGAGATACAGGAAGAATGTGAATTTGCAGATTTGCTTAAATGGCTAACATTGCCAAGACGAGCCTTTTCAATTACATGGTTGGGTTCGGGTCTCCCAGAAGCCTATTAGGAAGAAGCGTAACAGAAGCTAGTGCTTGTGATCAATCAAGTCTTAATGGTTCTCATATATTGAACAAGACGTTCATGCAGTTCTGGTTCGATATGGATAACTCCCTGAAACGGATCGCTTAAGGTAAGAATTAAATAGAGCACTATTCCAACAAATATGGTGTATAGCGTGACAAGGTAGATTAGCGGTCCTTGAGGGCGATAGACCCCAAAGCAGGCCATAGCAATTAGAAAACCGAGAATTGTAACGAAGACATAAACCGGAGGTTGTGCCAGTGCATTATTCAATCGGGTCAGCCTGAAATCAGTGACACGGTCAATTTCTGCTTGGATGTTGGATTTGATGGCTTCTTGGGTAGGGCTAGCCGTTCTAATACGATAGGCTCCCTCAATGAGTTGGAGGAGTTCCCTGGTAGCTTGTTTTCCGAGTTGATCATGAGCAAGTGCTGGCCAATCATCCTCTATGACCGCCTGACAATAGTCAATGAGTTTATCATGAAGTTCCTGCGCTTCCTTTGTTTCATAGTGTTGTAATTCTAGTGATATATCCGTGATTGCGACGATTTCCCCTTTTATAGCATTCTGAATGTCACGCCACTCGACAACGACCTGACCAAATGCAAGAGAAAGGACCAGACTAACAAGTATACCGACAAGTCGAAACAAGCCGCTGGCAGGATCTTTCAAATCACTGCTTTGATATTTTGCTATGATCTTGTATGAAAAAAGGTAGACCGAAAGTCCTGATAAGGTGCAGAAAAGTACTGTAATCAATCCACCCAGTAAATCTGGAAGTGATAGGATGTATTCAACCATTATAATACTCCCAAAATGAAGCAATACACATGATTATTTTATTATTATTGGAAGCTTACTTTCATCCTATCAGGAAAAGTGTCCAAATGGCAAGGCTTTGTATCAAAATGCAAGATAGAGTTTGACATTTCTGATAGGTTACTCTCAATGACTGATTACTGAAGTTAACATTGCCGTAACGAAGGTAATCAGTGTTGTCGTTTACTCCATCGAAAGGTGTTTCCTGTGCATCTACGAACTGGTCAGTGCTAAAAAAGATGCTAAAGACTTGAGGTTGCCAGGTCCAATCTCTGCAATAGCAAAGTGTAGCCCAACTTAATTGACCTACTATAAGTCTCTGCTTTTTTTGAAGGAAAAATACCTAGCACATTTAACTTGCTGCCCATCAGAGATAATTCTAGAGCATGACAGATCACACATGCAAACATATTGTCTGGTTCGATGAGAACTGACCAGGATGGTACTGAAAAGAGAGGATTTACCCACTCAAGCAGCAGTTCTTGTATTTCTTTCCACTGCCACAAGGACAAGGCGATTTACGTGAAACAGATGGTGACTTTGTAACTTTAGTGATCGCACCTGCATTACCAAGGTTTGCTCGAGGAGCTTTGATGAAAGCAAAGTAGGCTCCAATTATAAATATCGGGACACTTACCAATAGGCTGTAGCTCATGGTAAATATAGAAGCTATAATTAGCCCGCCTCCAACTGCCATGCATGTGTTGTGAGTGTTAAACATGATTTCACGCCCTGTTTTATGTTTGATTTTATCCTGTCTGTCACAACAAGATAGTGCCTGATAAGTGTCGTTTGTTGCTCCTTTGCAAGATACTTTGACTAATGGCTCTGTAAAGATTCAATATAGATGTGTTGACCTAAAAAAACAAAGAAGTAAATTGATTTTTCAAGACTTGAATCTGCGCTTCACTTCAGTGCATTTCGGACCCGCAGCAGTTAGCCTACAGAGTCAGGTGCCGGGTTCGATGATAATTGGGCGATAATTGGGGGATGTTGAATGGTTTTTACATTACTGCACCAAAAACAGCAGCTGTCGACTCAAATACATTTTTTTGGATAAGGACGGAGATTTATGGAAGAGGTGAAAAAGGGCATTGAGATAGATAGTAAGACTAAAGAATTGATAAGAAATTGGCAGCAGCAGGCCGAATCGCTCAAAAAGAAGCACCCTAAGTGGAATGCAGCCAAGATTCAAAAGGAGATGAAAGATCGGATCATCCGGCAGGCAAAGGCGGCAGTTCCTACAAAGAGTGCAAAAGCGTATATTGAAGGAGTGAATGCTCACCTAAAGGAAGTTGAAGATTCCAGAAACAAGGCCATAGACGGTATCATGACGTACATGGGAAAAACGAGTCCCGAGGCTGTTGCCACGGCTCTGTTCGAACTGGATTGCGGATGTATCAGGGCATGTGCGGTATCAAAAGAGGGTGAACCCATGGGAGAGATGATCATGGTGTTCGGCAAGCCGGTAGAACAAGAATACGAGTGCAGTCTCTGCCAGGTGGACGGTGGGGCTGATTCGGAGCGGTGCTTCAGGAAGGCAATAATCTGGCCAGGGGAAGAATCAGAACTGCCCGCCGAGGAGTTCAGGCTGGTCATCGGCAAGAAGGTTTTTGGTGATGACTACACCATAGACGACATATAATTGGCCGTAATATCATTGTGTTACAATTCCAGAACATATGGGAGCCATTGTTCCATGATGGCTGCAGGATTGCAGTCTAGACTCTAGATATAATTTTTATAAAAAAAGCCGGAATTGTGGCAAAGACAATCCCGGCTCCCAGCCCCATTTTCTGCCCTTGATCAATCGTAAAGATGTCGGGACTTTTCCCACCCCAGTGGAAGAGAACCACCTTCACGAAATTCATTTTCTCAACAAAAGGTAAAGTATTTTGTAACTGTTCAGCCACAAGGCAAATAATTCCAAAGTGAAGAGAACAGTAGGCTGTTGCCATAGCTTAACTACTCAGCTTTTCAACTTTTACCTGTTTAACCATAAAACTGTTAACCGCTTCTTGCAGGGTAGTTACCGCTAAGTGGGCACAATGAACTTCTTCTTTTGGAAAGGTGCCGATTTCATGGAGAACATCATCCCCGGTCATATCCAGCACCTCCTCAAAAGTCTTTCCCATTGCCAATTCAGCGGTAAAGGAGCCGGCAATGGAACTCGAGCTGCAACCATCGGTAATATAACTTACCTGATCAAGCCTGTTGCCCTGAACCTTAATGTACATCATCATGGTATCGCCACAGCTCCCTTTCAACCTCGCCCGACTGTCAGCCCCCTCCATCACCTCGCAGTGTTTCGGGTTTCGCCATCGGTCAAACCCCTTTTCACCGAGTGCGTTCTTCGCCTCATCAAAAACTTCGTTCTGAATTTTGTCTATGATTGCATCAAAATCTTGATTATTCATTACATGTCTTCCTTCGACACCCCGGTCAAAATATGCAAACCTGTACCATCAATCTACATTTATCCTCTACCAGTGCCCTTCCGTATTTGCAGATTCACTGAATTGTGCGTTGCCAGCGAGAAAAGTCTCAACCGCCTGCTGAACGGTTCCCGTGACATCATTGACAACTTTCATCCCTGCAGCCTGAACAGTTTTGAAGGCATTTGGACCACAGTATCCCGTTAGCAGCACCTCTGCTCCCTTGTCAGCAACCATCGTTGCAGCCTGGATACCAGCCCCCTTAAAAGCATTAACATTTTCGCTGTTATCAAGGGACTGATACTCCATAGTCTCTGTATCGACGATTAAGATGTAGGGTGCCCTGCCAAACCTGGGATCCACCTCGTCGGAGAGCTGCATACCCTTTGCAGTTACAGCAATTTTCATGACATCTCCTGTTCTTTGGTTAAGCTCCACATACTATTAATTACCGCCACCACCACCGCAGACCTGATCGTCACCAATCATCGACAATGATTCGGTTATCATATCTTCGACAACAGGACGAATTTCCCTGCGTTCTCCGTCATAATAGACGTCTATACCAACCTGCTTGAATCCCATCAACGGCCGCATTCCGATACCACCAACCACCAGTCTTTGAACTTTGTTCTCGGCCAGCAGCTGTACTGGTACCATACAGCCCCCCTGAACATGTTCTTTATTGGCAAGGATAGAAACTTCCTTTATCTGTCCGTCCTCAACATCTACCAGGGTAAAAACATCACAATGTCCAAAATGTCCGGCGCGCAGACCGTCAAGACCACCCTGTCCTTCTGAAGGTACTGCAATACGTACGAGTGCCATTCTCTTCTCTCCTTTTGATTTTTATTGAATTGTTGCTGAAAAATCTTTTATCCCCATCGTGTTCATCGATGGAAATGACATAATCTTTTGCCAAACTTCTCTAATCGATTGAGCTGCCAATGAGTCCGGCGCATGTTCTAATACATTTTTTCCCTCAATCATCGCCCTGGTGAAAACAGGGTCAAATGGAATGCGACCCAATAATGTCATGTTCCGCGCCAGCCCAAAAGCTTCAATCTTCTCAGTCATTTCCAAATTAAGATCGTATTTATTAACGCAGACAAGCCCTGGCACTTTAAAGTGGACAGCAAGTTCTGCCACCCGCTTCATATCATGCAGTCCTGAGACTGTAGGTTCAACAATAATTGCCAGGGCCGTAGCTCCGCCAATAGAAGCTATCACTGGGCAACCAATACCAGGAGGGCCATCAGTAAGGATGAACTCACACCCTCTTTCTTCTGCCAGTTTTTTGGTTTCCTGGCGCACCAGACTGACCAGCTTTCCTGAATTCTCTTCAGCAATTCCCAAGCGGGCGTGCACCATCGGTCCGAAACGGGTATCAGAAATAAACCACTCGCCACACTTCTGGATGGGAAAATCGATAGCCTGCTCGGGACAGAGATCAACGCACACACCACACCCTTCACAACTGATCGGATCGACCACGTAGTCTTCCGAAATAGCATCAAAACGACAAAGCTCCCTGCATCTGTCACATTCAACACAATCAGCTGCTCTAATCTCTGCTAAAGAACCGCCCATGAAATCAGTTTTTCTTTGCACCCTGGGTGCCATTAAAAGATGGAGATCTGCAGCATCCACATCAGCGTCACAAAGCACAACATTTTCTGCCAGGGACCCAAAGGCGGCAGTAATACTTGTTTTTCCCGTTCCACCCTTACCACTTACAACAACTAATTCTCTGATCATTGAGGTCCCCCTCCACCATTTGCCAAGGTTTCAATACTCCGATAAAGTGTACGAAATTGCTCCACCCACTCGGGCATTATCTCAACAATCGGTCTTCCACAGGAATAGGCCTCAGCAATTTTCCGAGCAAATGGAATTTCCATCAGAATAGGTAAACCTTCTTCTTCGGCATATTTAACAACCTTATCATCGCCCATATCCGATCGATTAATGATCAAACCGCTGGGGATACCAAGAATTTTCACCGCCTCCACTGCAAGCTTCAAATCATGCAGTCCAAAGGGAGTCGGTTCTGTAACCATTAAGACGAAATCACTCCCTTTCATCGCTGCGATAACAGGACATGAAGTACCGGGAGGGGCATCTATGATTATAGTTTTTTCACTGTTACGATTTGTCCTAACTTTTTTAATAAGGGGGGGTGACATTGCCTCGCCGACTCGCAGACGGCCCTGACTAAATTCGAGATCACCACAGTGTCCAGATTCCACAACCCCGAGCACCCTTTCACCCTCTAGAATTGCCCCTTCCGGGCACACCTCTACGCAACCGCCGCAACTATGACAAAGCTCTGGAAAAACGAGGACTTTCTGTCCCACCACTGTTAAGGCCCGAAACCTGCATATTTCTGCACACTTTTTACAGGCAGTGCATAAACCTTCATCAACAACAGGAATAAAAGTGGACACCTCTTCTGTCTCAGTTATTTCCGGATAGAGAAAAAGATGGGCATTAGGTTCTTCCACATCACAGTCCAAAAGCCGGGTTCCTTTGCCAAGAGACAGGGCAAGATTCGTAGCGACAGTTGTCTTGCCCGTACCACCTTTCCCGCTTGCAATACTTATGATCATGAGTGTTCTTCTCCCACTGTCTACTGTCAAATACCCTCAGATACTCACATACTCATCAGGGCATCTATTGATTCGAGTAACTGCAGCATTTTCGCAGCCTCCTTCGCCCCAGGATTAGGCGGTAACTGCATAAAAACGCCAAATCCCTCAGTTACTTCATGAAACCTTTTTGGAGCAAGAGAACTCACCATGGCACAATTGATCAGGGGCTGCTGCCTGGTCAGTTCTCGAACAAAAGGTAAAGGTGATCCTTCCTCCAGTTTTTCATCAGTCACAACAACATCAATCCTGCACTGACGTAGTAATTCCCATGCCTCTTTCTCCGAAGAAGCCCTGCTCACGCTGATCCCTTCTTTTCGTGATAACTCATCGGCAAAATCTGCCACTGACATCGGCTCCTTACCGACCAACAATATCTTCAACATGCTTTTCTCCAGTTCATCCTCGACTACCTTTTTCAAAGTTGTTTTTTTTTCTTTGATCCCTGGCACTTCCGCCCCACACACAGCAATATTGGTTTGCTATTATCGTCCAACGCTCGAAGCCTCATGTTTTAGCACGAATTTCTCGTCCCAATTGTCTGCCATCCCGAGACCGACAACATCGTCCATGGCCACAACCGGGCATTGCAAATTCTGCCAGATCTTTACCCTGGACGTAACATTCCAAAATCTTTTCAGCTTCTCCGGTAACAAAAGGTATTACCTCAACATCATGAGACTCCAGCAGTCTTACCGGACCTTCACAGAGAGCTCCGCAGATCAAGACTCGAACATCCAGCTCTTCAAGCAGTTTGAGGCAGCGGTTGAACATGGTCGGTTGAAATAGCTGAATCTTTCTGTCAACCACCCGATCTTCCCGAATTTCTGCAATCAATAAAGTTTGAGCCGAGTCGAAAACTGGTGAAATTCGATTACCCCATACGGTAATAGCGACATTCATATCCGGTACTCCTTTTCCATTGTGACATGGAAATAGCAAACACCAGACCAGCTCAACAACTAAATACAATTGTTTTATATTTCAGAACGTTAAGAAAAAAAAAGGGGGAGATTCAGAGAATAAGAAGGCCACATGGTCGCGCGAATGCGACCCTGTGGAACCATTGATAGTTGCAACTTTGCGACTCTTGTGTGTTTAGTTACGGCCCGAACGACCGTCGATTTCTGGAAGGATGATTTGGTACTTTTTTATCTTTCTAAAAAGAGTACTTTTGTGTACTCCAAGCTCTTTTGCCGCAGCGAGCCTGTTATAGTTATTATGTTTTAATGCCTCAACAATTGTTTCCTTCTCACTCATTCCCACACTTTCTTCCATGGACAAGCTGGGAACAGTGTGCTCACTTCTTTGCTGAGATAAATATGCAGGCAGATGCGCAACGTCTATCTCTCCTTCGTGGCAGAGAACAAAACCATGTTCAATGATATTTTCCAGCTCCCTGATATTGCCTGGATAATCATGGGCAAGAAGCAGTGTCATTGACTCCTTGCTAACGTTGGAAACCGATCGTCCCTTAATATGATTCATTTTTTTGATAAATCTCTCAATGAGTAAGGGAATATCCTCCATTCGCTCGCGAAGAGGCGGTAACTGGAACCGGATGATGTTAACACGGTAAAAAAGATCCCGGCGAAATTGTCCGTCTTCAACCATCTGGCCGAGATCTCGATTGGTCGCAGCAATAATCCTCGTCTCGGTTTTTATCTTTTCCACACTGCCCAGCGGATGGAATTCTTTTTCCTCCAGCACCCGAAGCAATCGGACCTGAAAGGCAGAACTGGTATCACCTATTTCATCAAGTAGAATCGTCCCTTTGCCAGCAGCCTGAAACAAGCCCGGCTTATCCTTGTCAGCGCTGGTAAAGGCCCCGGCTTTATAACCAAAAAGCTCTGATTCAAGAAGAGTATCGGGGAGGGCACCGCAGTTGATCGCCACAAATGGCTCGTCTTTTCGCAGCGAGAGATTGTGCAAGGCTGAGGCCATCAACTCCTTACCGGTGCCGGTTTCCCCTTCGATGAGCACGGTACTGTCGCTTTCTGCAACCTGCTGAAGGATATTGAAGATTTTCTTCATCCCCTTACTACGACTCACCATATCGCCAACTTCAAAATTACCGATCAGCTCGCGACGCAGTTCCTCCACCAGAGTGTGATCCCGAAAAGTTTCAACACCACCCAGAATCTCACCTTGTTCATTTCTCAAAGGAGACGTCGAAACCCCTATGGGAACCCGCTGCTGCCGATTATTGATGATATAGGTTGAACTGGAGACAAACGATTTCCCCTCTTTCATCGTACGCTTTAACGCACAGTCTCCCTCGCACATATTAGAGCGAAAAACTTCCCAGCAATAGCGACCAATGGCTTCACTACGGTTCGTGCCGGTGATTTCTTCAGCAGCCCGATTAAAACTCATTATCCTCCAATTATGGTCAACGGTAAAAACTCCGTCGGAAATGGATTCGAGTATTATCTCATTGGCAGCTTTTGCAATCGACGAAGAATCTTTCATCACCCTTCTCTTCTGTGTATCGTTTCTAAAACATACGGGTAAATATTTTCCGCTATTTTCTGATAACCGCGTTCATTTGGATGGATTCCGTCTCCTTGGCTCAATTCACTATCCATTGCCACTCCTTCTAAAAAAAACGGTAAATACACGACATCAAATTCCCTGGCCAACTTTGGATAAATTTCATTAAAATCAGAGACATAAGCCGGTCCTAAATTCCAAACCATCTTCATCCCGGCCAGAAGAACCACCACATCCCTTTCTTTCAGGATCCGCAGTATTTCCCGTATATTTTTTTCCGCCACCTGGGGATCGACTCCACGAAGCCCGTCGTTTGCACCGGTCTCAAGAAGGACAATATCTGGTTCAAGGGTCATTATCCATTCTATACGAGACAGAGTACCACTGCTGGTCTCGCCGCTCACCCCTCCATTAATAACCCTGTAACTGTATCCTGCGGCCTGCAGTTTTTTTTCAAGCAAGGCCGGATAACTTGCACTCTCGTCTAGTCCATACCCTGCAGTAAGACTGTCCCCCACCGCAACAATGGTTCCCGTCACCTCGCTTTGCTCCTCTGCTTGAGGAGTTTCCTCCTGCTCATTTTTGCAGCCAGTCACAGAAAAACATATTATGAACATAATCACATAAAGCGTCTTTACCATATTCTCTCCATCCTGACATCCATAAACAGGGACCCTTTATCCTGCTTGTTCTCTTAGAAACCGGATCGGTTTCTGACGCAGAATCGACAAGGAACTCATAAGTCCCAGCGAGACCACTAAACAAACCGTCAGTCCCAGCATTATAAGACATACGAGCATATTCGGATCGTAATCAATTTTAAATACAAAGCGGCAGATCCCCCAGCTGGCAGCCTGTGCAACAAGAATGGCACATCCACCGCTGAGCACTGCCAGCAAGAAATTCTCAAGAAAGAAGACCCTTAAAACAAATCGCGTATCAGCTCCAAGAACCTTATAATATACTGCCTCTTTTATCCTGGCCATCCTCGTTGCCAATATTGAACTGACCAGGATCAGAGCACCTGCCAGGATAGAAAAAGAAGCAAAAAAGTTAATGATTTTAGAAAGTTTTTGCATAATTTTTTCTAGTTCTGCCGCTGTCTCACTCACGTTGATAGTGCTGATATTGGGGAAGCTGTTGACAATGGTATTTTCCAATTTGGCTATCTCTTCCTTTTTTACCTTCAGGGCACCAAAGAAGGTTTGCGGAGCAGCACGCAGATTTTTTTCAGGGAAGACAAAGTAGAAAAATGGATATAACATTGATTTTGTGCGACTACGGACCGAACTTACTTGGGCCTTCATCGGTACTCCCTGTACATTGAAAAGCAACACATCACCAATCTTCATATCGCCCATCTCCGCCACCGAATCAAGAACTGAGACCGGTATCAAACCTTTCTTCCCCATCTCTTTGCCAAAAAGAGAGGATCCACCAGTCAATATTTCATCTTCGAGAAGTTTTGCTCGATAGGTAAGGTTGAATTCCCGGGCAAGACTATCACCTCGTTTTTTCAATTCCGCCTTTCTACTTATTTTTTTGCCATTGATCGATGTGAGACGAGCACGAATGATTGGGAAAAGTTCAACCTCTGCACCAACAAGTTCTAAAAAGCCCTGTCTTTGATTCTTTTGAATATCCAGGCAAAAGAGATTTGGGGCATCAGGAGGATAGGACGCAATATAGGTAGCATGAAGATTGTGCTCCACCAGGTAAATCGATAGCAACACGGAGATCGCTGACGCGAGTGTTACAACAATGGCCCGGGTGGCATTCCCGGGCCTGAGCAAGCTTCTTGTGGCCTGCCGCATTGGCAGGAAAGTAATCTTAATACGAGAAAGCAGTAGCAGCAATATTCCAATGAGCACAGAAATTATCGCAATGAGTGCTAGTACTCCACCGATAAAATATAGCCCGGTACGAACATCTTCCAATTGACGAACAACAAGCCCGGAAAGCAGAATAATACCGCAGGCAATGAGCACAAAAGATCTCCGACTTTTAAAACCATTGTCGGTTTCCTTTCTAAAAATAGCTGCCGGTTTCACATTTTTTATCCTGCTAAGCGGTAGAAAGGTAAAAAAACTTACCACGATAGCTCCCAGACCCATTCCTTCCAGGACATCAAAGAGTGAACCCCCGAGAACTATATTATCGGGCAACAGCCCCGCAAAAAGACTGGTAAAACTCTTTTCAAGCAGCAATCCGGAGAAAATTCCAAGAGTGCACCCAATTCCGCTCAAAAACAGCACTATAGCCAGATAATGACCCAGTAAAAATGAGCCGGTAGCCCCAAGCGATCGGAGAATAGCAAAGCTTTTTTCTTTTTGCCGCAACAGTGCTGAAAGAGAACTTTGCATCCCGATACCGGCAAGGAGCAAGGTAAAAACAGAAACAAGAGATAAAAAAAACAGCAGGTTATCAAAGAATCGTTTGACCCTGGAGCTCGCAGTGGCATAGGTGGAAACTCGTTCCTGCCCGGTAATTATTCTGTTTTGTAATCTGGCTGCCGTTTTATCAATCAGAGTTTCATCAGCTATTTCCAAAAGAGTTTCATAGTGTACCCTGCTCCCCTTTTTAACCAAATCCATCTGGTCAAGATCGATGGCGGGAACTAAGATTCTCGGCCCAAAATAAAAAAAGTCGACAGGCCGTAATGATTCCCCGCTGACAACATCGACAATCTCAAAAGAGCTTTCACCAAGAAGCAGCCTGTCACCGATGGCAAGGTCCAGACGATCCAGGAGTGCCTGTGCCACTATTACCGTACCCGGCTGCAGGACCAAAGAAATATCTCGACCGGATAGCAATGTTACCTCCCCGTAAAGAGGATAGTTTTTTCCCACTGCCTTAATATTACTAAAGAGAGAATCTTTACCATCATCTCTTCTGGCAACCGAGTAAAATTCCACTGTTCGAACAGCCTGCACTCCTCCTTCGCCAAGAAGGGCTTCGATTTCCAGTTCCAAGGCCATTGAGAATTCATAATGCGAATGAATTATAACATCTCCACCATGCAGCCCTCTGGCGTCACTGACGATTGACTGCTGAACATCACGCCGAAAACTATTTATGGCAACGATACTCACTAGAGACAAAGCCACACAGAGCACAAAGACTATCGCCTGGCTTTTACTATGCAAGATTTCCCGTATCAGAAAGCGAACATTCATAGCCGTTCTCAATGCTCCTCTTGAATCCTGCCATCATGGATGCGGACTATTCTATCCGCTCTATTGGCGAGCGACCGGCTGTGAGTTGCAATAACCAGGGTCATTTTTCGATCTTTATGCAAATCCAGAAGCAATTGTATGATACCTTCACTGTTTTCAGAATCAAGATTACCTGTCGGCTCATCGGCAAAAACAATTTCCGGATCGTTGACCAGGGCACGGCAGATCGCAACCCGCTGTTGTTCGCCACCGGAAAGCTGCTCGGGAAAATTCTTGGAGCGATGCCCAAGCCCAACCTGTTCGAGTAGTTTTTGCGACTTTCCCAGGGCGTCACTATCTTTTTTCAGCTCAGCCGGAAACATGACATTTTCGATGCCATTAAGGGAGGGAATCAAATGAAAGGATTGAAAAACGAAACCGGTAAGATCGTTTCGTACCGGAGCAAGTTGGTCTTCGGTTAGATCGGTGATATCGCTTCCTGCCAAGGATATTTTGCCATGACTTGGCCTGTCTAGTCCTGACAGTACGCTTAACAAGGTTGTTTTACCACTGCCGCTGCTGCCGGCTATAACCACAAACTCACCCTTGTTGATGGTGAGGGAGATATCTTTAAGCACGGTGATCTTCTGGCCACCGAGAAAATAGTGTTTAGAGAGATTTTCAGCTACGAGAATAGCATTCGACATAATTTTCCTTTGTTATCGGAGTTAACGAATCGTAGTTTGTCACTTCCTGCTTATGATAACCATTTAGAAAAAATATTCGAGAAATGCAGGTAGCTTTATTTTGTTCTAATTTAAAGCTTTTACTATCTCAGGACAAATTTGATTGGGTTTATCCACCGCTTTAACATCAATGTGCCTATTATTTAATCAAATAAAGAAGCGAGCCACTTTAGAGCACATTCATGGCAATGAAGCTGTTTCCTTAAATAGCAAAGGATCAGATATTTTAATAAAGATAGTTTTTATTATTGTCGAGACAACAAGTTTGAGGAATAATTCTTAGGGAATTGTAGATGGAATACTTGATAATTGCTATTGAATGGTATTTTCCTGGCTGTATGGGGGTGCGAGAAGGTCTCCCCATACAGGAAAAGAAGACCTTCTTGTTAACTCCAATATCAGTTATCAATCAGAAATGTATCGATAGTTTCTCCGGTCTCGATACGAGCCTTAAATACATTAGGCATACGTCCTTGACCAGTCCAGGTAATATGCTCACCAGCTTCATTCCAAATTTCATACTTTGGCTGACGCGGCGGACGTTTACCCTGTCTTTCAGAAGAAGCATCCTGTAATTCATCAGGATCAATACCATCTGCGGCTAGCGCTTCACGGTACTTGCGAATCTTCTCAAACCGTTCTGCGTTTTGAATTTTTGCGGCCTCTTCGTCGGCAATTCGATCATCAATGATTTTTTGGAGTTTTATTTTAACTTCTTCCAATTGTTCAACGCCTAATTCTTTTATAGCACTTTTAAAACGACGAGCATGGGTAATAATTCTCAAAAAATCATTCATCTCTAATCCTCTTTTATTTTGATATAGTCTATCCATAAATACTTCTTACGGTCAATAAGTTGATTATAATGACGTATAATATTTTTTTCAAGGTTTGTAAAAAAGAATTAATTCCCTTTCCGTTTCACCCACATCTATCATTATTTACTCGTCACATTTTTAAGCTTTCATAATTTTCCAAGACCACTCCTAACTCATTAGATACTCACTCTATTAACCCAAATTTTTGCTCAATCAACAATCCTGTGACCCTTAGGCCAATTCTCCCTGTACGAGTCCCATTATCATTGCAAAAATATCAATGTTACCAAATATATTTTTCAAATTTCCCAAAAAAAGAAGGTCTATTAATCAATTTTTAACTCACCAGCATTTCATGAACAACCCGAAAATTCATCTATTTTTATTTTCGCTGGAAGTAACGCTATTAGTCGGTGACCACGAAAACGGTCTTCTGAATAATCCACTTACACAGAAAACTAAAGATACCCCTCTTTTCAAGTACAAGGGAATTAGTGTATAAAAATAGTGAGCGCTATACAATTACTATCTCAAGCATAATTCGACACATCCGCTAAACATTATTAGGGTAAAAAGGACATGTACAATATTCTGTTTTTTGGTCTCAAAGAAGATCGTCTTCTTTGGTCCAAGCAGTAGCGACACCTTTATATACCCTGTTTGAAATATCCCTTATCGCCTCATAATCATCGATACGGAGATGCCTTGTTTTAAGCTTGTGCTCTATTTCGTCGATCATCTCGAATCCACCATTAGTCTCAAACTATAAAAACGACCACCCCTTTGTTAACCAGCGTCAGATTTCAATCTAACGTTGAAGAAGCCTATATACTCGACCGTAAAAAATACAAATGAAATTTTGGAAATCTGATAAGGAAAATTCGCTGATTAATTATGACTCTATTTTTCTAAAAAAATGAGACTAACATATAAATTTTTCTACATTAAAATAGGTTGTTCTGTCATTTTTTAATTCATCCCTGAGGCAATTAAAAAATAGATGACAGATTTGAATGTTGCTTTTTCAAATATTATCCGATAATGAGCCAAAGGGATTTTTTTGAGACATAATTTCTCCATTTCTGATGAATATTTTTTGAAGAGATTTTCTATCACAATAGAAATTAAATATAATGCTAAGTGTTATTTCTAACTGCTGGGCCCTGTTTCTGGGCATGGGATTAATCATGCTGGGAAACGGATTACAGGCAACCCTTATCGGAGTACGTGCCTCCATAGAAGATTTTGGCACAACCATTACTGGTCTGGTAATGTCGGGCTACTTCCTGGGTCTCATCGCAGGTTGTAATATTGTACCCAAAATGGTTGGTCGAGTCGGCCATGTTCGTACCTTTGGCGCTCTGGCTTCACTTGCTTCAACTTCTATCCTGGTACAAGCCGTTTTTGTTGCCCCTTGGGTCTGGTGGGCAATGCGTTTTGTCACAGGTTTTGCTTATGCTGGTCTTTTTATTGTTGTAGAAAGCTGGATTAACGAAGCGGCGACAAATGGAACACGAGGAAAACTATTAAGTTTTTATATGTTGGTCTCCCTTGGGGGGATGGCAGGTGGACAAATGCTGCTCAACCTCTCCCATCCTTCCAGTTTTGAATTATTCGTCCTGGTATCCCTGCTGATCAGTTTGGCCGTGATCCCGATACTTTTATCGACTGCACGCGCACCAAAAATCGATGAGCTGGAAAATATCGGTGTTCTACAACTTTACCGCGTATCACCCCTCGGCGTATTTGGCATGTTTGTCACCGGTTTGACAATAGGTACATTCTTTGGAATGGGGGCTGTCTACGCAACAGACATTGGTTTTTCTGTAAAAGAAGTATCATTTTTCATGAGCACACTTATTCTTGGTGGTTTTCTGTTCCAATATCCCTTGGGCTGGCTTTCAGATTGTTTTGGCCCACGCAAGGTCATTTTATTCAGCTGTACAAGCGGGGCGGCAGTATCCTTTCTAGCCATGAATTTCACTGGAGAGGGATTATTATTCTATGTAGTTGTTGCGACTGTGGGTGGTCTGGCAATGCCTTTGTACTCCCTTTGCGGCGTACACACCAACGATTACCTGACACCCACACAAATGGTTGCAGCTAGTGGTACTCTCGTGCTGATCAGTGCGGTCGGAGCTGCAATCGGTTCTCCCATGACCGCTTTTGCCATGGACATCTTTGGCCCCCAGGCCTTCTATGGATCTATCGGCGTAATGTTGAGTTCGGTGACAACCTTTGCTTTATGGCGTTCAACCCAACGCGCCCCTGTGGATACAGATGAACAGGGCGATTTTGTGGTAATGGCAACGAGTCCATTGAGTGTCTCGTTGAACCCGGATGTTAATCTGGCAGAAATAGAAGCTGCAGCAGAGATGGATACAGAAGATATTCAATCCAGCTTTGAAGAACTGGTAAATGATCTTGATAATCCTGACGATATCACTCCAGCTAACGAATAGTTTGAGAATCAAGGCACTTGAAGCATCAAGCACTCGATTCTACCTACAAAAAATACATTATGCACACTATTCTCCAGCTACGACAATTGAGTGCCGACACCTTCTCTGGGCGTCAAACCTTTAGGTGTCCCGTTCCCACGAATACGTTCAGCTGCAATTTCATCAACAGATCGTAGATGCAGATCAGACTGCGGAAATGGTATTTCAATATTATTTAACGCGAACTCATTATCAATATCCTGATTCAAATCACTCAACACCTGAAGCTTATCTAGAAACTCCGGAATCAAAACCCTCATCTCAAAGTCAAGGGAACTGGTTCCAAAAGCGAGAAATAATGCATTTGGTTTTGGTGTACTTAGAACCATTGGATTTGCTTTTGCACACGACTTCAGGGTTTCGGGAACCGTCCAGACATCAGTACCATAGGCGGCACCTACCGGAACCTTTACACGGACTCTCCGATCTCCTAAAGTCCAGTTGGTCACCTGCCCGGTAACAAGGTCTGAGTTGGGGACAACAATTTCCGCGTTATCAAATGTTTGGATTATAGTTGCTCTTTCTGACACTCAACAGCAGAAAAAAGAGTGTATCCGACGTTCTTGGAAGACTCTGAAAATTTATATATACGAAGTGTAGTGTTTCCTGAAGTTTCTCAACTATACATATAGTATGTCGTGAAACTTCAAGAGTCCTAAATTCTGTAGGAAGTGACCTTGGGGTGAGAGAAAGTAGATCGGATTGCTGTTTTTTGGGAGTATTTTCTATAATTTCATCAAAATAGAGCTATAAAATCAAATAATTATAGCCTACAGGAATGTTCCTGGCGCTCCATGCTGAAATTACAAAGCTCTCTGTTTCAAAACAACAATTTGTCACTCTGGAAATCCGGTTAAAATTAGGCCAAAGCCACCCACCTAAGTTAACTCCCCTGGTAGATGACCTTGGTTGTTGCAGCATCGAAGATATGCAATTGCTCAAGGTTAAAAGCAATATCGACCTTTTCTCCAGCCTTGACAATTTTACGACCTTCACAACGGGCAACAAATTTTTCACCGCTTATTTCAACATGCAGATGATTTTCACTCCCCAGAGGTTCAACAACCATAACGACACCGGGAAAAATCCATTCGCCCGGAATCGAACTTGTTTCACTGGCAAGTGTAATCTCTTCCATCCGAAGCCCCATGACGACATCTTGCTTGTCGGTGTGGGTCGCACCCTCCTTGGGCGGCACAGGAATACGGAGGCCACCTTGAAAAACTAACATAGCCTGCTCGTTATCTTTTTCTATCTTACAATTCAGGAGATTCATTGGCGGTGTACCAATAAAGCCCGCAACAAAAACATTAGAAGGTTTCAAAAATAGTTCAAGCGGTGTACCGACCTGTTCAATATAGCCATCTCTAAGTACAACAATTCGGTCGGCGAGAGTCATTGCTTCAACCTGATCATGGGTAACATAAACCATGGTCGAGTTAACTCGTTGATGAAGTAGTTTTATTTCCGCTCTCATCTGGAGTCGAAGTTTCGCATCCAAATTTGATAATGGTTCATCAAAGAGAAAAACATCTGGTTTTCTTACCATGGCTCTGCCCATGGCCACACGCTGACGCTGTCCACCGGAGAGCTCGTGCGGTTTTCGCAGCAGGAGATCCTCCAATCCTAAAATCTCCCCAACACTCTGCACCCTCTCTTGTATCTCTGCTTTTGATGTTTTTCTCTGTTTCAGGCCAAAGGCCATATTTTCGTATACGTTCATATGAGGGTAAAGAGCGTAGTTCTGAAAAACCATTGCCAGACCACGATCTTTTGGAGCAATATCGTTTATGACCTTGCCATCCATGGAGATGGTTCCCTCTGAAATCTCTTCAAGGCCGGCAATCATGCGCAGAAGTGTAGATTTTCCACAACCCGATGGCCCTACGAGGACAAGAAACTCTTTATCCATAACATCGAGGTTAACTCCATGGACAACTTCAACCTTGCCGTATCTTTTAATTACGTTATTAAACCGTAGTTCTGTCATTTTTGAGGTCACCGTTTTTCTTGAATCATGAAATCGAACAATATTTTTTTTCAACGCTCAAGAAACATCAAATATTTAGAGAGTACAACACTTTTTTAAAACTAAATTTTATCTTGACTCTCAATCCATTACCTACTAATTGCAATAAGACGTATGTACTTTTTTTTAAAGCTCTTTTTACTACCCTTTTTCAAGGGCTATTTGTGTCTAATTAATACTTTGGAGGGAACACCATGAAATTGACCCGATTGGCTGTAGTCGCTGTTGTGGGAATGTGCCTTGCCTTTCCTGCTGCAGTATTTGCAGAGCCTGTGACCATCAATTGGTGGCATGCTATGAGAAGTGCCAGAGGTAAAGTCGTTGACACTATGATTCAGAAATTCAATGAATCACAGTCCGAGTATGTTGTGGTGGGGACAAACAAAGGAAATTACGATGAAGTTATGAATGCGGGAGTAGCTGCATTCAGAGCAAAGAAACAACCTCATCTTCTCCAGGTTTTTGAGGTCGGCACCCAAACCATGATGCAGTCAGGCGCTATTTACCCAGTACATAAACTGATGTCTGAAACTGGTTATAAAATAGACTGGTCGAATTACCTGCAAGCCGTACTCTCTTATTATATGGACGCTGATGGAAATTTGATGTCCATGCCTTTTAACTCTTCGACCCCAATAATGTATTACAACGTCAGTATGTTTGAAAAAGCAGGAATTGCACCTCTTTCAAAAACTGAAGCTATTACCTGGGATGAACTTGGGGAAATCACCAAAAAGCTCGTTGATGGCGGCATATCTCCTGCTGGAATGGTAACTGCCTGGCAATCATGGACACAAATTGAAAACTACAGCGCCATTCATAATGTTCCCTTTGCCAGCAAAGCAAACGGATATCAAGGTCTTGATTGTGAACTGCTGATCAACAACCCTTCGGTTGTCGGCCACATTGAGAGACTCAAACAGTGGGCTGGCGATAAACGGTTCATGTATGGTGGCCAGAAATATCAGGGACCTAAATCTGAATTCATTGCTCAAAATGCTGCAGTGTACATCGATTCTGTAAGTGGAATTGCTAAACTCAAAAAAGCTGTTAAGGATTTCAAATGGGATGCGGCCCCGCTTCCTGTTGAAGCTTCAATGAAGAGCCCACAAAACAGTATCATAGGTGGTGCCTCTCTTTGGGTACTTAATGGACACTCTAAAAAAGAATACGAAGGTGTCGCTGCATTTTTGAAGTTTCTTGCGGGCAATGAAATGCAGAGCTACTGGCATAAAGAAACAGGGTACTTCCCCATTACTCTTAATGCCTATAATCAACTGAAAAAAGAAGGTTATTACAAAGAGAATCCCCTGCAAACTGTTGGAATTGATCAACTCAATAGAGCCATACCAACTGAAATTTCAAGAGGATTGCGCTTAGGTTACTTTGTTCAAATCAGAAATATCATTAACGAAGAACTTGAACTGGTCTGGAATGGCAAAAAAACGCCACAAGAAGCTTTGGATAATGCCGTGAAACGGAGTAATATCCAGTTAAGAACCTTTGAAAAGACCTACAACTAAACCCGGTTGAAAGGAAGAAAGCCGGGATTCAGTTCAATGCCGGCTTGCGGGGTATATGTACCTTGAGACAGGTTGTTGTTTTAGCAAGAAACAACAACCTGTAAAGTACTAAAAGCTTAGTTATGCCAAAGCCCTTTCTGCATAGAAGGGGCGCTGGCAAAGTATTGTGACATGATTAAACGATCGACCTTTAAAACTTCATACCTGCCGTATGTGCTGATATTGCCGCAGATCATTGTGACCCTGACCTTTTTTTATTGGCCAGCGGTGCAAGGGTTGATTCAATCCTTTCTTCTCAGTGATCCATTCGGCCAGAGCAGTAAATTTGTCTGGTTCTATAACTACATTGAGATTTTTACAGACCCTCTGTATCTCAAATCTATATTTACGACATTCACGTTCAGTATTGCTGTTGCATCGGTGTCAATTACTCTGGGACTGTTTATTGCCACAATGGCTAACAGAGCCCTCAGAGCAACGGCACTTGTTAGAACCTTACTTATCTGGCCATATGCCGTTGCACCTGCTATCTCTGGAATATTATGGCTTTTTCTGCTGCACCCGTCTTACGGGATTGTTGCCCTTGGTATCAATTCTCTGTTTGGATTAAATTGGAACCCTGTTC
>Ga0209475_10001586_pt1 | contig 27787 bp, 20 predicted proteins | sample tdDd471_FD_187128 | JGI IMG/M metagenome (GOLD analysis project Ga0209475, IMG submission 187128) | Marine sediment microbial communities from the Atlantic coast under amendment with organic carbon and nitrate - tdDd47.1 (SPAdes)... | ecosystem: Environmental > Aquatic > Marine > Coastal >... | reverse complement strand
GCGCTGATCAATGCTCCATGATTTATTATTTTCCATATAAATTGCGCCATCACTACCAGCAAGCATTTCATCCCATTCCAAATCACCCGGCATCAGCGAAAGATTGGCAATACGAACAATAGGAACATTTTTAAATCCATCGGCACGGTTAGCACCAAAGCTTCTATCTTTTTCTATAACATGGGCCAACTCACGGTTGGTCATATATCCGGTCAGTTTTCCCTGCTTGACAATCGGCCAGCGTTGAGCTGCCACACCGTCATCATCATAGCCAAAGGTTGCCAGACCTGTCGGCACAGTGCTGTCGGCAATCAGGTTGACAATCTCGGAACCATAAGTGAATTTGTCCAGCTTGTCGGTTGTAGCAAAGCTTGTTCCGGCATAGTTGGCTTCCATTCCCAAAACACGATCAAGCTCTGTGGCGTGTCCTACAGATTCATGTATTTGCAGAACCATTTGAGAGCCATGCAGGATAAGGTCACGTTCACCTTCCGGGCATTCCGGTGCTGTCAAAAGTTCAATCGCCTCTTCTCGTACACGCTCGGCATTGTCTTTCAAACCAAGGCCAAGAATAAGTTCATAACCCATTGATTTATATTGTCCACGGAAACTGGCGGGATAAGTTCTAACCTGTGTTTCGCCATCTGCCACGCTATGGGCTTCAATACCGCCACCGGAAACAAGCAGCACCTGCTCTATTTCCGCGCCCTCACTGGAGGCAAACCATTTATGCTGTCTTTCAAAACTCATGCTGCCTTCGGCAACTTTTATTCTTTCATCTTTGCGAAGAATCTCATCCACTTCGTACAACAAAGCAAGTTTCTCGGACAAAGGCACGTCAAACGGATCTATCACAAAAGGAGTTTGCCAGAAATCAACCTGCGGTGGCTCAAATGCCAAGCTGACGAATTCGTTTTTCAAACTTGCCGAAGCCTTTGCAATTTTTACTGCCAGATTGGCTACACGTTCTATTTCCTGCAAGGTAAGTAATTCCGAAGAAGCGAATCCCCAGGAGCCATTTGAAACAACTCTTATACCAAAGCCAAGCGTTTCAGACTGGTTCAAGCGTGCAACCTGTCCGTTTCTGGTTACGATATCTTCGGTTCTTGTTTCGATAATTCTGATATCTGAATATGATGCACCGGCCTTTAGTGCCGAGTCGATTGCCAACTGATAAAATGTTTTCATGATTAAAACTCCGTGGTGGAGGTAAAGTTAAAGTTTTTGATTTTCATGCCGGGAACCACAAAACCGTCACCAAATCCAGCGGCTGTTTTTTTCTGATTCTCCGTTAAGGAAATAATATTCGAGTAGGCCTTAAAGGCGGATTCTGTAAAACGCAGGTTGACCACAGGATGTACAATTTTACCATCTTCAATCATAAACACGCCATCTCTGGTCATGCCTGTAACAGTCTGTTGCATGGGATCAATTACATTGGTGTAATGGAAATGCGTGATATACAGACCGCGTTCGGTAGTACTTACCATTTCAGCAATATTACTTTTTCCGGCTGCCACCACCAGATTCATCGGAATTGCACCGTATGGGTTTGGCAAAGGAAAAGCATGCCCGGTACTTTTTACTCCAAGCATTTTTGCAGAACGACTATCATGAACCACACCTTTTGCCACACCGTTTTCAACCAGCGAAACACGCTGTCTGGGCATTCCTTCAAAATCAAAGGGAATACCATTCATTTTCTCGTGGTAGGCATCGTCAGTTATTGTCAAATTATCGCCGAACAACTTTTCACCAATTTTGCCACTGAACGGAGAGCGACCCTCCGCAAAGGCTAAACCGTTAAAGACATGATAAGCCATGAAATACAGAAACTCACCAGAGGCATCCGGTGGCAAAATAACGGTATATTTTCCAGGCTCTATAGTTTTCGGTTTTTTCGCTCGCTGACAATCAGCAATCGCTTTTTCCACCAGATGATCATAAAGAATATCAGCGGCATTATGAGATTGATCTTCGGCCCAACCTGAAACGTCGCCATCACTGGCTGTAAGCGAATATGCAGCCTGGGTACCCTCGTGACAGGCAAACAAGCCTTTGGAATTAGCCAAGGCAGTTATATCACTCTGATTACTGAAGATACCTGCTGCCTCAAGCCCTTTGGAGGCCGCAACTCTGGTTGCACGTTCTACTTTTCTGGCACGAAATTCAGGTGAAAGCTCGGCCGTCTTCTTATCAAAGGCCTCTATTTTATGATATTCCTGTTTAGCTGGCAGTTCCGGCATATCAGGATCAACTTTTCCGAATTCGCAAGCCGTAGCAGCTTTTTTAAGCGCATCTTTAATATAATCATCATCCCACTGATTTACAGTGGCCTTGCCCACCACGCCATCTTTAATCAGCTTGATGGTAATAGTGGTATCCTTATTCTGCACATTCTGATGAATGATGTTTGAAGCAAACCTGGTTAGAGACTTGTCAGTCGAGGATACCAGTATCTCAACATCATCAGCCTCTGCCATTTTCATCACTTTTTCGGACTGATCGAATATCTTTTCATATGATTTCATGTCAATACCTCTTCTATATTTTTTCTATGCTGAAGCTAGCAGAATATATCTTTCTAATCAAGGATAGTGGCAATATTTTTCTAATAATCGCTCTATTACAGGCTACGCGCCAAAAGTCATTTTGGCCATCACTATGGAAGCCACAATACCGGCAGCATCTGCCATAAGTGCAGCAGCGATTGCATATCTGGTTTTGGTAATCCCAACCGCCCCAAAATATACCGCTAATACGTAAAAAGTCGTTTCCGTACTGCCCTGCATAATACTCGCCATATAGGCTGCAAGCGAGTCCGGGTTTTGCTGCACCAGCTCGGCCATTACACCAAATGCTCCAGAGCCGGAAAGCGGACGCATCATGGCCATAGGCAAAACCTCTGCCGGAACTCCGGCAGCATTGGTTATCGGGGCAATAATGTAGGCCAGTATTTCAAAAGCACCCGAAGCCTTAAACATACCAATCGCCACCAGTATCATTACCAGAAAAGGAATAATTCTAATCGCTACCTGAAATCCCTCTTTGGCTCCCTCGCAGGCTACCTCATATACCTTAACACCTTTAATATAGCCGAAGAGCAAAATAGCCAACATCAAAAGCGGAACGATCCAGAAGCGTAAAATTTCTTTCTGCATCAGCTCAATTTCGGCAGTAGTGGCAAAGCGATAAACGATTACTGCCAGCAGGGCTATAATGCTTCCATAGGCAAACACCTTTGCCGTTAGTGCGGGTTTAACCAAAACCTCGGCACTGCTTTTCTCTGTTGCTTCTTCACTCTCCATCAGGGTATCGCCACATGAATCAAGGTCAACACTCACAATATCATCCTGATTGGCTTTTTCGAAAAACTTCGACATTACTATAGCCACCGTGGTTGAAACAAACGTAGCAAGCATGGTCGGAACCATAATTGCTGCGGGTTCAGTGGAACCTGCTGCGGCCCTCACCCCAATAACCCCAAGTGGCAAAATGGTTACACTGCTGGTATTGATTGCCAGAAAAAGACACATGGCATTGGTCGCGCGCCCAGGAACTTTGTTCAGTTTTTCAAGCTCTATCATAGCCTTGATGCCAAGTGGCGTTGCAGCATTTCCAAGCCCCAGCATGTTGGCAGCAATATTCATTATCATTGCTGCCATGGCAGGGTGTTCGGCTGGAACATTTGGAAATAACCTTACCATCAGAGGGCGTATTGCTCTTGCAATAATTTTCATCAGACCACCAACTTCGGCAACCTTCATGATACCAAGCCAGAGTGCCATTACACCGATCAGATTTATGGCCAAGGTCACGGCACTTTTTGCAGCGTCAAAAGATACCTTCTGTACAGTTTCCAGATTCCCTTTGGCCATACCAACCAGCACCGCAATCACAATCAGAGCAAACCAGATAATATTTATCGCCGCAGGTTTTTCTTTCATACCAATTCCTCAAAAATAAAAAGCCCCTTTGCAAAAGCAATAGTGCTGCTTTAACAAAGGGGCAATATTGTTAACATCTTACAAAATTAAACTAACAGTCTTTTTCTAATCACAATAAAACCAAGCGCAAGAAGAAGCAATAACGGTGCGCTATTGTGGGAATGGTTGCAACCACCGGAGCTGCCTTCGGAGACTTCTTCTTCCATTTCGGCCTCGGTATTTTTATCTTCATCCAAATCCCCATCTATAATGGGGTCAGTCTCTTTCTCTGGATCAAGATCACCATCTTCCGGCTCTTCTTCATCACCATCTACCAGAAGTTTGCATTGACCTTCTATGCACTCGGATTCACCTGGTACACATTCCTGTACAAGCTCCCATGAAGAGCCGTTTGCGTTACATTCAACAATAATAAAGGATCCGCGACATTCCTTATCCTGAGGTGTACAGAGGGTTTCTTCGTCCTGCTCTTCCTCAAGCTCTTCTTCAAGCTCCAGATCTTCGTCGCCGTCTTCTATTTCTTCTTCAATCTCTTCTTCCAATTCATCGTCTTCGTCGCCATCAACAGTGCCATCACTAAAGGTCAGCATGTAGGCACCGTTGGCATCCTCTGCCACTGCTTCAAGAGCAACGACCTGAATAAAGACTTCCATATCCTCGGCAATCTGCTCGCCATTCAATATTTTTACAAGCTCACCTCTGCTCGGTGCCGGATCTTCAGGAATCATGCAAACAGCATCTGCATCACAACTGCTCCAGACCATCACGCCTAATGTCAACTCATCGTTGGCCACCAGAGAAATGGTGTAGTCGGTTCCTGCTACCACATCTATGCTGTAGAAAGAATCTGGACCGACATAATCAACAGGTGAGCAAGGAGTGGTTAATGGTCTGCTGGAGTTATACTGGCCAATAGTACTGTGAATCGGCTGATTCATGTTGATCTCGTAGGCTCCGGGACATCTGTCGTTAGCCACTATCTTTGTACAAACTTTATCAAGACAAACGCTCGCACCTGTTACTTCCTCTTTGCAAACTGTCCAGTCTTCCAAATCAACAATACTGCAACCATCTACCGCATCGCACAAACCTGCTGTGCAGGGATCATCATCTGTGTCACAAGCAGCATCATTTACAGTAGACACACATCCATCCACAGGATCACAGATGTCAACGGTGCAATCCGTACCGTCGCTGCAGTCCTTGTCCAGACCACCACAAACGCCATCGGTACAAAGGTCATCTTCGGTACAAATATTTTCATCATCACAAACAGTGTCATTGCTTTTATTTTCAGCCACACAAGCCTTGTTTTCTTCATCGCAGGCAGGATCCTGACATTGTTCCTCCACCACAGCTTCTGAACAATCACGGGGATCACCATTTCCGCAGGCTCCACCAGTGCAGCTTTCATTTATTGTACAGAAGAGTCCGTCATCACAACTCATACCATCATTGGCCTCTTCCACAACACATTCACCGGCATCTTCGTCACAGGATGCTACCTGACATTGATCCTCGCCAATAGCATCCGAACAATCTTTTTCAGAACCCCCAAGACAAATACCATCGTTACAGGTTTCACCTTCGTTACAGAAAAGACCGTCTTCACAAGCTAAGCCCTCATTTGCAGAGCGGGCAAAACATCGGTCCATAACTTCATCACAGGCTTCAACCTCACACTGAGGTTCAGTAATTGCAGATGAACAATCTGTCACTTCACCAAGACAAAAACCATTCTGGCAAATTTCATTTTCCATGCAGAACTGACCATCATCACAGGGCTGCGCCTCATTGGCAGCTTCTGCCTGACAAAGATTGAACTCTTCATTACACACACCTACCTGACACTGAATCTCGGTAACAATATCAGAGCAATCTTTCTCGGAACCGCCATCACAGGTGCCATCATGGCAAGCTTCTCCTTCGGTACAGAACAAACCGTCATCACAGCCATGGCCCTCTTTTATGGAAGGTTCGCTGTAGCAGGTGTCGTTAGTTTCGCTACAAATTCCAATATTACATTGATCGGAGTAGGCATCACAGTTTCTTGGACTACCACCGGTACAGTCACCACGTTCGCATTTTTCACCTGAGTTGCAATACTCTCCATCGTCACAGGTAAAGCCTTCCTTAGAGTCGTATTCTGTAGAGCATCTGTTTTCGTCTTCATCACAATAACCAGAATTGCATTGGTCATCAAAGGCCGAACAATCAACAGGAGTCCCTCCTGTGCAAGCTCCATTCACACAAGAGGTATCTTCAACACAGAACAGTCCGTCATCACAAACTTCACCTTCTTTGGGAATTGGGTTGGAAAAACATGTATCTGCCAGTAAATCACACTCGCCAACCGCACACTGATTAGTGAAAGAGGCACAGTCTCTGACGGACCCACCAACGCAAACACCTGCATTACAGGTATCTCCTAAGGTACAATATTTTCCATCTTCGCAAATGTAACCTTGTTTGTCATCTGTGTTTTTCATACAAGAGTCAGAAACCAAATCGCAATATCCAACATTGCATTGATCATCAAGGCTGGAGCAGTCGCGGGGCGTTCCTTCGCTGCATAGTCCATTGGTGCATGTTTCACCTACCGTACAGAAAACGCCATCATCGCAGGAGCCACCATTGGCAATAGGCACGGCATCACAACGCGCAAAGTTTTCGTTGCAAACACCGGAAACACATTCTTCGGCGACGCTGGAGCAATCATAGGGCTGGCCTCCACCGCATGTACCGTTATTACAGGTTGTGTCCACCTGACAGAAAGTACCATCATCACAAGCCTGACCATTATTGATGGGCAAGAGGAAGCAGTCACCGGTAACTGAATCACATGCACCAGCAGAACATTCACTATCCAGATGCGAACAATCTACCGCAGGGCCACCAACACAGGCACCGTCAACACATTCATCGCCGGATGTGCAGATACTTCCATCATCGCATACATTACCTTCCTTGGTAACAGGGTTGGCAAAGCATTCATCATTTTCTTCGCTACATTCACCAAGGTTACAAACGTCCGTAAATTCACCACAGTTTCTGGCAGAACCAAAGGAACATGCGCCATTTTGGCAGAATTCACCTACGGTACAGAAAAGACCGTCGTCACAGGAATCACCGTCATCAAAATCGATAAACTCACAGGTGTTGGAGTTTTCGTCACAGTATCCGGTCTGACAAGCAGTACCCACACAGACTTTAGGATCTCCAGAACCGCAAGCTCCATTTGTGCATGACTCATTTACAGTACAGAAAAAACCATCATCGCAAGCTGTGCCATTGGCATAATTCTGTGCACTGCATGTTCCATTGTCCTCATCACAAATGTCATCGGTACAATCGTTACCATCATCACACACACCACAAACACCGCCACAACCGTTATCACCACAAGCCTTACCGTTACATATCGGCTGACAGGTTGGGTTAATGTTAAGTACGTAGTTACCAGTTGTGGTTCCGCCAAAGCCTTCGATATTAACAACAACAGTCTGCCCGGTGTTTACTCTTACCGTAACACTGGAACGTTTGTTGGTGTTGCCGTCGATATCATCATTGCAGGCCAATTCTTCCCCCGAACACGAGCCGTTAAAAACCGCAATGGTTGTATCGAAGTTCGATCCAATGGTGTCGAATGTCCATTCAACGTCAAAGGGAGCTGTAAAGGCCAGAGAGATATCTGCCGTTCCGGAACTTCCACAACTTGTATTAATATCATTACCTCCACCAAGTGTAGAGCCTGTGCTAACCGAGTTACCGTAGCTGGTGCCAAGAGAAATTTCAGGGCAAGCCGCAAACGCCGCCGAATAGCTGAACAGTGCCACACAGACAACAGACAGACTCAACATGATTTTCGATATGTTTCGTTTTATATTTACAGACATTTGTTTCCCCATCAATAAAGAAATCCCTGGCAATCTGACACACCAATCCAGGAGGTTACAATGATGATTTAATTTTAGGCTTTATTTACCATTAATAAAGAAAAAATTACTAATACAGCCTATATTAATTTCCTGTGTGATTATACCCTGAAATCTCGGTAATGACAATACCTGATAGCGCATAACCGAAAATACCCGGAATTACTCCCAAAGAGGCCAGTTGATTTCTCTGGCGACCTCGCCATTCTGTATTGTCACTGGTATCAGGAGGAAGGGTCGGGGCGGGTGACTCCGTAGAAAATATTGTGGTAATTCCACGACTTACACCTTGTTGGCGTAGTTTGCGCCTTACAACTCTGGCTAACGGACAGGTGTGGGTCTCGCTTATGTCGGCAGAAAGGATTTTCGTGGGATCCATATGACCGGATGCCCCCATACTGCTGACTATTTTCAGCTTGTTTTCAGCAGCATATCTTAACAGCGCGACCTTGGGAGTGAAACTGTCAATGGCATCAATGATATAGTCGGGATTATCCTTAAGGATTTCCTCGGCGGTATCGTTATGGAAAAACTCTTTGACAATCTCCACCTCGCAATCAGGGTTGACCGCCAGAATATGATCCCGCATGATCTCCGCTTTGGGTCTTCCCACATCGGCTCTGGTGGCAAAAACATGTCTGTTCAGGCTGGATTCGGTTAAGAGATCGAAATCTACCAGACGAATTTTCCCAAGCCCTGAACGAACAAGCGATACAGAGGCATGACAACCCACACCGCCAAGCCCTACAATGACAACAAAGGCATCCTGCAAGGCTTTAAAGCCATCATCCCCTAAAAGGTCAATTGTTCTTCCGAACTGAGACTGGTTATTTTCTGAAGTGGAACAATCTTTCTGCATTTTCTGTGGTATCCGCTGCTAGTTTTTCAAGATTCTCTTCTCGTATTAACGCTAATTCCTGTAGAATTTCAGCTACATGCATAGGCTCAACATCTTTTGCATCTACACCCTGAATGCCGATTGATGGCGCATCAGTTTCCAGCAAAATGCTATCAGATGGTGCAGAAGCAGCACTTTTGCGGGCTTTTTTAGCATTTGGTCTTGTTACTGCACCACCAAATGCCAGCATATAACCCAAATCAAGAAATCTGCAGGCCAGTTCTTCGCCCTTTGAGAACGCATGTATCACTCCTGTCAAATCAGGTGCATACTGCTCTAGAATAGCAAGCATATCGTCAAATGCTCCACGACAATGCAATAAAACCGGTAGATTCAACTTCAAAGCAAGCTCAAGCTGCATTTTAAAGACCTCTATCTGGCGGTCTTTATCGAAGATTTTAATATGATAGTCAAGTCCTATTTCACCAATTGCGACCGAATGATGTTTTTTTAGGAATCTTTCAAGCTCCATCTTATCCAGCTTTTCATCAGCAACCCAGGGGTGGAGGCCAAAACATGGAAAAACTCCATCAAGTGGCGAAAGTTCAGCAATGTCAGACCAGGATGCAAGGTCATAGGCCGGAAGCACAATCCTGCTAACACCTGAATCATTCGCCCGTTGTAAGACTTTGAAAATATTACTTTTCATTGGTTCAAAAGACAAATGACAATGTGTGTCTACCAACTGGAGTTTCATGCTTGTATTTATGCTCTTTCTTGTGGACAGGTTAGCAATTGATCACATTTTTCACTTTTGGTATATTAGTAGTATCATCAGTTCAAATACATCCACATGGAAGATCAGAATAGCAAAATAAGGCGATATGAGCAAGCTGAGCCGTCTGCAAATGCGAAGAATGGCCAACATCACTACTGTGCGTTTAACCCGTAAACTACACCAATCAGCTTACCTTGAAATAAAATTTGTGAATTTTTGCTCTAATAGTTTTGTACGAAGTGGAAAAGGCATAATTCCAGTTCCACGCTAGAAAACTTTGATCAAAAACTTTAAGAATTCTATTCCGGCAATTAAGGATCGCGGATTTTTACTGATCATTACAAAAAACAAAGACAAAGGAAGAGATATGTCTATCATCGGCTTTGGTGAATTCAGCAATGAAAACGGCTACAATATTCTTGATGAACGTGTAATGCGAGGAAGTGCAGGAATTATGTTGCTTCTTGGTTCAATCGCTTCCATCAACGGGTTTATTCTGAAAAATTATAGCGTTATCCCATATTTCTCCGGATTTTTAGCATTGAATTTCCTGATTGGCATATTTATAAATCCAAAATTCTCTCCGACAGTATTTATCGCCAGCTTGTTTGTTAGAAAACAGAATCCTTTACCCATTGGAGCGATTCAAAAAAAATTCGCCTGGAGTTTGGGGCTGGGACTTTCCATAGCAATTTTCGCACTTTCTTTTCCACTCTTAAACGACGTTAGCTGGTTTGGCCCGGTCTGTTTGCTGTGCGTGGCTTGTTTGATTCTTCTTTATCTTGAAACAGCTTTTGGAATATGCGTAGGATGCCAGCTATATTTTCTCGGTATTCGATTAAAGCTTATCACCCCACCAGAGATAACACCAAACTGTATGGGCAATGCCTGTAACGTTGATTAAGCAAACATTGGTAGGGGGAATCAAATCCGGGTAGTATCGCCAAACTTCAGGATTTTAGCTCATCATCCTCTTCAAGTGAATCTGCCAGTTTCTTTTCAAGTTCCATTCGTCTTGAATTAACCTGTTTCATCTTATTGCAAACACCTCTGAGCAAACCTACCTCTTTTTCGCTCAGACCTGATCTGGCAAATATTCTTTTAAAAGGCAATATCCAGTAGTCGGTTTTTCCAGAACGCATGAAATTAATATCTTCCAAAACTTCTGCCAATTCATCAAACATACCATTTACGTGTTGAACGTTAGCAAGCTTGAATGATTCGGCATCTGTTCCAAGTCCGTGCAATCGCATCTCATACGAAACAAGCAGCACGGCCTGGGCAAGATTTAGTGATTGATGCGCTTTGGTAGTAGGAACATTAATCAGCATCTGGCATTCTTTAATCACCTCATTCGGCAACCCACGATCCTCGGAACCGAAAAGGATTGCAACCCTGTTTTCGCGAGCTAAATCAAGTATTGCAGGTGCAGCCGTTCGTGGAGTCTTTACCTGCTCTCTCCATCCGCCTAGTCTGGCAGTTGTTCCAACGGTATATTGAACATCTGTAAGCGCCTCTTCTACCGTAAAATACTTTTTAGCATTTTCCAGAATATCTTCAGCACCACTACAAAGTATTTTTGCTCTTCCATCCCTGTCCAGAGGTGGATGAATCAGACGAAGATCACTAAGCCCCATGTTTTTCATAGCCCTGCAAGCAGAGCCAATATTCTCGGGCAACAAGGGGTTCACCAGCACAATGCAAACATTGTCAAGCAGGTTTTGGAGGGCATTTGATATGGAATTATTATCAGTCATTTTGCAAACACTTTACTATGTTGTAGAAAAGATAAGGCCCAGACTTTTGGTCTGAGCCATATCAAAAGTGTAAGGTCTAATATTTAAGTCGTTACAGTAGCTTCTTCTTTTGAACCCTCTTCGGCAGATTCTTCAGCTTCCTCGTCTAAAGGACTGCTCTCATCCGGTTTAATAACATTTTTCAGCATTAAAATGAGAATGGGACTTGAAATAGCGATCAAACCAAGAATCAACCACATCATTTCCGGGCCATTATGCCAGCCTCTGGCACCGGAAGAGATATCATTCATTACTCCTTCAGGGCAGTAGCTTGTGAGAAGTTTTCCCGATAGCCAGCCATTTAAAGGTTTTGCAATAAACATGGGAAGAACCGCCATACTCATGTATGAACCTTCACGTCCCTTGGGGGCAATAGTAACAGTATATTCAGACAATCTCGGCGACCAGATAAGTTCACCAAAGGAGAAGACGACAATCTGTATCAAAATAAGCGTCAGATATCCGTTATGTAGACTCCAGCCAATAAGTTTGAAAACTTCAGCCGGGATTACCAATGCAAATACAGAAAGCGAAGAAACGATTGTTCCCACAATGATCAGCCTGAATACACTAAAGCGCATAATAACCGGGATAAAGAGAATCAGTCCTATTGTTATTATTGTTGGGTTAATCGTGTTCATCATACCGATTGGAGCGTTTTCACCCAGTATGCGTGTGTAGTATTTGGGGAACACAATAAACTGGTGCGTGAAAGTTAGTTTGACACCTATCAGCAAGGAAATGAACAGCATGAAACGCCAGAAAGCAGATTCTTTCATAACCGAAATAGCAATTGCTATCGGATTTTCTCTGTTTTCTTTTTTAACAGGTGGCATTTCTATAATCGAACCGTCTTCTTCAACTTTGATACCGCTGCGCAGGGTTAAAACTCCGATACTACAAATCACAGCCATCAAACTTCCGAAAAGAAGAATTGATTCGTTACCAAAGTTAAGTCTCAGCAGATCGAACATTGCAAAAGATAAAACAGCACCAATATTCATTGTCAGATACTGGAAATTGAAAGCCGTACCCGATGTACGTTTGGTAGTATATCGCCTGAGGGCAACATAGATCGCCGGAACCATCAGTGCTTCACCAAGAGCAGTTACCAGCAAGATAAGATGCATGGCAATCACCAGCATATCCATAAAGGTATATTGCGGGCTGTTTTTAAAGAGACCGATTGCCCCAAGTGTGTTTTTGTAAATTACGTTATCAGTCATGGAGATCATCCAGCCTGGCAACTGTTTCGTTGGTCGTAATTCTGGAAATGCGTGTACAACCGAAAGTATCAGAGATTCCAGTTCCTCTTGTTCAACATCCAGATTGAGGTAATATTTTTTTACGAATGCAGGCTCTTCACCAACCATCATTACGACAGCTTTTTTAAGCTTGTCCTGATCCTTCATTTCCTCTTTTAAATCGCCGGGAAATGCAGTTTTTATGGCAGGAGACTTTTCAAGGGCAAGCATGAAGAGATCAAAGCGTTTTTGCGAATCATCATTCAGAACCTCGATAGTTTCATCGCCACTTGCTTCAAATACCTGATATTTCTCAATAATATTTATTTGGGCATCTGCCAGTGATTTGGAGCTTTGGGTGAAATAATACTTGTCATATTCCTGCTCGATAATTGCAGCATGGGTCTTTTCAAAATCCAGATTTCCCTTGAGGTTCCAGTCGTCTACAGGTGTGGTAAGACCCAGCAGCAAACGACAGGGAATCAGTATTACCATAGAAATCAACAGAGCTTTTTTAACTCCAATGGAATCTATAATGAAACCTGAGAAAAACATGATGAGAGACAAAAACAGGGTAAAGTAACCCATAATGTTTCCGGCATGTTCATCATTAAGCCCCACGTTGTCTGTTAAGTATAAGGTCAGAACTGTAATAAAGGAAAAGTATGCCAACATCTCGAAAAAGTTAATAACAAGATTTAAAATCCAGAATTCTCTTGGTGCCTGCTTTAGTATCTTGAATTCTGAGAAGTATTTTGCTAGTGCTTGCAACATGTTACAGTCCTGTTCAGCTACATTTAAAGAGAGCTACTTAGAGGGGATAAATCAAGACAAACCTGTTACCAATATTACCTTAAAGCAAATATTGGTAACAGGTATTACATCTGTCATTTATTTTTCGGTTGGGACTATTGCTTCCTGGCATCCCTTGGCCAGCTTGATTTTTACAACAGTTTTGGCCGGAATCTGTATCTCGGCACCAGTGGAGGGATTACGGCCGACTCTGGCTTTGCGTTCGGCAGTTGTAAGTTTTCCCAGTCCGGGAATGGTGAAGGATCCGGCATCCTTTATTTCACTTGCTGCGAGAGCAATGATTTCGTCGAAAACACCGGCAGCAGTCGCCTTTGAAAAGTCGAATTTATCTGCAAAGTGGTCTACGATCTGTGCTTTAGTCATCGGTTTTTTTGATGTTGTCATGTTTTGCCTTTCATTTAGAAGAGGTGTGTAAATAATGCATTCTCATAATAGTTATATTGAGAGCTTTGGCAAGAAAAACAATCTCAATTTTGTTATTTATATAATTTAATGGATATCGAAACATCTCAATGTAACCTGCTAGAGAACGAATCTAATCAAAGTCAAACTTCCATCTTGCACACAAAAATCCAGGCTAAAACTTTCTACCTTCTTGAAACCATTACAATTATAGCTACTTTAGAAAAACCGGATATTGGTAATGCAATACATCGTTTAACATTTGTGAGGATTATCGTCACATTTTTACAGCTAAAACCTGTAAAATTAATGAATTGAATCAAATTTCTTGCCAATGATGCAACAAGACCAGTAGAATGCCATCGCAGTCTTTATTATTCATCATTATATCCGAGGTAAGTTGATGATTCTTTCTAGTGATTTTATTGTAGTAGGTTCCGGTCTTGCCGGATTGAATTTTGCGTTGAAAGTAGCAGAACACGGTCGGGTGGTGATCATTACCAAGAAATCCATTGAGGACAGCAACACCAGAAGAGCCCAGGGTGGCATTGCTGCTGTAACCAGCATAGAAGATACCTTCGAGCGTCACATTAGCGACACACTTGAGGCCGGTGCCGGTATCTGTCAGGAAGATATAGTAAGACTGTGCGTAGAACACGGCCCCGAAGCCATCAAACATCTTGTAAAAATGGGTGTTTCCTTTACCAAACGAAACGATGTGGATGACTACGATCTTGGCAAAGAAGGTGGACATACCAAACGGCGTGTTCTGCATGTGGACGACCTCACCGGAAAAGCCATCGAAGACGCAATGGTTGCAAAGGCCAAACAACACCCGAATATTGAGGTTTTCGAAGATCACATCGCCGTCGATCTGATTATGAAACACAAACTGACCCGTGACAAACGAGACCGGGTTTGCTTAGGTGTCTACGCTCTGGATAACAAAACAGGTGAGGTCAAAACTTTTGCCTCGCCAATCACCCTTTTGGCCACTGGTGGCGCAGGAAAAGTCTACCTGTATACCTCCAACCCGGATGTCGCCACTGGTGACGGTCTGGCCATGTCCTACAGAGCCGGTGCCAGAATTGCCAACATGGAGTTTTATCAGTTCCACCCCACCTGCCTCTATCACCCCAAGGCAAAATCTTTCCTTATTTCAGAGGCACTGCGTGGCGAAGGTGGAATATTGAGACGGGTCACCGGCGAAGAATTCATGGGTAAATACCATAAGATGGAGTCGCTGGCTCCCCGCGATGTGGTGGCCAGGGCCATTGACACAGAACTTAAAGCCTCCGGTGAAGAGCATGTTTTGTTGGATATGTCGGCAAAATCGCCGGAGTTTATTAAAAAGCGATTCCCCAACATCTATGCCAGATGTCTTGAATACGGTATTGACATTTCTACCGAACCTATTCCGGTTGTTCCGGCTGCCCATTTCTCCTGTGGTGGCGTGGTAACCAACAACAATGGACAAACTGACATTGCCGGACTGTATGCCTGTGGTGAAGTAGCCTGCACGGGTCTTCACGGTGCCAATCGTCTGGCATCCAACAGCCTTCTGGAAGCGGTAGTGTTTTCCTACAGAGCCGCCAAAGATGCCCTTGCGGAGAAACATGAGCGAATTAACGAAAACCTGCTGAAGGAAATCCCCATTTGGGACACGGGGCGAGCGGTTCCCTCTGATGAATTAGTTATCATTACCCAAACCTGGGATGAGATAAGACGCTTTATGTGGAACTTTGTCGGAATTGCCCGCACAGATAACAGGCTGGAGCGTGCGGAACGCCGGATAAATCTGATTCGACAGGAGATTGAGGCTTACTACTGGAAATATAATATCACCTCGGATTTTGTCGAGTTGAGAAATATTGCCAACATCGCACACCTGATAATTCGCTCAGCCAGACTAAGAAGAGAGTCCCGTGGTCTGCATTACAACCTTGATTATCCCCTGACCGATAATGTGCATTACAAGAGAAATACTATCATTTAGTTTTGTATGAATAGTATTTTCTCTGTCGGGAGCAAATATTGAAACTGGCTTTCCAGCTTGAACCTTATTATTTCCGTTGAGGTTTATAGCCTGAGCAATACTAAATGCTCTAAATGTTTCCAATATTTTGCCGGAGACTAAATTTGTCTGACCTATCAAACTCGCATGTAATGGCGCAAAGTAGGAGAAGTTTCTACAACAAATTAGATGTTTGAGTAAAGTAACCAGAGGCGATGAATAACAAGCTATCCATCCTACAGAACTTGCAATTGACTAGAATAATACAACTAAGACATACATCGTGCCAAACAAAAAAAGGCGCAGCCTGAGCCACGCCTTTTAAAATTATTGCGATAAAAACTATTTTGCGTTGCCAATAATAAATTTGGGCTTGAAGATAGCAATCAGGGTCGGCAGCAGAATCAGACCACCAAGCATTGAGACCATCATCCAGAAGACCAGCAGAAGTCCCATGTCGGCCTGGAAACGCAGGAAACTCCAGATCCAGGGCGCAACACCCACCACCATGGTTCCGGCAGTAAAGGCCACCGCCTTACCGGCAGTCGAGACACCACGGATAACCGCCTGACGCAAATCAAGCATCTTGGCATATTCTTCCTTGATGCGTCCCACAACATACAAACCATAATCCACACCAAGACCAACTCCAAGTGCCACGACCGGCAGGGCATTGACATCAAGCCCGATGCCACGGGCACCCATCAAACCATAGGTCAAATAGTTGGAAATGATTAAGGGCAAAAGAAAGAGGAAACCTGCAAACACTGATCTGTAGGCCACACCGCAGAAAACCACAATGATTAAAAATGCAAAAATGGTGATGTTTCGCTGATGGCCTGCAACCTCTTCGTTAATAGCTGCCAGCAAACCACCATAACCTCCGGCCAGACGGAAATTGGCCTGTTCCATTTTATTGTTTTCGATAAACTCTTTGGCGGCAGCAATAACCGCTCTCAGGGTTTCACCTTTGTGGTCAGTCAGATAGAGCGTGATGTTAGCATTTTGCGAGTCAATGGTAACAAAGCGCACCAGATCACCCGGCTCCGAATTTGAGTAGATCATTTCAAGGAAGAAACCTGACTCCATGGGATTATCCGGAATGATTTCCCACTTAGGATCGGAACCATGCAGAATTGAAATGATACTGGGTAAATAATCCACGATGGAAGAGGAACTTGACACCTCCGGCAAGGCTTCCATATGCTTCTGGAAGGCTTCCATAGTACGAAGCACTTGCGGTGTTTTGATAGAGTTTCTGTCTTTTCCTTCAACCACAACGGATAGAATTTCTGTGTTACCAAACTTCTGGGCAATCTTATCCGTGTCCTGATTATACTTGGAATCGGGCCAGAGCATTGGGGTACCGGGATGTACATCACCGATTACCAGCAGCCTGATAAACAGGAAACCAATTATCAGGGTTACAGCAGTGGTTCCCAGTACAACATATTTCTGCCAGCCAAATCCCCAGGCACCAACACGGGTCAGAACTTTATAGAGCAAGCCTTTATCGGCTTTGCGTCCCCATTTTGGCGCGGGCAGATATGAAAGCAGAATCGGATTGAAAATCAGATCGGAAATGATAATCGACAAGACCCAGAATCCGCCCATTACCGCCAGTTTCTGCAACAGCGGAATCGGTGTGGTATAAACCAGAAAAACACCGGCGGCATCTGTGATGATTGCAACCATTCCGGGGCCGAAGAGACCTTTAAAGGTATTTAACGAGGCAAGTGAACGATCCTTCTTCTCCTCGAATTCCTCCATATATCTCTCGACCACCTGCACCGAATGCGAGAGCGCCCTCGCACTGATAATGAATGGCACAACAATTACAAGCGGATCAAAATTGTATCCCATCAGACCAAGGAAACCAATACCCCAGATAGCGGAGATTGTCGCGGTTGCCAAAGGCAACAAAGTTCCGCGGAAATCTCTGAAATAGAGGATCAGCACTGCAATAATGGCAAACAGTGAAATGAGGAATATTTTGATGACTTCGGGATTGTTTTTGTAAATCCAGCCCAGCATCATCGGGCGACCGATAACCATAATTTCAGTATTGCTGTCTTTTTCTTTCTCCAGCAATTCATCCATCTGATTGTAGACATCCTCGGGTTTGAATTTACCCTCGAAAAATCCGGCTACAATTAAAGCTGCCTTGGTATCTCTGGAGACAAGCGTACCAAAGTACTTGGTCGAGGTAAAAACCGACTCCTTCAATTTGGCCAATCCCTCTTCCGTATCCGGCACAGATGGCCACATAATGGGAATTGCGACAAAGCCTTTTTCAGGGTCGACTCTCAGCTCTTTGACTTTTCTTTGAGCTAAAGACAGAACTTGATAATTATTGACATTCGGCAATAATTCAATGCCTTTAGTAATGCGCCTGATTTTCTCCAGAGTCTTGGTATTGAAGATATCGCCTTCTTTTACTTCAAGTGCGATGACTACCGTACCTGCTCCGCCAAAAACATCCTTGTATTTCACAAAAGTCTCAACATAAGGGTGTGTTGAGGGAAAAAGATCTGTGGTCGGGCTGTCTATTGTTACTTTAGTGGCTTGCCAGAAAAAGAAGACAGTCCCGGCCAGGATCAACAGTAAGATTGGAAAACGGAACTTGAGAATCCAGCGTCCGAAACTTTCGTACACGACCTGTTACCTCCCGGAAATTTGCTTCCAGCTTGTGCCACCATTGTCGGTTTTTACAATGGTACCCCTACCGCCTGCAGCATATCCTTCTTTCTTAGATATGAAATAAACTGAGTTCAACCAGATATAAACTCCGGTCCTTTTGGTTGTCCATTTGGCCTTCTCGGCAAAACTGCCTTTGGCATGATAGCCATCCTGACCCACCAAATGAATGTCTTCTCCGACAACCGAAATGTCAAACATGTGCTGTTTTGCAGCGAGATCCTGCTTGACCCAACTTGCGCCTGCATCTTTGGTGATGTAAGCACCACCTTCAGCACCGGCAAGCACTCCGGTATTGGCATCTTTAAAATAGATGTCGTACAAGGTGTATTCTGTTGGAGACTCCATCTTAAGCCAGCTTTTTCCACCATCAGCAGTTTTGAGAATGATACCGAACTCGCCGGCAATCCAGCCATTTAGTTCGTCCAAAAAATGCACCGTGTTTAAACCCGGTTCATCGGCTGCATCTTCAGGCAATTCATATTTCTGAAACTGCCAGCTTTTTCCATAGTCTTCACTATAAAGAATAGTGTTAAAATGGCCAACCGCCCAAGCTTTACCCGTACCTTTAACGGTACTTACATCAAACATCGGTACTTTGGTTTCAACCTTGACTGTCGTCCAGCTTTTACCGGCATCCCCGGTACGCATTATCAGACCATCGGGGCCAACAGCAACAGCCGAATCTTTGTCAAAGCTGCTAAGCGCAAACAAAGCATTTTTGCTATTTGACAAATTTTCGGTGAAATTGTTTCCAGCTTTATCGGCAGAGATTATATGACCGGGATAACCTGCAAACCAGATCTTGCCATTCCACGGGGTGATATCGTAAAACTTGTCCCGTTTGTCCAAAGCCGATAGCAAATCGCCATCGGCCTGGACATTAACCGCAAGACAAAGAAGCAGGACCAGGCACAGCAGTCCTGTTCTATGTAAGCTCATCTTCCCCTCTTTCTCAGATTGCTTTCAGTAAATTCGTCGGGGTCGAGACCTGAGTTCATTTTAAGGGTGTAGACAGGAAAGGCAGTCGCATGTTCTGACTGTAAATCAATTACCAGATTCATGCCGTAAATTGGAGGGCCTTCGTCCATATCGTCGGAAGCGTTGTAACCGGTGAGAACCAGTTTCCAGAGCTGACCTTTTTTATCGTAGGATTCTTTATAGGTAATCAGGAAGGTTTCTGCATCGTAATACATCAGCATTTTGCTGTAGGGATAATCCGGCAGTTTGGGTGTTACTTCGACCACGTACATCGGACGCAACTCCCATTTCATTTTTGGATTCCAATGGGGCCATTTGTCCATGGCAAATGTTTTCTTGGCGTTTTCCTTGCCAATGGCAATATCTGCGTGCATCGGCATCAGCAGTGTTTTTTTGCCAACCAGTTTCCAGTTCATCCATTCGGGATAACCCATGAAACCGCGAACGTCTTCATAGAGCATGTCGGTTCCGTTCCAGGTATCGCCACGGGTTCCGAAGCTGTTACGCTGTACGCGTTTCATCGAAGGAATGTAAACGTGTCCCTGCTGATCCAGAGGTTTTTTGGAACGACTGTAAAGTGCGCCAAAACCTTTTTTGTCGTAGGGAGAAAGGCAATAGGTGATGGAGGTATACTGCAAGCCTTTTTTCTCAAATTTCGGAATGGCAGGCTTGGGTTCGAGATCGGTTCTGTTGATGGTACGCATGATGTAATACCAACGCCATTCCTCGAAATGCTCCACGCCTTTGGAGGCCGAAATCCAGTAAACGGCGTAATACAAATCACCATCATCTCCGTTGTAGGAATACTGGTAATTCCAGGCAACTTCGGTTCCGGTTTTCGGATTCGGGAAAGGCAGACCGGCGGTATAACCGCTGATGGAAGACTTTCTGAAATCCTTGCCAACGTCTGTCAGTTTTGCCTGACCGGCGTACTTGTTTGTTGCTTCGATGTATCCGGTAGAGGGATGAATTGCTTCATAGTCTCTGGTCCAGATTTTCATTTTGTATTTTTTCAACAACACAGAAATACTTTCAGGCAGAACAGCTTTATACTTATCGAAATTGCTGCCTTTGATAACTTTACCCTTCGGCACAGGATTGGTGGTCAAATCGGGTTTAAAACCAACCATCTCACCCCAGTTTTCAGATGTAAGTTTCACACCTTTTTTCCATCCACCATCGGCAAAAACCACCGTGCAGGCGAGAAGCATCGCAAGCACTGTCACTGTTACCAGATGAGATTTTTTAACTTTCATTAACTTCAACATGATGACACCTCTTTCATTGCTATTTAGAACTGATATCGAATTCTTACGTTAACTTCATCACGATCCCTGAACAGACCCAGAGCCTTATACTGATCTGAGCCGAAGAAGTCCGTTACCTGCAATCTCAAACGCCAGTGACGACCAAGCCTGAAATCTACCTGACCGGAGATAAATGCGCTTTTGGGATCTACATAGGCCACCACCAGACGCGGAGCAATCATGCCGTGGAGGTATGACGTTGCCGCCAGAAAGACCAGTTTCCATGAATGCATTTTGATCGGATAGTTATTGAAGCCGGGAATCTGCAACAGATAGGATTCATCGGTATCCGTAATGGTCGGCATAACCGAGTGGCTTCCCTGCAATACCAGAATAATATTCTGGGTCGGATTCAACCAGCGAATCATTGTGGGGCGAATAAGTTGCACGGCATAGTTGATGACCGGCATTTTCTTGACCTTGAAATGATAACGCTGAGGCAGGTTCGGATCCTGATCGGTATAATCCATGGTGGATTTGGTGGGGAAGGTTCTGTCAGGTTCGACAGAGGCTTCCAGTTTGGCCACCAGACCTATGGGACTTTCAAAGGCATAATCAATTGCGAAACCGGCAATATGCTGCCTTGGGAAACCTAAGAAAAGTTTTTCCATATGATCACTGTCGTAACCTAAAGAAGCATCTTCTTTTCCTTCTGCATTCAATTTTGGTTTCAAATCAAAGTACAGTGGAATAGGAGGCGACATCATATGAGTGTAGTAATAGATCAGTGAATAGGTAGACTGCGGGCTGATATGTCCGCGCCATCTTAGACCGGCTCGCATATCTTCAAAGGCATTGCCCGGATACATGAATTCTTTTTTATCAATAACAAAAGGACTTGGCGTATCGGATAGAGGCAGTCCCCAGGTACCAACGAAAGTCAATGGCACATTGACGGTCTCGTGGTCACGATCAAATCCTGGTACCCACAACAGCTCCAGAGAATGATCAATGCTTTTCATTTCGAACATGGCTTTGGCGATCCACAATGGGAACCTTGTATCTTCAAAGGATTCCAGCGGGCCGAAATGCCAGGTATTGTCTATCGGATTGATAACATCCAGCAAGCGATAGGAATTGATATCACCCCAGACAACCTGCTGACGACCCAGCCTGAAAGAAAGCCAGTTGGTAGCTTCGATATCGACATAGAATTCACGCAGATCTACTTCAGTGTAATAGTTGTTCCAGACATAATTCTTGGCATATGTCCGCCTGTCTTCACCTTCTGGAAAGTATGGAATTTGTGCATAATCGTCAAAATCCAATTTCAAAGAGTAAACACCACGAACCACAGCATGGATCAGAATTCTTTCCTCGGGTCGCCATTCAGCCATCAACTGCAACGTTCCACGAAGCATGGAAGGCTTTCCTGCTCTGGCACCATGGCTGTGTGGATAACATGGTTTGTTTGGTGTGTTTACGGGGTCACAGGAAATATCTGTCTCGCCCAGAGAATTGTGATAATAGGCGGTGCTATCATAGTCCTGGAACAGGTTAGATGTCAGGGGTGCAAAAATACCGCCCTGCAATTGTACATATCCGTTTAATTCAAATTCCTTTTCCTGCGCATCGGCTAATGCAGGAAAAACCATAACACTAAGAAGTATAGTTAAAATGAAGAACCGTTTCACGTTATCCTCCTAACTATGAAACAGATATCAAACAGAAAAATGGAGACGAATATTTTATTCGCCTCCACATCAACTTGTTTCAATTAAAAATCAGGCTGACATTCTGCAGGATCTTCTGTAATGGTGGATTTCGTGCCCAGAGGATCGGTAGCCTGGATACCGGCATAGATGTTACCGATTGTAATGGCATCGGGGAAAACCACCATTGTGGTCGTACCAAGCTCGCCATCGGAATTGTGTGCAGTGAAAGTAGCAGGGCCGGGATCGACATTACCTACCAAATAATAACCGTTGATGGGGTTGACGGAATCCTGTTTGTCGAGAATGGTGGGAAGGTTGTTGTCGCCCATATATCTGACTACGCCACCGGAATCGGATGTAACAGTTGCGCAACCGGTGATATGTTCTTTTTCATCATCATCAGCTGGGTCTACCCAGTAAACGGCTCCGGCCACAACGGCTTTACCTGCATCAAGTGTTATACCGGCCAAGGCAGGAGCAGCAGTATAGGTGGACAGATCGACAGACCACAGTTTTTCGCCACGACTGTCGCCGGTGTTGCTGGTATCGGAGTTCAGGTTGAACTGATAGGTATCTACGCGTTTGATTGCTGCGTTTTCATCGTCAATACCTTCACACAAAAAGCCTACTTTACCTGCAGGTACATCTTTAAAGCTGATCAGACCTTGAACATCGGAAACCTGGGCTTCGTAGCCGGCAATTTTTTCGCCATCGCTACCAAGCAACCAGACGGTAACACCCTGTGCCGGGTTTTCTGTACCAAAGGTGCAAACCCAGGCGTTGAAATCTTTGGAGTCCGTAGCATCATCACCGCCACAGGCAACAAACAATGTAAGGGCTGCAAAAACCATCAAGAAAACCATTAACTTCTTTTTCATAGTCCATCTCCTTCTAACATTTGTTAGTTAACATAGGTTAAAATTATTACATCATATGCAACAATGTTAATACATGGCACCGCACCCACAACGAAGAAATATTCGTTCATCAATACCTAATTATTTGTATAATTGCTCTAATGATAATTCAAACCGCAAGCACAGGGAGAGTACGCGAGTAGGTTAAAACCAACAGGAAGATGAATTTTCGCTCGTATATTTAGTATTATGTTTCTAACACGGCAGGAAATTAGCGTCAAGAGTTTGTTGTGATTTTTCAGTAACTTTGATGGAAAATGAATGAGCGTTCAGCCACCGCCAGTGCCGACAGTTGACATTTTTTCGCTCCAGTTTTTCTCGAATGCAAGCAGCTTTATTCCGAATGTTTTTTCCCAGGCAATTCGAAATTTTTCACCTTTGCCGATCAACTTGATCAATAACACAATGCGTTGTCTGCCATAGGTTTCGAGCAAATCTGCAAAGGCCCAGTGAGCTGCACTGTAAACAAGTTTGGGGTTGTTTTTAATTAATTTATCACCATCAGTAATGGGGTCGCCCATAAATTCCGGGGATCGGTAATATTGCTGAATAGCATTTTTTGACATGCGCCTATAACCCTGCTTGGCAACATTGGAGGCCATTCCCTCACGAAACCAGAGGGGGATTTTCTTTTTATACCAGTTATTTGCATCACCTACATGCTGATACATAACAACGTGGGTCAACTCGTGCTGAACAAGCTCACAAACCCGCTTTTCGATCCTGTATCCATTCCAGCTTGAAGGAGTTTGAATATGAATATTCTGAAACTTGGCCCATGCCCTGAGCCATGGATAGCCATGCCTTCCAACCGCACGTTCGAGGTCATTATGCGTTGCGTAAACGTGAACTTTAACCGAGTATTTCAGGCCACCCCATGCTTTAAGTTCCGGCAGGGATTGGCGTATGCAATAGTTGATAAGAGAAGCGTCACGCTCGTATTTATGGTTATAATCTATCTTGAAAATCGAAGTGGAATTTTCCAGAGAAATTTGTCTTTTGGTATCCAAAGGAATTTTTGGAGAACTGACACATGAGGAAAGAAAAAGTATAAAAATGAGCGAAAATAGCGATATTTTTAAAAAGTTGCCCAAGGTTGAATTTGCAGAACTCATCACTCACCTTTTTCTTTGGCTTCCAACTGGACTTTCCAACTCTTGTATTTTTCTTCCCAGCGAAACAGTTTATGAGCCAATTCAGCACCACGAAGGGCCAGTTTTCTATCACCGATTTGATCATAGGCACGGGAAAGCATGTAACTCACATGGGCCATATAGCGGTTGCGGGAACCATCAACATTTTTGGGAGTATTTTTTATTACAAAGACATATTTCTCAATGGCTTGTTCCCATTGCTGCTTTTCAAAATAGCTCTCTGCTTCCCAGAAGGCTTTACGGGCGGTAATCCATTTCTGACATTTTGCACACGGCCCGGGATGGGCGATAAGCAGATCGTAGCCCTCTTTGTAAGAGATGGCCTTGTTGTTGTTCATCAGACATTCAGGCCCATGATTGTAGTGATCCGGCAACTTGAAGAGGGCATGGCCAAGCTCATGGGCCACCACAAAGGCTCCGGTGACCTCGTTCCTCTGCTGCCGATTAACTTTGGCCTTACCCTTCTCTGCAAAAAACGGAATCTTCGTATCCATCCCGAAGGTGCTACCCATTATTACCCTGCCCCCCAGAACATCACGCTTGAGATTCTTGTGGGAGACTCCGCCAACTTTGCATTTGGAAAACACACCATGTGGTGAGGGCTGGCTGATATCATCATACAAAATGAAGGTATTGGTCAGCACCAGATCATACTTGTCCTGATTTTCTAGAACGGTAAGCCAGTTTAAAAAAGAGCGATATTCGATTTTACTTTTAGCAAGAATGGATTCGCCGTTTTGTTTGATGCCACCAATAAAGTCAATCTTCTCCTGCATCTGTTTGGCCAGACCATCATAGATTTTTTCATAGGAGGAATATTGACTTCTTTCATTCTCCGGAAAGTAGCTTTGCAACTCTTCCAGTTTCCATTGTTTGACAAACTTCAGGATGCTTTTTTTATGCGCCAGAAAATCGTTCTTCACCCCCGGCAGAAAACGTCTTTTGTTTTTTTGTTGAAAAATTTTACCATCGGGTTTCAAGAACAGGCTGAAGAACTTTTTTATATCTACTTTACCGGCATCTTTAAAGCGGACATTGGAAAAACCGAATTTGTCCTGATACATCTTTTTTGCGGTAGCAAGAATCTGCTTTAGGTCGTTATCCGAGATATCCTCGAAATCGCTGTCAATCACCCGAACAACCTGAAGCTCCCTAACAGGAGCATTTGCAGACAAAGCCTTGCCGACATTTGCAAGAGCCATTTCCGGTGAAACGGCCATTTCATGTTGTTGAGTTTCAGAGGCGCAAGCTGCACCAGAAAAAACCAGTGCCATAAAAAGCAACAGATTATATCTTAATACAGCATCAAGTATCTTCATAGCTTATACAATTCCCCCATCGCTTACTGATTACAATCGTTCTCAGCAACGCAGGTTCCGGTGGTTGGTGTAACCGGATCATCAAAACAGCATGTAAAGGAATCGGGACAACGTCCTATTTCCTCTTTTTCATCGCTGCATGGTGTTCCGTAGCATGTATCACCAGCATTTAGTAATTTTGGGCTGCATCTCATTTTATTATTATCGTCCTTGATGCACTCCTTGGGGCAATCACAATCGGAATCTTCTACACAGCGTCCATTGTAAAAACACTCGGTGCTTCCATCACCGTGATCAATGCAGCTATTGAATTCAGGACACTGGGTCAGGTTATAGCCATTTCCGTTGTCGTTACAGGTTAAAACAGCTTCCTCTGTCAAGACTCCAAGATCAAGACATCTGAAATATGAAGGCAACAACGAGCAGCAGGTTTGTTTTCCCGGTACACAGGATATCTGTTTGGCTACACACTTGTTATCTTCGCAGGTCTGATCCGGCATGCAATCGGAATCTTCGCAGCACTCTTCGGTGCAGGGTGCATCCTCTTTCACACATTTATTACCACGACAAATATAACCCTCACCAAAGTTTGGATTATTCAGGCAATCATCAGGCTGGCAGCATTCATATTCACAAACCGTCTCGAAAACACAGGTATGAGTAGTAAGATCGCAAACGGTCTTGTCGCCACAATCATCATCGGAGCAGCACTGGTAGGGGCAAGCCTCTTCCTGATCCGTATCACCATCTGAACCGCTATCGCCATCGGTGTCGCCGTCTACTTTGCCACCAGAGCAAACATTGTTTACACAAGAGCCATCGCATTCGGCATCACTTAAACAAAACTCGTCATGAGTAAAGCACAATCCTTCAGTCTCACCCGGTGCAAAATAGCACTTGTATTTGCTAAGACCTTCTTCACCGCAATCGGTTGCCTGGTTACATTTTGTTCTATCCTCATTACTGTCACCACTTTCAACAGTGCTTCCACAGCCCACAACAATTAATCCGACAGCAATAATCAATATGATTAATGAAGATCTCATTTTTTTCTCCTTAAATACCAACGCGGTTTCCAATCGTATGACCGGAAAACCACAAAATTACAACTTAACCGTTAAAGTTTTATCATTAAGTTCAACGGGATAGCCAACAATGTTCTTTTTCGCAGAACCTCCAAGAATGTTACCCTGATAATCAAACTCGGACTTTCCAATACTGCAACACTGCAACTTCGATTCACCTTTTAGGGGATCTAGTCTTCGGCCACCGTGGGTGCATTTGTTTTTAAAGACATACCACTCATTGTCATCGCCATGCACAACTAGCACTCTGTTGGGCAGTGTTTTACCTTCTATTCTCATGGCAGAACCAGCTTGAGAAACTTCCGGGGCCATGGATAAATCCACTGTTAACTCTTTACCATCATAGTTCCAGCAATGCACGTTCTGAGGAATTTCAGTCTGGCAGATACCTAACAATCTTTTTATAAATGACATGTTTGTTTCTCCTGCAATCAAAACTACACAAGTGCTGAAAGTTTACATTCAGCCATTAATTACATCCCTGTATATTGCAGCAACTCTGGGTGCCCAGACCTGCAATGAATATTCCTGCTCAACTTTCTTTCTCGCGGCAAGTCCACAGCTTGTAATCATTTCCGGGTTTTCACAAACCATTTTCAAAAGAGAGTACCAGTCTTTTTCAGAACTTGCAAGGAGGCCATCCCGCATATGTTCCACTATCTCCGAATTGACTCCCACAGGTGATGCAATGGCTAATCTGGAAGCAGCCATATACTGCAAAAGCTTGGCACCGCACTTTCCTCTGGCCCATTCGTCATCTTTAAGTGGCATCACCCCGACATCAAGTTTGGTAAGCTCAATCGCCTCCTGTTGTTCGCTCCATTGGACAAACTTGGTCGGCACTCCCTCCATTTCAATTGAAGTGGAACATATTATCCTCAGCTCAACGGGAAATTCAGCAGCAA
>Ga0209475_10001582_pt1 | contig 27810 bp, 18 predicted proteins | sample tdDd471_FD_187128 | JGI IMG/M metagenome (GOLD analysis project Ga0209475, IMG submission 187128) | Marine sediment microbial communities from the Atlantic coast under amendment with organic carbon and nitrate - tdDd47.1 (SPAdes)... | ecosystem: Environmental > Aquatic > Marine > Coastal >... | reverse complement strand
CTATATTCATTTTTCGTAGTCTTGGTTACAAATAGTAAAAATACTAAATCTGTCCAAGAGGGTCTGACGTGTCTACACTTCGGTTCAACCTGGTATTTATTACTTACAAATTATACAAGGACAACAAGGGGTTATCACCAATAAAATAATTGTGTTCTAGATTACTATGGCTGAAAATATGTCTGTTAACACTACCTGCATTTCAATATAACAATTGCGCAAATGAAGCTAAAACACCATAGCATAGCCAAAAAAACAAACCCCGGAGGTTGTTACCGTCCGGGGTTCTCGTCCAAAAAGAAAACCTTTTTTGCTGGTAGGTTCTCGGAAGGATCTTAAATATTTTCAATCCTATAACTGATTTCCTGGCTATAAAATGATGCACAAAAGCATCAACGCGAAGCTCTTTTACCAATAAATATTCCAAACCTGAATGCCGTCCTAAGGTTCTGGTATTTCGATTAATACTATGAAACGATTAAATTATACATTCCCGGCATTGGAAATTAAAGGTTGAAAATGGGAAAATCAGATTGATTCAAACCCTCCAAATTGATATGCAAATTTTTAGCTACTGGAAACCCTAAACTATCTATAATTGAATATAAAAAGCTTGCTATGACAGCAATTTATTAGGGATTGAAAAATAACAGCAATTTTCATTTTCAAACATAAACATTTTAGGCTCAAAATTGTTAGGTATTTAAAATCCAATTGCTATGAAAAAACTTAACACTGCATTTGCCTTAACTATACTTATTACAGTAATTCTAAGTCTGCAATCAATCGTATCAAATTCCCAGACTTTTGAGTGGATCACTTCCCACGCGATAAATTATTCATATAACCCTGATATGTTGAAATATGCCGTTGCCACTGAAGACAATGGAGATATAATTTATTCAGGGATGGATAATTTCAACCTGAATTACTCAGGGATGTACGGCGATCTATTTCTTAGAAAATATTCAGCCTACGGAGTTGAATTATTTGTTAAGCAAATTTCTGGTAATGGAATGGTTGACCATTTGGTTGCAAAAAACGGAAAGTACTATTTATCCGGTGAATTCAAAGACTCTCTTTACTTTCCGGGGCAATCATGGATTTATTCAATGGCCGGAAACAGTGAATACTTTTTGGCTGTATTTAATCAGCAAGGCATGGCCGAAAGCGTACTAAACCTGTCGGAAAAATTTCCGGGTCTCAATAATTTGGGCCAATTTTCAGTGGATGATGAAAATATGGTGTATCTAGGATTAGGTATTGGCAACGGTTCTAAAATTGTTAAAATGGATGATATGGGCTTTGTAATTCAAACCGTTGAGCAAACTAATGTATGGCTGATCAATAATATCGATTTTGATCCGGATGGAAACTTAGTTGTTGCAGGTGCTTTTGCCGATACCCAATGTTATTTTGGTGGTGAGTTATTTGAAGTGGATACCCAGGATAATATGTACGTCGCCAAATACAATGGCCTGGGACAGGTACAATGGGTAAGGTTTGTTGAAGATGTAATTTATTCATCGCACAACCAAATTAAATGCGACCATACAGGCAACATTTATTTCAGCGGATTGTTAGCAGGGCCGATTGAATTTGGAGGTTTCCAGGCCAGCGGATCCGATTGGGTTTACGATTTCTTTTTGACAAAACTGGATGCTGATGGTGAATTTCAGTGGCTTGTTGAAGTGCCTGAAGACAATAACCTTGGTGATGCGTCAATTGGTAACTTAAAATTTTTAGATGTGGATATAAACGACAATGTTTATGTTTCAGGATTCATACGCGGAACCATCGACTGGGGCAATGGCATTGTGAGTACAGGTGATAATTATTATGACCTTTTGCTTGTAAGTTTTTCTCCTGATGGCACCATTCGGTGGTCGAAAAATGGGGGAAGCGAAAATTTTGTCAAGAGTATTGCCCTGTCGACAGATTCACAGGGAAATTGCTACATGGCTGCTGTTGGTGGTAATGAAATGGTTTTTGATTCGATAACACATTTCCAGGAAGGTTTTGCATATCCGTTTCTGGTTAAACTTAACAACGATATATTTACCGGAGTTCGCCCGATCCATAACAATCTGCTCACCATCGATGTTTATCCCAATCCTGCAAATGATCATGTTTTTGTTGAGTTGGATAAGGATGCTTTAAATGATTTCGAGCTTAACCTGTATACTGTACAAGGACAAAAACTTAGCTCAAGTCATTTTCGATCAGGAAATAAAAAAATTCAATTGGAACTGCCCCCTGTAGGAGGCCTGCTTTTACTCGAAATTCGATTTGCAGATGGCAGTACTGCAAGGAAGAAAATTTTTGTTGACTAAGTCCTCAGTTAGTTTATTTGTTTATCTGATTTGAGATCCAATTAGAAATATCTTCCAAAACCTGCTCCTTGACAGTATCGTTAAATAATTCGTGATAACCCCCTTTGTATTCCTTATATTTCAGCAGGGGGCTATTTGATTTACCAACAAACTTTTGGCTTCCTGCCAACGAAACTATCTCATCACTTGTGCCATGGATGAGAAACATCGGGAGCGAAAATTCTGCGGCGTGATGATGGATGAATTCCACTGTTTGCTGTACTTCCATCCCGAAACGAGGTGTAGCCTTGCGGTGGTAAAGAGGATCTCTTTTGGTGTTCAGGACAAAGTCCTTGTGGTGTGATAATTTAGAAATATCCAGACCTGTTGACATGCTTAAGGATGGCCAGACCAAATTGAGCAGTTTTGCAAGCTGCCAGAGGATCGGTGAAATGCCCAATTGCCCGATTGCTGGTGATGTACAGACTACACCAGAAACATTTTCAGTATTCCGCAAACAATAGTCAAGAACAATCACTCCACCCATACTGTGACCGAATAAAAACAATGGAATAGTCGGATGTATACCATGAACCAGCCTGATAAACAATCCCAGGTCATCCCTCAACTCGCTCCAGTTGTTAATGTGCCCCCTGATGCCGGGTGAGCGGCCATGTCCCCTCAAATCAAATGCGTAAACTGCATAGTGTTCAGGAACCAGATGATCCACTACATTCCCGAAACGTCCGCTATGGTCACCTCCTCCATGTATGATAATCACAACAGCTTTAACATTCACTTCAGGCAACCAGGATTGATAAAATAGTTCTACACCACCAAATCCCTGAAAAATATCTTCATGGTGTTTCATAATTTTACTGCTTTGATTTTCCTGGTAGATTTTTCTATAAAACTTAATAAGTGTACGTTAATCAAAATTATACAATTTTGATTAACCTGATTTGTGTTTCGAAGTAAAACTTGAAATGAAATAATCCCTGAAAAAAGATGCTAAAAAACCAGATAAACCTATTCCTCTATTTCCTTCAGCATCACCCTCCATATTTCAGCATTCCTGGTATCAGCTACATTTCTGAGCTTGTCCTTTGTTAGTTTATAGTAGCTTGGGGGTAGATCATTGGTTTCCTTAAAAGATAAAGTCTCCAATAGCGATAGGTTTGTGATTACATAACGGTCATGGTTCGGGTTAAGTTTAATCTCCTTAAATGTTTCAGTGGAAAAAATATAGTAGCCAACCAATGAGAACAATGTAATCGCATGGGTATTTGTTGCATAAGATGCTATTCCGTAATGTCTACCGTCTAAAAATTTATAATTAATTTCCGGATCGGGATTCCATTTGTGTACCATAACAATCAGGTAATCAATATTTTCCTGCTGTTTAAGTGTGGTTAACCATGCTTTGAATTGTTTTGATGGTTTCCCAATAACATTCATGTAAACCATTTTATGGAACCATATCGGTGTATTCATTTCAACAGCATCAATGGATGAGCCATTAAATTTGCTGACAAGTTCCTTAACAGAATATGCCCCGTAGTTAAATACATCTTTCTTGGTTTGCAGATTGTGCTGCCAGGGATCGACATATACATGGGTAACTGCAGTATCTACCTGGTTTACGATTGCAATTCTTGGGGAGTCGCTTTGCGAAAAGCCAAATTCAGCTAGTGATACAAATACCCCAAAAACCAAAAATATTCTAAACATTTTCATAATAACAATTCTTTATCCGCCGATAGAAGTCAAGACAGAATTCAAACGGCACTAAATCGGCGACAAAGCTAAAGGTTTTTTTCATCCTAAAACCTTCAGCATGTTGATTTCTGGGATCACAGAGAAAAATATTCGTAAGTTTAAAACTTTCATGATTATTTAAGGTTGCATCCAAAAAAGTAATAGATTTTTGTACAAAGCAGAATCCTCTTACTTTTGCCCATTCTTTTTTATGCTTGTACTGAAAAATAATGACTCGATTATTAAAATATTTACAGAAGATCATATTACAGACCATCGGATGGTTTTACAGGCCATTCCACAGTCTTTTGCCTCCTGAAACATTTCGATACGCAGCAACAGGTGGTTTCAACCTGATAATGGATATTTTTTTGTATTTTGTATTTTATAATTTTATTCTGCAAAAGCAAATTGTGTATCTCGGGTTTACTGCAATCAGCCCGCACATAGCAGCTTTCCTATTTGTTTTCCCAATCACTTTTGCCACCGGTTTTCTACTGTCGAAATACATCACCTTTACAGATTCACCACTTCGGGGCAAAGTCCAACTTTTCAGGTATGCCATATCAGTAGCCGGTTCAATACTGCTCAACTACGTTTTACTTAAATTTTTTGTCGAATATCTCCATATATGGCCAACGGTATCTAAAATGATAACTACCGTTTTTGTTGTTGCCTACAGCTACATCATCCAGCGCTATTTCACCTTTAAAACAGGGTAAATTACTTATCAATGAAGTTTTTTTTTGATGAGTTCAGAAACTACTTCAATTCTGGGTTTCGTAAAGTTGAAATGATTTTATTTCAGTTCGATTCAACAAAATCCCTTTTCGATTGTATTATATGTACACTATATTATTACTTGTGCATACTATGACAAAACTTAATTATTTATCGTTATTTTTCCTGTTCTCCCTCACAATCACATTTACATCATGTAAAAAAGATGAAGATCCTCCTCAGCAAACCAATGTTCAGGTGAAGTTTAACTTTCAGCATTATGTAGGTGAAGAGATGGTGGATTTCAATTCCATCAAATATACCAATGCTTTTGGAAATTTATTCAGTGTGGAAACACTTAAGTATTTTATTTCGGACATCAGATTTAAGAAAGCTGATAGCACCGTAATTCTGATTGACGAAGAACATTACACCGATGGCATGGATGAGAGTACACTTACATTTGTTCCTGTGACAAAAATTACTGGAGGTGAATACACTTCCATTTCCTTCATTTTTGGATTGAATGAAGAAAAAAACGTTAATGGGCGTTACCCCAATGCACCCGAAAGTAATATGGAATGGCCCCTGGCAATGGGCCCCGGGTACCACTACATGAAACTGGAAGGCAAAATTGACTCATCGGGAGTTATCAACAACTACCAGGCACATACAGGTGCTACCATGGGAAACCAGAATTTTATTGAGCTCACACTGCCGGCTTCAAATATTAATGTTACCGGCAATGATATGACTGTGACCATTAAAATGGACATCAATAAATGGTGGGAAAACCCAAACACTTTCGACCTGAACATGATGACTATGGTGATGGGAAACCAGCAAATCCAACAAAAGTTGCACGACAATGGCATGGATGTTTTTAGCCTTAAGTCGATAAATTAATATGTTGCATTTTCAGAGACATACCTTACTTGTTTGCGGGATTTTGTTTCTTTTCCTTTTCTCTTTTTGTAAAAAAGATGAGGGAGGGACTGATCCGCCAACGGAAACCTGGGACCCGACACCTTACGAATTGAAGATTCCACAGGGTTTCCCTGACATGGAAATACCTGTTGATAATCCCATGACGGTTGAAGGAGTTAGCCTGGGCAGAAGGCTATTTTACGACTCAGTACTCTCAGCCGACAATACCCAGAGTTGCGCCAGTTGTCATGGGCAGGGATTTGCATTTTCCGACAATGGCAAACGCTTCAGTGAAGGCATAGATGGTATTGAAGGGAACCGCAACTCAATGGCTGTGATCAACGCAGGATGGATGCCCACCTTGTTCTGGGATGGAAGGAGAAATTCACTCGAAGATCAGGCTTTTGAGCCGGTACCCAATCCCATCGAAATGCACCAATCCTGGCCTGTGGCCATTTCCAAATTCAATAACCATGCTCAATATCCTGATTTATTTTTTGATGCATTCGGTACCCGTAATATCGATTCCGTGCACGTTGTAAAAGCCATTTCACAATTTGAGCGAACGCTGATCTCGGGAAATTCGAAATGGGACAGATACCTGCGAGGTGAAGTTGAACTTACCCAGGCTGAATCGAAAGGGTTTGAGATATTTTTTACCGAAAAAGGTGACTGCTTTCACTGCCACACAACGATACTTTTTACCGATAACATCTTTCATAATAATGGCCTCGATTCGGAATTTTCTGATAATGGTTTGTTTGATGTAACCCATGATGAAAACGACATTGGAAAATTTAAAACCCCTACCCTGCGCAACCTTGAATATAGTGCACCATATATGCACGACGGACGTTTTTCCACCCTTGAAGAGGTGATCGAACAATACAGCCATGGGGTAAAATTCTCGTCCACTGTTGACCCACTTATGAAAAAGGTTAACCAGGGAGGTATCCAGCTAAATGATGATGAGAAGCAAAGTCTTTTGGCATATCTTAAAACGCTTACAGATACAAGTTTTGTGGTTAACCCAGAATTTTCAAATCCATTTGAGAATGAATAAAAATGTGATGCTTTCATTTTTGATCCTGGTTTTTTCCTGCCAGTTCAACTTTGCACAAATCAGGCTTATCCCTTACGATTCGGTTCGGGTGAGTAACGAATTCGGCATGTTAAAAAATGCATGGGCTGGAGGGTTGAACTGTCCGCAATTTTCGGAGATTGATCTTGATGGTGACGGAAAGAAAGACCTTGTTGCCTTTGAACGAAATTTCTATGGTTATTTAAAAACCTATATCAATCAGGCTAACTCAGGCCAGGCTGACTATATTTTCGCCCCTGAGTATCAGTTATATTTCCCTGAAATGCGAAACTGGATGCTGCTAAGGGATTACAATTGCGACGGTAAAGAAGATATTTTCACCTCGGTTCCGGCAGGAGTAGCTGTTTATCGAAATGATTCCGATCCCGGTTCGGGCCTGAAATTTACATTGGTTACACCCTTATTACAAACCATTGGGCTGAACGGCCAAACGCCCTTATATGTAAGCCCTCCCGATATTCCTTCAATAAGCGATATTGATAATGACGGTGACCTGGATATTTTATCCTTCAACATTTTGGGAAGCACAGTTGAATACCACAAGAACCTATCGATGGAAAAGTACGGTAATTGTGATGAGTTGGAATATGAATTAAAAAATGCCTGTTGGGGCTACTTTTCGGAAGATGGAAACAACAACACTGTAATTTTGCATGATACCTGCGATGAGAACGTTCCCAATCCTGAGAAATCAGCGAGACATGCCGGTTCAACAATTTTGTCCATCGACCTGAAAGGAAACGGTGTAAAGGACCTTGTGTTAGGCGACCTCACCTACAACAATCTTGTACAGCTAAGCAATGGCGGTACAACTACCAGCGCAGAAATGGTTGCTTCAGATACCGCATTTCCACCAAACACGCAGGCGGTAAACCTCACAGTTTTTCCGGCTGCGTACAATATTGATGTGGATAATGATGGATTAAAGGACTTGATAGTGGCCCCAAACAATCCGAATACTTCTGAAAATTACAACAACATCTGGTTTTATAAAAATATTGGTACAGCCTTAGTTCCTGAATTTTCGTTTCAGCAAAATGATTTCCTTGAGGAAGAAATGATTGATGCCGGTGAACGCTCTTTCCCGGTATTCTTCGATGAAAATAATGATGGACTGGAAGATATCATAATTGGCAATTTTGGGTATTTTATCAGCACAGGAAGTTACTCAAGCCAATTGATGTTATTGCGAAATACCGGAACAGGTGAAAAACCTTCTTTTCAATTAATTTCATCAGATTATGCCGGCTTATCGGTTTATGGATTTAATGGCATTTACCCAACGTTCGGTGACATAGATAACGATGGGGATAAGGATATGCTCATCGGAGATGAAGATGGCAATCTGCATTATTTCAGGAACGATGCAAGCCCTGGAAATCCGGCAGATTTTACACTCAGCCAACCCAATTACAAAGAGATAGATATCGGCCAATCAGCCAAACCACAAATTGTGGATGCAAACCGTGATGGCTTACCAGATCTGCTAATAGGCGAAAGAAGCGGGACAGTGAACTACTTTGAGAATACCGGAACGCCAGAAAATTCTGATTTTAGCTCACAACCTACCAATGAAGAATTTGGTCAAATTGATGTTATGCCGGAATGTTGTACCGGGTACAGTGCCCCTTTTATGGTCGACGATAGTGTGGGGAACAATCTTTTATATGTTGGATCAGAGCAGGGTAAATTGTTTTTGTACAATAACATCGAAAATAATCTTAACGGAGTTTTTAACCTGGTTGATTCATTGTACCTTCATGGCGTAAATGTAAATGTCTCGGGAACCGATATAAATAAGAACGGCCAGCTAGAATTTGTAGTTGGAGAATATTCCGGAGGGATTGGTTTATTAAAGTTTGGTAATCCACCAAGCCTTGGAATAGACAGCTACCAAACCATACAACACGTGGTTGATATTTTTCCCAATCCCGCAACAAATAATCTTTTCATCAGGTTGAAAGATCACCAGCAAAAAAATACTATTTCAATTTCGATGGCAAATATTTTTGGCCAGGTCATTATGGAACAGAAGTTCGCGAACAATAGTGAGATTTCATCAGTTGATGTAAGTGATATTAATCCGGGTGTTTATTTTATCAGGGTGGAAATCGACAATGATGTGGTGGTAAAAAAGTTTATTAAGGAATAGCAGCACGATGGATCTGGTCTAAAAATGACCATCCCAAAATTATTGACATGGCCCTTTTAAAAAATCTGTACTATCTTTTTTATAGCTTTACTATCCTCTGAATTTCACCTAAACGGGTGCCATTTCCAACCTTCACAAAATATACGCCCGATGGCAAATTACCACCAACTGAAATGGACCCATTCGAATTGCCGGGTTTAACCTGTTGGATTTGTTTTCCCATGGTATTATAAATTGAAATCGTCAATGATTCGTTGCTATTTAACTCAAACTGATACTCAATTGTAATGGCTGAAATAAATGGGTTTGGGTAAAGATTGAACTGTTCAACCAGATCACCTTCTTCGACCTCGGTGACAAATTGATCGCTCATGGTAACATTGAGTTCCACAATTTCGCCATTTAAAAATTCAACATTAGGAATTGTTCGACTTGCATATTCCTCATGTGAAAACTCAACATCAAAAATCCCTGAAATAGTTGTTCCAAATTTATAGGTGCCATCAAATGCAGTTTGTGTTTCCAAATCAGTATCCATAACCATCACATTAACATTAAATATAGGATCTCCGGTTTCCTCAGAGGTAACAACACCCTGCAAAAAAGCTGCCCTTTTATATTCAACACTCAAAATGTAGAGTCCCCCCTCAATATCAGAGGCTAGGATATTTCCACTTGGTAGAAAAGGATAGGCTCCCCAGCTTCCATTGTATCCAGTCCCCGAATAATTGGGTGAGGTATCGTAAAACCCAACTTCCACAAGATTTGATGGATTGGAGGCATCATGGATGGTAACACCATCGGCGTAGTATGATGTAATAAGGAAATCATCCAAAACGTGTACATTGTGTGGTATTACATCACTACCGGTAGAGGAGCGAATCCGGTCGGTTTCGATAATGTTGCTCAGATCAGTAACATTGAAAGCACCGATATATCCACTGCTCACTTCATCTGATGTAAATACATGGCTTCCATCATCAGAAACCCAGGCATTGTGTGTAAACTGACTTGGTGTACTAACCGTACCCATAACCTGTGTATTCGCAGGATTCGATACATCAATAGCAGCCAGCACGCCTTCGTAAATAGCACCTCCCCATAAGGTATCACCACGTGCCATCCCATCATGCAAATAAAAATTATCAAACCTGCCTAATTCAACAGGATTCATAGGATCTTGTGTGAGATCACAGATGATTGCACCACCAACACCACTGCTTGAACCGAAAATATACAATTTCCCAAATTCATCAATATATAAATTATGAATGGACTCGAATGGGTATTGCGACCCGGTAAAGTTTGTTGTATTTTGTATTTCGCCGCCTGGCAATGGGCTAAGGTCGATTATATAAACCCCACCAAAAGACTCATTGGAAACATAGGCATAATCACCCCAGGTTTTAATGTCTCGCCAGATAGACTGGGGCCCGGGGCCAAAAAACACCTCGGAAGGACTTGCAGGATCTGTAACATCTACTACTGAAAAACCATCGTAAACACCAACAAGGGCATATTCATTACCATTTTCATCGACATAACCCCAAACATCGCTTAAGGAATTGGAATAGGGAAAATGACCCAGCATATCCATATTTAGTTGTGCAAAAGAAAAAAGGGTAAGGGTTATCAGTGAAAAGAACAGACAAATTCGCTTCATAGTAATTTTAGTTGCATTAGTTAATAATCAGTTTAATTTTCTTCGGTACCAATTATTGAAGTAAACTGGTAGTATCCGCTAGTTATTAGGTAAAACAATACTTAATTAAAATTGTTCAGAAAAGTTAAACAACCGGCTTGTTTTTTATAGAGATCAAAAACTTCGGCATGCTACAGGAGTTAATAAATCATGATAAAACTACACGAGAGATATAAAGTCTTTGTTTTTCCTCTGAAAAAATAATTATGGGTCAGGGGGAACCTCCGCATAAATTTTTTACGCTTGCAAACCATTCCGGCATAAATTTGTTATTTATATTTGCAATCAATCAACTCAATAAATTTTACCATTATGAGCGAAAAGAAAATACTTGTCCCCATTGATTTTACTGCAGTTTCTGAAAAAATCACCAATATGGCTATTCGTTTTGCCAAACAGGATGGCCTTGGCATTACTCTGCTTCACATCGATAATGATAAATCCGGTGCAGAGGCCGAGATGAATCTTCATGAACTTTCGAATAAAATAAGAGAAGAAGGTGATGTGGATTGTAACTACATAGTAAAAAGGGGAAATTTCTTTTCTGAAATCCCAAAAATAGCCCACAGCCGGGAATACAAATTAATGGTTATTGGTTCGCATGGATTTAAAGGATTGCGTGAAAAGTTTTTTGGAGCCGATATACTTAAACTGGCTAAAACTATTCCAATACCTGTTATCGTCATCCAAAAAAATTACGAAATCCCAAAGGATGGTTTTAAGACCATTGTTTTCCCTGCCGGAACACACGATTCATTTATCAATATTATCGACGCTACCATATACCTTGCAAAAATATTTGATTCAACGGTACACCTTTATACAGTTGAAAAGCCAGGTATTGACTGGACTGATAAACTTAAGGCAAACATTGAATTGGCCAGGGAGAAATTCGAAGAAAACAAGATCAGTTACACCAGGGTAAACGAGGATCAAAGTTCATTTTCGGTGGGGTATTCGAAACAAATCTTACAGTTTTCCAAAACGGTACATGCCGATCTGATCGCCCTGATGTCGATCCCAACCAGAGAACATTACTATTTCGCCGACAGTGATAAGGAATCACTGCTTACCAACGATGCCTGCTTACCCATCATGTGTACCAGTGGTGAAAAAATTGTTTAAAGGTTTTTAAAGAAATTAAGTAGCTTCATACTGGTGGCTTAAAAGGCGAACCTGGGATTAACAGCATTGTTGTTTTTTGAACCGAAAGAAAAGGAGAACCCAATCCCAAAACCAAAATGATAATCAGTATACATCTCACACTGGCCTGTTATCAAATCCTCTGCATTCAATTCCCCACCAGGTATTGATATTTGATTTCACGGCATTTCCAGGTTCTGATTGGCGTTAACCGAAAAGCCCTTGAATATTTTTATGTAGTTCCGAATATTTATACCCAAATTTATGCAGGAAAAATTTCTGAGGTAATTTGATCCGTGCAAATCAACATCAACGCTGCCAAATTTTTCCTTCACCATAAAACCAATATTCAAACTTTGCCTGAAAAGGTGATCCTCTGATCGCATATAAATTGTAGGCTTTGAATAATTGGAACCTTCGTAACCAATGGAATAGAGAAATCGCAACTGCCAGCATGAAGCAATATCGTAACTGAACAAGCTATATTAAGCGGCTGGCGAAATGCGAAATCATAAGTCGATTTTGCTGTACGACCTGTTTTTCACACTGTCGATTCCACCTGCCTCAAAGTAAGCACCTTAAAACATGGTTAAAACTACAAGGAAATATTTTAGTTGTTTTGATGGAATTCTAAAAACGTTGGGCCTGACAGGCTGTGGGTCTCAATATTTTACCTGTCTTTTATCCAATTGTAAGCAGCATTTTTTGATGAGAAATGTTCAACTTTTATGAGTACATGATTATCCAGCAGTTCATCTCTCAACTGGAAACCGAATTGAAGTTGATCCATGGTTTTAGTAAGTATGGCAATCGACTTATTTTCGAAAATGACTTTGTAGCGCCTGAAAAATTCGATGAGTTGATGTAACTTGTTTCTGCTGAAATCAAATTTGGCTTTTCTGAAATCCATTACAATGCCTCTGATCCTGGGGTAATCTGTTTGGGCGATTTCACTTTTTTTTATATCAAGAAATTCATATTCATTTACTTTTCCTGAGAACTCCTCCACAAGAAGGTTTTCCCCTAAATAATCGTAAGATATCATTTGACTGTTTTTAGTTGATAATTTAATGACTATTGAAAAGTAAATACCGCTATAAATCCTCCTTATTTTTATGAACAGAAACAGAAAGGCAAACGGAAGAAGGTTCAATAAATTTTTTGTATTTGAAATATTTTTCGGTTCAGAAATGAGGGGCTGTTTCAGGTGTAATGTTATTCAGCACCTTAACTCTTATTCAACAAATAATACTTCACCCAACATTATCTTACAACAGCCAATAAATCCGTATAAAGAAGTACGTATACCCCAGTGAGATGCTGAACTGGTTAAACTTTGCTTTGCTGAATTGCCCCTAATCCCTGTAGTTACAGCACCCGAAAACATGCCGAACAGTGAACCACTCCACTCATCCGGTAATTAAAATCCTGTCCAAAATCTGCTGATATTGTTCCTGATGGGACTAAAAATAAATATAATGTTTATGATTCTCAGAATTTAGTCGAAGAAAATCTAACTTAAAACAATCCACTTCAAAGCAAAGCGTAAAAAATATTACTCCTCCACCCGGGCTATTTTCACCAAAATCAATTAACTTTGATGAACATCAAAAAATTAACCAACAATGAATATTTATCCGGATATGATAAAAAACCTCCCTGCAGCTAACATCAGTTTTAAAGGCGTTAAAGGATGGCTTTCGCAAGCCGATGAGCATCAAATTGTATTTATGGAAATCGAACCCATAGGAAAGGTATCGGAGCATACACATAGTGCACAGTGGGGCATTGTGGTTGAAGGAGAGATGAAGTTAACTATCGGAGATACGACCAGGACATACCGAAAAGGAGATTCCTATTTCATTCCCAATGGAGTGGTTCACTCAGCAGAATTCAAAACAAAAACCTGGGTGATTGATTATTTTGATGAGAAGCAGAGATACCAGAAAAAGTAAAGGAATGATATAAGAAATCGGGTAAAAGGTATACCGGTTGAAGTCTCAGGATTTTTAGAAAAAATACAAAGTTTAAGCTTCCACTGGTGAAAGGGAGAATTGGTAAGACGGAAGGTTTATCTTATCCTAATAAAATTTCAAGAAAAGAATTTATTAACTTTGTAAGTAGCAATTAAAAAAACATAGTCATAATAACTTTTGATATGAGATCTTCTTTACCACTCTTTGTTACTTTGATACTCTTCAGCTTTGCTGCCAAATTTGGCGTTGCTCAAAACGAAAAGGAAATCGTTGGATACTATCCGAACTGGCAATGGTACGACCGGGGCCAACTTGTAAATCCTGAGTCGATCATGTACGAAAAATATACGGTTATCAATTATGCCTTTTTCAGGCCACTTGCTGACGGCAGTATCGTTACTGTAGATGCATGGGCTGACGAAAATCTTTTGCTGGGGCCGATGATCTGGTGGCCGGTACAGTATCACGATTCCACGAGGAGCCTTCCTTACCTTGCTCACCAGGCCGGAGTAAAAGTATTACCTTCCATTGGCGGATGGAACGATTCGTACAACTTTCCGGGTATAGCTGCTGACCCAACAAAAAGACAAAATTTTGTTGATGATTGTATCGGAATGATCCTCGAATTAAAATTCGATGGCATTGACCTGGATTGGGAATATCCGGGTTATACACCCAACGGTGGCACACCCGATGATAAGGAAAATTTCACCTACCTCTGTCAGGAACTGAGGGCTGCACTGGATGATCTTGAGTTACAAACCGGAAAGGAATACATGCTTACCACCTGTATTGGTGCAGATGAGGACAGGATGCAAAACATTGAATGGGACAACATCCTTCCATTGATGGATATGATTAACCTGATGACCTATGATTTTCATGGCTCGTGGGATCCGGAGAGCAATCACCACACACCTTTGTATTCACCTGCAGTTGGTAACCCTGATTGGTGCTTCGATGGTACTTTTACTAAAATTACACAGGAATATAATGTCCCGGCGGAGATGATTAATATTGGCATTGCTTTTTATGGAAAAGGCCTGGCAAACTGCACCCAACTTTATGGGCCTCACACAGGATATGATGGAGCTACATTTTGGGAAGATGAAGGCCAGCCACTCTATTATAACATCATGAAAAAAATGGATCAGTTTACCTATTACTGGGATGACCAGGTGAAGTGCCCCTATCTGCTGGGAAATTCGATCAATACTTTTGTAACCTATGATAACCTGTTGTCGGTTGGATACAAAGCACAATATGTGAAAGATTTCAATGCCAAAGGGATCATCATCTGGGAAATCACCGGCGATTATATGGAAACCTCTCCCGGTTCCGGCGTAATTGCAGGCACACCTTTATTGGATACCATTCATACGGTTTTTAATGCAACAACATCAGTCTACGCTCTTGAAGAAAATTCACAAATAGGCATCTATCCCAATCCAGCCAATGATTTCATCGTTATTGAAGGAGAGGTTGATGATGCAGGGATAGATATTTACGATATGAATGGATCAAAAATTATCTCCAATATAAAAGGACAAACAATTGACATATCCGAAATTCCGAAAGGAATTTATTTTATACTTTTCGAAAAGGACGGGAAGAATCATACCAGGAAATTTGTGAAGAATTAAACTCCTAAAACCTTCCAAAACAACCATAAACTTATAAAAAAAAAGACTTAACAGGTTTCTGAAACCTGTTAAGTCTTATAAATATTCTAATCTCCTTGATATAACCTCTAACCTCTCTCTACTCAAACGCTTCTTCAAACTCATCATCAAAGCGCTTATTTACAATATCACAGCCATGTTTAAACTGTCGGTTGAAGTTGTCACGCTTTGTAGGATGGAGTTGGTATTTCCGGGTTTCAGGATCAGCCGGTGGAGGCAATAAGGTAAACATTTCCCAAAGTGCTTCCTCCATATTACTGAAACCATTCAAGTCAAACTTTCCCATCAAATCGATGAGCTGTTGAGGCGAAGATTTTTCAGCTGCCGGTTCTATTTGTGCTTCAAATTTTTGAAGATGCTTTTGTGTATTTGTAAAACTTCCTCCGATTTCAAATGGCAATGATGCTGGTAATATCAGGTCAGCTTTTTGGGCCGTATCAGTAAGAAAATAATCCTGAACCATAATAAAATCAAGCTTTTCAAACCATCCTTCCACTTCGTTCTTTTCAATTGCACATCCAACAGGATCTTCACCAAAAATAAAAACATTCTTCAGCTTATTTTCCTTCAGTAGTTTATAAGGACTGTTGATGTTGGTGGGAATATCTTCAACGCCCCATTTCATCTTCAGTTTTTTGATAACCTGTGGATCATCATAAGGCTGGAAACCTGGTGCAACTTTATGGCAAGCACCCATATCGATTATTCCCTGCGAGTTATTCTTCTCCTTTAAAGCAACAATCCCCTGTGAAGTCTTACCGAGTTTTCCGGTGATGATGGCCATGTTAAATAATTCGAGGCTAACATTGGATGATACTTCCTTTTCTGAAAACACCAGCACACCATTCATTTCGTTGTTGAAACCTTTGGCAAATTCTGCCATCTCATCAATACAACAAACCCCTGATTTTTCGAACAGGTCATCAAAATCTTCGGCCAATAAGTTCGATTTATAGGTCTCGTATTCAAGTGAGCGATCGTTAATAAACATCTGATTTTGCAGGCCACTCGAAAGAAGATAATAATTAACAGCTTTCGCGAAATAGTAATATGAACCAACCCTGTGCACTTTATCCACTTTGTGGTCGAGGCCGCACTCTTCATCTGTAGTTATTAGTTCGACCTGGACTTTAAATCGGTTCCTGGCATCGAAGATCATGTGGTTTACCAATGGGTGATCCATATTCAAAGATGAACCGAAGATCACGATCTTGCTTGCATTCTTCATCTGATCAAAAGGCACATTGGCCATTGCATTCTGGCCATAACCTATTCCACGCCCCATGTAATGGAAACTGTTCAGGTTATTTGTTTTGGCACCTGCCCTGGCCAGTTTCTGAATCATATATAGCTCTTCATTGGTGAGCCGTGCGCCCGCAAAGAATGCATTATCATCCGCTTGAACTGCATTAACCTTTTCAGCAATAATGTTGTAAGCCTGGTCGAAGGTAATTTCCTCAAACTTGCCGTTGCGTTTGAGCAAGGGCTTTTTAAGCCTGGAAGAATCATTCAGATAGTTGTATCCAAACTTTGCCTGGCGACTGATGTTTCCATCCTTGTTGACATCACCCTTTCGGCCGGTGGCTTGCATAAAGAAACCAGCACGGTGGTGTAAGTTCATCTCGAAGCCTTCCGAACCATAATTATCTATCGTTTCGAGCGAGTTTAACCTTACCGGCCCGGGTTTAAAGTTTACATTCTCAGAAATGGCACCGGTTGGGCATGCCGAAATACACATCCCGCACGATTCGCAGTTGGTGTCGTTGAGAGAATTCCCTAAACTGGGTGCCACATGTGTTTCGAAACCGCGGTCGACAAGACCGAGGGCATTAGCTCCCACAACACTTTTACAGATCCTGACACACCTTGAACACAATATACATTTGTTGTTGTCGATCTCAATATAAGGGTGGGAATAATCTACGTCATATTCTTTGAAATCGCCTTCAAATTTACCCTGAACGGCTTCATATTCTGTGCTGTATTCTTTCAGGTCACAGGTATGGTAGGCACTACAGCCACACTCGAGGCAGCGGTGTGTCTCCTTTAAAGTAGGATCTTCACCTTCGTAGCCCAACTCAACCTCATTGAAATTTGAACGATCGTCGGGAGACAGCGTAGGCATTTCATGTCTCAATTGCTCCTGGTAGCGTCCAATATAATTTTGGGGATCTTGTTTAGCAAAATTATCTTTCCGGCTGATGAATTCATTCTTTTCAGGTTCGAGTGTCTGGTTGGTTAAATACTGATGACAACTCCTGGAAGCAGTCCTGGCCTGTGCGATTGCTTCAATAATAGTTGCCGGTCCAGTTACACCATCACCAGCAGCAAACATCGAAGGAATACCGGTTTGCAGCGAATACTTATCACAATCGATATCTCCCCAGCGATTGGCTTTTAATTCACCGTTCTGTGAAAATTGATTCACATTTTCAAGGAAATTAATATTTGTTTTCTGGCCAATTGCTGCAAGGATATATGTTACCTCCAGCTCAAATTCAGATCCTTCGATTGGAATTGGACGGCGCCGTCCCGATTTATCAGGTGCACCCAATTCCATTTTAAGGCAGGTAATTGATTTTACTGCACCATTTGCATCCTTATTAACTTTTGTTGGATTGGTGAGGAACAAATATTCTATACCCTCCAGCTTAGATTCATGAATTTCGATGGGATTGGCAGGCATTTCCTTTTCAGTCCGTCTGTAAATAACATAAACCTTTTCGGCACCACAGCGCATTGAAGTACGACAGCAATCCATGGCAGTATTTCCACCACCTACAACAGCAACTGTTTTTCCTTTAAAATCATAACGCTGGCCTGTCATCTCCATATTCCTGAGGAAGTCAATCCCGGAAAATACGTTTTCAGCATCATCACCTTCACATCCAATCAGGGTTCCGCGTTGTGAGCCAATGGTTAAAATAACTGAATCATAGCGTTCCTGAAGTTCAGCATAGCCCAGGTCTTCACCAAATTTTTTGTTGTAATGTATCCTGGTTCCCAACTCGGTTACTGCTGCAGTTTCCTTATCGATAATATCGTTGGGCAGCCTGTATTCAGGAATTCCATACCGCAGCCATCCACCCGGCTGTGGGCTGGCTTCATAAATATCACACTGGTGACCTTTTTGCTGCAGGAAATATGCGCTGGATAAACCTCCTGGACCTGCACCAATAATGGCTATTTTTTTCCCGGTGGATGGAGCAACTTCAGGTTTGTAGTGCTCTTCCGCTTCAAGATCTTTATCAGCAGCAAATCTTTTCAGATAATCAATACCAACGGCAGCTCCTTCACCAAGCAAGTTACGTCTGCAGGCGGCTTCACACGGCCTTACACAAACCCTTCCACATATGGCGGGAAGAGGATTTACTTCCTTGATAAGGCCAGTAGCTTCGCTGTACAATCCTTTTTCGATTAAAGAAATATAACCCTGAACATCCACTCCTGCTGGACATGTTTCTTTACAGGGTGCAACACAATCAGCATAGTGGTTGCTCACCATCAGGTCGAGGGCTGTTTTGCGGGCCTTGCGAACACGCGGAGTATCCGTATCGATTTTCATCCCTTCCATGATCTTGGTTGAACATGCAGGTTGCAAACCACGATATCCCTGAACTTCTACCACACACACATAGCATGACGAATAGGGATCTAACCTGGGATCGTTACATAATGTAGGAATATTAAAGCCATTACGCTCGGCCAGGGACAGGATGGTCTCTCCGGGCTTTCCACTAACTATCTTTCCGTTGAGTAATATATTTAAACTGTGGTTCATTTTCTCTTAAAATCTTTGATTTGAATTCTAATTAAGAAACGGTTATCGCATCGAATTTGCACCTCGAGTAGCAATCTCCGCAATGGATACATGCTTCCTGATCGATAACATGTGGTTGCTTTCTATCGCCAGAAATACAACTTACCGGACATTTTTTCGCGCATACCGTACAGCCGGTACATTTATCTTCGATGATCTCGTAATGCAGCAAATTTTTACACACCTTTGCCGGACATTTCTTTTCGATGATATGGGCTGTGTATTCATCCCTAAAGTATTTTAAAGTAGTCAATACCGGGTTTGGAGCTGTTTGGCCAAGTCCACACAATGAGTTGTCTTTGATCTGGTAAGCCAGTTCCTCAAGTTTTCCAATGTCACCTTCTTCACCTTTTCCTTCGGTAATTCGAACAAGAATTTCGAGCATCCTTTTGGTTCCGATGCGGCAGAAGGTGCATTTCCCACAACTTTCCTCTTTGGTAAAATTCAAAAAGAATTTGGCTACATCTACCATACAGGTACTCTCGTCCATAACTACCATACCACCCGATCCCATGATTGCACCAGTGGCATTCACCGAATCATAATCCACAATTGTGTCGGCAAGGTATTCGGGAATACATCCTCCGGACGGGCCACCCAACTGTACAGCCTTGAATTTTTTACCTTCGGGTATTCCACCGCCCAGTTTGAAAATTATATCCCGGATACTCACTCCCATTGGTACTTCTACAAGTCCAGAGTTATTGATCTTACCAGCCAGGGCAAATACTTTTGTCCCTTTTGATTTTTCGGTACCATATTTCGAATAGGCTTCAGGACCATTGTTAACAATCCAGGGTATGTTGGCCAGGGTCTCAACATTGTTGATGTTGGTAGGTTTTTTCCAAAGTCCCGAAACAGCGGGATAAGGCGGGCGTTTCCTGGGCATTCCGCGCTCACCTTCTATCGAGGCAATGAGTGCAGTTTCTTCACCACAAACAAATGCCCCAGCACCTTCTTTTACATAAATATCAAAGCTAAAACCTTCGATGCCCATAATATGCTCACCAAGGTAGCCGCGATCGCGGGCCTGCTCGATGGCAATGTTCAGTCTTTTTATCGCCAGGGGATATTCGGCACGGCAGTAAATCACACCACCGGTCGCACCAATGGCATATGCCCCGATGATCATTCCTTCGAGTACAGCATGTGGGTCGCCTTCGAGGAGTGACCTGTCCATAAATGCACCCGGGTCGCCTTCGTCGGCGTTACAGATAATAAACTTCTCGCTGGACTGGCTGTTCAATGCAAACTTCCATTTCATCCCTGTTGGGAATCCACCACCACCCCGGCCACGCAATCCAGACTGCAAAACCATGTCGATTACTGCCTGCTGACTGATCTCTTTATCGGCTATTTTTTTGATGGCTTCATACCCCTGCTTTATCTCATAGTCGTTGATGGATTCCGGATCAATGTAACCGCAATTCCTGAGGGCAATTTTTACCTGATCATCAAAAAAGTTTTTATCGACGGTATCGAAAAGATCGGATTTAACCACAAGTTCCTTGATGGGCTCATGGTTAACCACATGCTTTTCGAGCACTTCAACAACCGTGTCTTCATCAACGTTTCCGTAAATGTATGAGCCGGTTTCGTCGACGATCTCTACCAGGGGCTCACGGAAACACATGCCAATGCAACTGGTTTTCTTGAGCTCGAAATCGAGGTTTTCAGCTTCCTGAAGCTGCTGTATTTTGTTATAGGTTTTGTTAGCTCCAGCAGCGATACCACAACTCCCAAGTCCTACAATAACTTTGGTTTTTTCCATTCTAGGTCTATATTTCAATCCATCATACTGATGGTTCAATTTTTATACTTTAAAATATGATTCAGTTTTTGTTGGAGTTCTGGAGTGTTGTGCGATTCACCTTTGGTATCTCCAATTTTCCAATTTTCCATAACTCCACCACTCCATACTTCCTATTTCTCTTTTTCGTTAATGCGGATATTCTTTACGATTTTTACGGCCTCTTTTCCGGTAAGTTTACCATAAGTATTATCGCCAATCATCATTACCGGTGCAAGTGAACAACATCCCAGGCATGCCACCGATTCGAGTGTAAACATCCGGTCCTCGGTTGTTCCTCCGTCTTCAACTTTTAAAGCCTCCTGTAAAGAATCCGTGATTTTGGACGCATTTTGCACATGGCAGGCAGTTCCATGACAAACCTTGATAACATGCTTCCCAACAGGGTGAAGCCTGAACTGTGCATAAAAGGTGGCCACACCATACATGTCGCTGAGTTCAAGCCCGGTTTCTTTAGCCAGTTTTTCAAAGGCAAGCTGTGGTATATAGCCAAACAAATTCTGTGTACCCTGAAGCAGTGGAATTACTGCGCCTTTTTTGTCTTTATATTTTGCAATCAGGTCATCAATTAATGACAGATCGACCACATCCTGATTTACAATTTCTTTTTCCTGTTTGATTCTTGCAATACGCATAACTACATATGATTTGTAAAAGGCATAAAAGTATACATACTTTAAGAGGCGTAAAGCATTGATACTAAATTTTAAAACGATCTAAATTAAGATTGACTGCAGGTGAACAATCTTAGTGAATTTTATGCTTTTCAAATCAATGAGTTGGGGAAGGTTTCGGTAAGAGTAAGGTAGCTGGTGTATGCTATTTTATATTGATTCAAAATAAATCTATTGGGGAATTCCTGTACTTTTAGAATTTCAATACTTGTAGCCCGTTTGAGTATTCTCGAGATATGAAATAATTTGTGTTTTGAAATCTTTAACTTTTTAAATACTTACCGTTAAAATAAAATCAATGAAATCATACATCTTAATATCTCTTGTACTTTTTGTAGCTGTCCCGTTATTTGGCCAGGAAACATTAATGATCAATGCCTACAACAGGCCATCAACCTCTTTAAATGGGTATTGGAAATATATTGTTGATTCATAAGAAAACAGGAATATTGGTTTGATAGTAAAATCCGGTTTACTAAACTATTGCCTGGAAAAATACAGTACCATCACCTGGAAAATTGAACAGGATAAACCAGTACTTATTTCTGAATTTGGCACAGGGGCCAAACAGGAGTTGCAAGATGCTATGGATACATGGTAGACGGGAGAGTACCAGGCTTATCGAAACGTGGAGATCATCGAAATGTAGAAAATTTTTCGCTACCCAGAAGAGTATTACCCGAAATACAAGATGGCTGGAACCCGAAGGGCCTTATTTCTGAAGAGGGTAAAAAGAAAAAGGCGTTTTTTGTACCGAAAGATTTCTACGAAAAAAAACCAGGTTCAGGTAAAAGCCAATAAAATATGTTTTAATGTAAAAGAGATTTGTTGTTATGCTATTCTTTGAGCTATATTTGAAGTAAGTATAGTTTTATGTAATTTTACGCAGATCATAAAAAATGTTTTCTGAAAATTCATTTTTGAGTGATAAACAGTATGAAGGATGGAATATGTTGATAAACTGTCGCTGCATAAACTATTGGTTGATTTCAGCCAAAACTGCAAAGGTGTACATTACATGCCATATTGGCTGTGAATGTGTACCTTTTCTAAAGAATAAATGAGAAATAAAAGCACCTTTACACATATTCACAAGTTGTAGCACATTAACATTAAAAGATGAAAGGACATAGAATTCAAAAATTAATATTTACACTTTTTTTTATTTTTTTAGTAGCACATGTTTTCGGACAGTGGCAACAATTAAATGGACCAGAAGGTGGTTATATCAGGAGTATCATTTCTGATGGAAGTATTATATACGCAGCAACAGGAGGAGGTGTTTTAGTAAGTGATAATGATGGAAGTTCCTGGGAATTTCGGAATGAAGGACTAAAAAGCTGTGATACAAAATCATTTACCAAATTAGGCAACTATGTTTTTGTATCAACTGACGAAAATGTATTTCGCACAAATGATGCCGGTCAAACATGGGAGCCATCAGGTTTGGAGTTAAACGGTATTTATACTAAGAATTTAACTGAATGCAATAATGTTTTGTTTGCCGCCACCTACTTGCGGGGTATCTATTGTTCAATAGATACAGGAAATACATGGACAGCCGTAAACAATGGTTTCCCTGCCAAATATGCTTACTATTTAGCATCCGATGGTTCTACTATTTTTGCAGGAACATATCAGGATGGAATGTATCGGTCAACAGACATGGGCAATAACTGGATATCTATAAATAATGGTCTTCCTGAATTAGATATTATGGCAATAATTTGTTTTGACAACAAAGTATTTGCAAGTACATTATCATCTGGAGTTTTTGTTTCTTCCGACGATGGTGATACGTGGAATCCGTTAGGAACAAACATACCCTCAGTAAAGGGCTTTGCAGAATTAAATGGTGTGCTTTATGCTGTAACTATGGGCTATGGCGTTTATCAATCACTTGACAGCGGACAAACATGGAGTACTATTAATTCCGGGCTTAGTGAAATGGATCTTTGGGCAATTGGATCAAGTGATTCTGTTTTATTTGTAGGGACTGATACAGGACATGTTTACAAAAGAAACTTTAGTGGAGGGAACTGGACAATAAGTAGCGATCTTTCATTTAACTCTTGTGTAGGGTCAGTTTGTAGCAGTGGTACAAATTTACTGGCAGGAACACATGGCTCAGGTTTTTTTGCATCAACTAATGCCGGAAACAGCTGGACAAGGATCGCTTCTATATGGACAGTTGAAACAAGAGCAACTATAACTTCGGGACAAAATGTTTTTGCGGGAACTGATATGCTGGGTGTTTTCAAGTCTACAAATAATGGTGGTTCTTTTACAATGTCAAACTCAGGACTTACAAGTGCATGGATTAATGCATTTACAATTTGTAGCGGTAAATTGTTTGCAGGAAGTGGCGAAGAAGGGGTTTTTGTGTCTTCAAATGCTGGAAACAGCTGGAATCAAATAAATTCAGGACTTGGAAGTTTAAATGTAACTTCTTTAACCAGTGATGGTATTAATATTTATGCTGGGACATCAGATGAAGGTGTTTTTATTTCAAATAATTTGGGACTTAATTGGACAGCTATAAATAACGGATTAACCACAAACGATATTAGCTGTCTCCATTCAGATAGTAGTCTAATATTTGCCGGAACAAGTAACAATGGTTTGTTTATTTCTGATGATCAAGGTACAAGTTGGTTTCAATCCTCAAATGGCATTTCAAACCAGTCAGATATAAGATGCATTTATCACTACGACACATTATTATTTGTAAGTACAGGAAGTGGTGAAGTATTTTCTAGTTTTAATAATGGAGACACATGGATTGAGATTACAAATGACCTTACCGGCACTCCTATCTATTCACTAACAGTTTACAATGATTATTTATACGCAGGAATAAATGCCGGCGGGATATGGAAAATGCCACTATCAATGATTACAGGAGTTTTAGATAAACCAAATGATTCAAATATAAACATCTATCCAAATCCTACAAAAAACATCATTACTATTGAAACAAAGGAGTTTTATACTGACAGTTATATTATGATATACTCTTTATCAGGTCAGAAAATAATAACACAACAGATTCATGATAAGAAAACAACAATTGACATAAGTACTCTTAAACCGGGTGTTTATTTTGTAAAATATGGAAGTCAGTACTTAACAAGTATTATTAAAGAATAAAATTTAATCAATAACGTGCTACAACACACAATAAAAAACATAGGACAGAAAGTGTTAATTTTAATGGATATAACATTTAACAAACGACTTGGCAACATGACAGCTAGGTGCTTCGAAATGCCCTACGCTTCTTATTGCCAACCGTTGGAAAATAGAGCCTTTTAAAAATCTATACTTCTAAACTTTCTCCTTCACCTTCTTCTCTTTCTTTTTCTTTGCTTGCCTGATCTTTGTCAGCTTTGCATGCATTGCCCTTGCGGCAATTCTTCCGGCACCCATGGCTTCGATTACAGTTGCTGAACCTGTAACGATATCGCCACCGGCGTAAACATTTTCCTTGGAGGTTTCGTTGGTTTCAGGATTCACCTCAATATAGCCCCATTTGTTTTGTTTAAGATCTGGTGTAGTTTGGAAAATAATCGGGTTTGGCCCCGTGCCAACAGCTACAACCACCAGGTCGCATTCGATAGTAAAGTTAGATCCCTCAATGGGAACAGGCCTGCGGCGTCCGCTGGCATCCGGTTCACCCAATTCCATTTTAAGGCATTCGGCACCTTTTATCTGGTTACTGTCGGTACCAATATATTCAATCGGTGTGGTTAATAACCTGAATTTGATTCCCTCTTCCTCAGCATGGTGTACCTCTTCGCCACGGGCAGGCAATTCATGCCGCGAACGGCGGTAAACAATGGTTACTTCCTGTGATCCGGTTCTGATGGCTGTTCTGGCACAATCCATGGCTACATTTCCACCACCGACAACTACAACTTTGTTGCCCGTTGGCATTGGTGTGTCGTACTCAGGGAATTTATAGGCCTTCATCAGGTTCATACGCGTAAGGTACTCATTGGCTGAGAATACATTACCCAGGCTTTCGCCGGGGATTCTCATAAAAGTTGGCAACCCTGCTCCTACACCCAAAAATACCGAGTCGAAATTTTCGAGCAGCTCATCAATGGTAAAAATTGTTCCGATAACATGATTCAGTTCAAACCTGCCGCCCAACTCCTTTATGTAACCAATCTCGAACTGAACAATGGATTTTGGCAACCTGAATTCAGGAATACCATAAGTTAGTACACCACCGGTTTCGTGCAAGGCTTCAAAAACGGTAACATCATAACCCAATTGCAACATATCCGCTGCAATGGTTAAACCACCGGGGCCGGAACCCACAACGGCAATTTTCTGACCGGTTTTCTCTGCCAATTCCGGAATTTTAACAAGATCCATTTTCCTTTCATAATCGGCGACAAAACGCTCGAGGCGCCCAATGGCAACAGGTGTGTCTTTAATGCCTACTATGCATCTTTCCTCACATTGGCTCTCCTGCGGACACACCCTTCCACAAACTGCCGGCATGGTATTAGTAAGCTTGATCCTTTTGGCAGCAGCATCAAATTCCCTTTCTGCCACTAGTGCAATAAAGCCCGGGATATCTATATTTACAGGGCAGCCTTGTACACATTTGGGATCTTTGCACTGCAAACATCTGCCGGCCTCCAGTAAGGCCAGTTCTGAGGTATAGCCATAGGGTACTTCCTGGTGATTATGCACCCTGAGGGCTTTGTCCTGTTCGGGCATATCCTGGCGTGGAATCTTTAATTTGATCCTCCGCTCATCAGCTTTGGTCAATCCATGCCATTCGCACCCATATTTCATGCAAATGTAAAAAGGCATCAATTTCGAAAACGCTGAGATAATTACTTCGCCCACATGCGATCCACAATCCCCACATCTGGTTTCTTTATGAACAAGACTTTCTTTGCATTTCGGACATAACAAATCATCCAGTACGCCATCCTGTTCAATGTCGACTGTTGAATCAGTCTCAAATACATCAAGGTGTGGGCTGAGAACCAACTCCATGTCCTTTTTCTGGTATTTGGCGTTAAAATTAAGGGTTTGCTCACCCCGCAATTCTTTGTTAAAACTGTTGTGGCAATGCGGACAGTAAGTATTGAGAAACGACTTGAACTTTAAATATTTAACATCTTGATTGAGCATATCTTTATTTTTATCTGATTGAGGCCAATAATGAATCTTTTTCGTCTTTCAGGTAGATGGAGTTCCGGTTGAGCAACTCATCGAAATCTACTTCAAAACCATCGAAATCCGGGCCATCCACACAACAAAATTTGGTTTTATCGTGTACTTTAACTCTGCAACCACCACACATGCCTGTTCCGTCAATCATAATCGGATTAAGACTGACCATAGTTTGAATATCAAATTTCCTGGTAAGGTTCACTACATTTTTCATCATGATTATCGGCCCAATCGCATATACTAACTTCACATCATGTCTTTCTTCAAGGTATGTTTTCAGCGGATCGGTAACAAAGCCCCGGCGACCATAACTGCCATCATCCGTTGTAATAACCAATTCGTCGCAAATGGTTCCCATTTCCCTTTCGAGGATGAGCATATCCTTCTCCTTTGCACCGATAATCCCAATTACATAATTTCCGGCTTCTTTAAATGCCTTTGCCACGTGGTGTAATATGGCAACACCAGTACCACCACCAACCATTACAACGGTGCCAATATTCTCCACATCTGCTGCACGGCCCAATGGGCCAGAAATATCTTTAATCGAATCTCCCTCATTAAGCGAACGCATTAAAGCTGTAGTTTTGCCAACCACCTGGAAAATAAGTGTTATGGTTCCTGAAAAAGGATCCTTATCGGCAACTGTAAGTGGAATACGTTCCCCTGTTTCGTTAACACGTAAAATGATAAACTGTCCGGGTTTTACCTTTTTGGCAATCTTTGGTGCATCAACATCAAATTTGATGATGGTTCCCCTTGCCATTGATTGTTTTCTTACAATTTGAAACATAGTAGTGAGAATTAGTATTGGGAAATTAATTTTTAAGTTT
>Ga0209475_10001577_pt1 | contig 27876 bp, 21 predicted proteins | sample tdDd471_FD_187128 | JGI IMG/M metagenome (GOLD analysis project Ga0209475, IMG submission 187128) | Marine sediment microbial communities from the Atlantic coast under amendment with organic carbon and nitrate - tdDd47.1 (SPAdes)... | ecosystem: Environmental > Aquatic > Marine > Coastal >... | reverse complement strand
GGGGAGATTGGCCGGACGGTTGTCCAAATTCGCCTCGGCAACGGCCGCACCCTCGGGCAGGACACGCAGGTCAAGCCGACCCTCACCCAGCACGCTGCGGCTCCAGTCGCGCACGGAGTCTGTGGTGGGCGCCAGGCGTCGGGCCAGTTCCCTGTCGAAACTGTTGGCCTCGCCGTAGGCCTTACGGAAAGCGTTCAGCAGGTCCGCACGCCGGTTCAGGCTTTCCTTCTGGCGGAGGAAACCGGATTCGATGGTCGTCTTGATCCGGGCCAGTTCGGCCTCGGTCGGCCCGTCGGCCTGCAGACGCGCGATCTCCTCAAGCACCACCTGCTTGACGCGCTCCAGGTCCGCCCCCTCGGCCGCGGTGGCCTCGATGTGGAACTCCGACCCCAGCTCCTTGCTGTACTGGTAGACGCTCACGTCCTGGGCCAGCTTTTCCTGACGCACCAGCCGCTCAACCAGCCGGCCCGTGTCCCCGTCCGACAGCAGGGAGGCCACGATGTCCATGTCGGCGTCGCCGGTGCGGTAGGCCGCGGGCGAGTGCCAGACCAGATACAGGCGGCCGAAGCTGACGCGATCGGTCGCCAGACGACGCACCTCGCGCTCCATGACCACGGGCTCGGCGGTCAGGTGCCTGGGCAGAGGCCGGGCGGGCACGGCGCCGAAGGTTTCCCGCACCAGTCGCATGGCTTCTTCAGGATCGAAATCGCCGGCCACCACCAGGGTGGCGTTGCCGGGCACGTAGTAGGTGTCGAAAAAGGCCTTCACGTCATCGACGGTGGCGGCCTCCAGATCCTCATGACTCCCGATGATGGAATGCGCGTAGGGATGGCCCGCCGGATACAGGGCTTCGGGGATGATGAGACTGGTCAGACCGTAGGGCTGGTTGTCGATGCCCTGTCGGCGCTCGTTGCGCACCACGCTGACCTGCAGTTCCACCTTCTCAGCCGTCATGGCCTTGCTCAGGCCGTCCAGCCGGTCCGCGTCGAGCCACATCAGGGTGGGCAGCAGCGAGCGCGGACCCCAGGAGTAGTAATTGGTGCGGTCGGTGCCGGTGGAGGCGTTGTTGGCGCCGCCGCCGCGTTCCATCAGCACGTCGAACTGGCTGTTGGGCACCCGGTCGGTCCCCATGAACATGAGGTGTTCGAACAGGTGGGCGAACCCGGTGCGGCCGATGGATTCGTCCTTGGAGCCCACGTGGAACCAGGTGTTGATGGTGACCATGGGCTGGGTGTGGTCCTCGTGGAGGATCACCGTCAGGCCATTGGGGAGGGTTGTGGTCTCGACGTTCAGGGGAGCGGCGCCGACCGGGACTGCCAGGACGACTGAAAGCAGCATCAAGCTGAGGAACGTGCGCATGAAGGCCTCCGAAAGCGGTTTAACGGACCTTTGCGGGGCGGACCGCAGGGTCTGAAGGACGGGTAATTGGGCGGCAAGATACCACGATTATTCAAGGATGGCCTCAAATACGTCGGGATGAAGAGTTGGTTTCATTGGAGCGCTTGGCCTGGTCCGGTCCTCCGGAATGGACTTCAGCGGTGGCTGAGACTCACGGCCAGACGAACCGCCCCCATCGAAACCCCTCTTGAATCATTCCACCCCACCTGTATAGACTTCGCCCTGGACGGGCGTTGACTCGGAATCGATCACAACCGTTATCGGGGGCCACCTATCATGAAAAATACAAACAGACGACTCGTGCTGTGTTTGGATGGAACTTGGCAGAATCCGTATCAGGTCAAGGAACGCGAGAACAAAACCCAGGTCCTGAAACCGTCCAACGTGCTCAAGCTGGCCCGCGCCATTCTGTCGCGCAATCACGAGGACGGGCTGGAACAGATCACCTACTACGACTACGGAATCGGCGCCATGGTCAAGTATCCCGGACTGGCCAACCGGATGCTCACCTTCTTTGACAGCAAGCTGGGCGGGGCGTGGGGCGCCGGCTTCGAGTCGAAGATCGAAGAGGGGTTTCGCTTCCTGGTCCACAACCATCGCGAAGGCGACTCGGTCTTCCTATTCGGCTTCAGTCGAGGCGCGGCCCAGGCGCGGGCCCTGACCCAGTTCATCGACTGGCTGGGCGGTATCCCGACCAAGTTCGACGCCTACTTCGCTCCGCTGTACTTCAAGCACTACATCGACACGCGAGGCGGCGGCGACCCCAATGACGTGACAACGGCCGGCGGCCGACGCCCCACCCACCCCATGGTCCCGGTGAAGGTGGAGCTCCTGGCCGTGTGGGACACCGTGATGGCCCTGGGCTCCCGGTTCAGCGCACACGAGCAGACCTCGGGGGAGTCGAAGTCGTTCCACGTCTCCGACACACCTGCTCAATGTGTCAGAAACGCCCGGCAGGCTCTGGCCGTGGACGAAAGGCGTTTCGATTTCCGCCCCGAGATTTGGCGCGACTCCCAGCCGCATCAGTCTCTGGAGCAGCGTTGGTTCGCCGGCTGCCATGCCAACGTGGGCGGCGGATACGTCCACGACGGATTGGCCAATATTCCCTTTCATTGGTTCCTGGGCGAAGCCCAGGCCCTGGGACTGGATATCGATCAGAAATTCGCCGCATACTACCGTCCGTTCGCGCACGACAAGCTCTACGACTCGATGACAGCGTTCTATATGGGTCTGGAGGCGATCCGGTTGAGATACGGCAAGGGGCGACGCAAGCTGACCGGCTATCCGGACTCGGCGAACCTGTCACTTGATCCGTCGGTTATTCGGCGCCTGGCCTCCTCAGTAAAGAATCGCGATGAGGATGACCTGTATCGGCCCGGTCAGCTTATCGACCTGTTGGCCGCCCAGGACGATCTAGCTGCGTATTTCGAATCCATCGGCTTGACGGGCGAGAAAGCGGTGTTGCCGGAGGATGTTCTGGAGTTGATTGGGCGGGCGAAGGGAGGAGGCTGATTCATCGGAATCGCCAACGGCGACACGGATCCCTGGTTCGGTTGGCCGCCCCCATACCAAAAGAAAAAGGACCCACGGCAACCGCCGCGGATCCTTTGTTTTCATTTGGTACGCCACCAGGGACTTGAACCCCGAACCTACTGATTAAGAGTCAGTTGCTCTACCAGTTGAGCTAGTGGCGCACCATAATTCGTAATGTGGCCGTCAAAGCGCTTCCATGCTAAATTGCACCGGTTCACGCCCGACAGGACGCAAAAACTAGCAACCGCCCCCCCTAATGTCAAGCTCCGCGGTCCCTTTTACCCACAGGGGCCCCAATCCCGGAAGGACCCTGTCCCCATGGCCCAGTCCAAGCCCCTGAAAACGCTCCCTACCCGCCGCAAGCGCGCCAAAGCCGTCATCGCCGCCCTGCGCGAGGAATTCCCGAACACGGAATGCAGCCTCATCCACGCCGACGCCTGGCAGCTTCTGGTGGCCACCGTCCTGTCGGCCCAGTGCACCGACGCCCGGGTGAACCTTGTCACCCCACCCCTCTTCGAGCAATTCCCCACCCCGGCCGATTTCGCCGCCGCGCCCCTCGAGGAGATCGAGGAAGCCATCCACAGCACCGGCTTCTACCGCAACAAGGCCAAGAGCCTGAAGGGCGCAGGCCAAGCGGTCATGGAGCGTCACGGCGGCGAGGTGCCCGACACCATGAAAGACCTCGTGAAAGTGCCCGGCGTGGGCCGCAAGACCGCCAACGTGGTCCTGGGTGAGATCTGGAACAAGCCCGACGGCGTGGTCGTCGATACGCACGTGGGCCGCATCTGCCGGAAGCTGGGCCTCACCGACCAGACCGATCCGGTGAAGGCCGAAAAGGCGCTCAGTGACCTCATGCCCCAGAGCGAGTACCGCGACTTCGGCCACCTGCTCATCGACCACGGCCGCAAGACCTGCCGGGCCCGGGCGCCCCGGTGCGACGACTGCAATCTGTACAAGTACTGTGAAGTTCGGGCCTGAGACGGGCCCTTCTTATAGGGAGACACGATGAAGGTTTGTATCGTCGGCGCGTCCGGCAAGCTCGGCAAGTACATGGTTCAGCACGCCCTGGACCGCGGCTACGAAGTCGTGGGCGTGTGTCGGAAAAAGAGCGTCGGCAAACTCGACGCCTTCAAGGACCGCATCACGATCGTGCCCGGCCCCACCAACGACTCCGCGGTCATCAAGCAGGCCGTGGCGGGATGCGACGGCGTCCTCACCGTGCTGGTCCCCTGGGGCGTCCAGGACTATTCGTCCGGAACCGTCCAGGCTGTCCTTGACCACGCGGCCCCCAACGCCCGTCTTGTCTTTTCCTGCGGCTGGCACATCACCCTGGATGGTCAGGACACCTACGCCCGCTCGTTCCTGTGGACCATTGCCGTCGCCAGCTGGATCGCCCGGCTGATTCGCGCCGTGGACATAAGCGATCAGGTGAAAGCCTTACAGAGGGTGTTTGACAGCGACACCCGCTGGACCGCCGTCCGCGGCAGCGACCTTGAGGAAGGCGAAAGCCAGGGTCTGCCGGTGTGGAGCCGTCACGTGGGCGATCCCATCCTCAAGAGCAACAAGACCCGCCGCATCGATTTCGCCCTGTTCATGGTGGAGGCGCTCACCAACGACGCGTTGATCCACGAGGCGCCGGCCATCACGGGAAGACTGTCGCCTTCCGCTCTGGCAGTTCAGTAAACGAAGACGCGCCCTTGAGCTTCGATCCCCCCGCAGCCCGAAGGGCGAGGACTGTCGAATCTCAAGGGCGCGTCTTCGTTTATCGCACCGACGGTCTAGAACGGAAGATCGTCGTCATCCGCCTGGCCGCCGCCACCCATGGGAGGCGCTTCGAAGCCGCCGCCGCTGGTCGCGGGACCGCCGAAGCCGCCGCCGCCAGCCTGGCCACCGCCGCTGGCTTTATCGCCACCGCCGCCGGAGCCGCCACCGGCGTCGCCCTCTTCCCTGCGTCCCAGCAACTGCATCTCACGGGCCACGATCTCGGTGGTGTACCGGTCGTTCCCGTCCTGTCCCTGCCACTTGCGGGTTTCGATCTTGCCCTCGATGTACACCTGCTTGCCCTTTTTCAGGTAGCGCTCGGCGCGCTCGGCCAGGTGCCGCCAGGCCACGATGCGGTGCCACTCGGTCTTCTCCTGCCACTCGCCGGTCTGCTTGTCCTTCCAGGACTCGCTGGTGGCCACACTGAAGTTGGCCACGGGCACGTTGCTCTGGGTGTACTTGATTTCGGGGTCGCGGCCGAGGTTGCCGACAATGATCACCTTGTTGACGCCAGCCATGGGGTCCTCCTTGAAAGTCCGGCGCGCGGGGCGCCATGTACAAAAAATTGGTTCCGGGCCGGCAAACGCGGCGGGAGAGGAAGGTAGCAGGATTCGGCCGGAATTAGGATAAAAAAATGGGGTGGCTGATGGGATTCGAACCCACGACCACCTGGACCACAACCAGGGGCTCTGCCGACTGAGCTACAGCCACCACCATTATTCAGTTTTGCTGGCACGCCCGGCAGGACTCGAACCTGCGACCTGCGGATTAGAAGTCCGCTGCTCTATCCAGCTGAGCTACGGGCGCACCCAATTTGAAACCGGGGACCCAAGCTCCCCTGGGAGGTCAATCCCCGGGGCGGACGCGAATAATGGCCATAGGTCGGGCCCATGTCAAGATCCCACTTGCCCCTGGGGCCATTCCGCGGGAAAGATGGTCGGGGCGAGAGGATTCGAACCTCCGACCCCCTGCTCCCAAAGCAGGTGCGCTACCGGGCTGCGCCACGCCCCGACATCCAAGCATGAACCGGACCGTCGCCGATTCCCGGTGGAATCGCGGCCAATCGCGTCAAAGTCCACCCGGGTGAACCGTTTGCGGTCCCAATGATTAGTTTCCCACCGTCCGCTTGTCAAATCCGCCGTCAAACCCCGGCGACCCGGACCGGAAAAATGCCGCCCCCCAGGGTCGCAAAACCCGCTCAGCCTCCGTAGGCCGCCGTCACCGCCCGCATGAGACGCCGCATGGCCCGCCCCCGGTGGCTGATGGCGTTCTTTTCGGCGGCCGGCATCTCGGCCAGGGTGCGCTGCTCGCCCTCGGGACGGAACACCGGATCGTACCCGAAGCCCCGGCTGCCGATGGGCTGCCGGGTGATTTCCCCCAGCAATCGACCGGTGGTGCGAATCTCCAGCCACACCGGGTCGTTCAATTCCCGGCCGGGCGCCGCGCGGTCCAACCCGCCGGGGGCCACCCGGGTCAGGGGCGCCGTCTCGTCCTCACGGTCCCGCAGCGCCCAGATCGACGTGTCCGGCAACCGCATGCCCGTCTCGGCCCCGCGGTCGTCCAGGGTCTCCCCCGGGCGGAGGGCATCCTCGCAGGTGCGGAACAGGCCGTCGGCGATCTCACGCAGCCGGTCCTTGCTGTGGCCCCAACTGCTCAGATCGGTCTCCATCTGACGTCGAAAGGCCGCCCACACGTGACGACGGTCGGCCAGGCTGTTCCAGTAGGACCAGTCGGCGTCCATGTCCACGACGCCGGCATCGTACAGCCACGGGTTGCGCAGCCAGCGGCTCTTGGCCGGGGCCATCACGGCGCCCAGGCCCGCCGCCGGTCGCGGATCCACCCAGACGCACCCGGTGGAAAACCGCGCCTGCCGGTGTTCGTCCGGAACGTCCTGCATCAGGTCCAGCACCAGTTGGGCGTTGCTGTCGTAGGTGGCGTCGGGACCGGAAAACCGGGCCGCGAAAATATCCGGCAGCCCGTTCAGCTCCCGCACTTCCAGGCCGGTGTCGTCGGCCACGGCAATCTCGCCCGTGTGGGCCGCCGTGATGACGGCCTTGCGCCGGGCGTTGCCGGCCAGGGTGGTGCCATCCTCGATCACGTCCGGCAACCCGGGATAATCCTCCGCCGACACGGCCTCGAACGGCGTGTCCACGAACAGTTGACGCAGCTCCCGCACCTTGTCCGGATTGCGGCTGGCCAGCACCACCTTGCGTTTGCTTTGCGGCATGGGCTAGCCCTCCAGGACCTGGTGCTGAAGCGCGTTGATCTTTTCGATGGCCGCGGTGCCCAGATCCAGCATGCGGTCCAGCTGCTCGCGCTGGAAGGGCCGCTGTTCGGCCGTGCCCTGGATTTCGATGAGCCCGCCGCCTTCGGCCATAACCAGGTTCATGTCGGTTTCCGCGCCGGAGTCTTCCTTGTAGTCCAGGTCCATGAGCACCTCGCCCTGCACGATACCCAGGCTGATGGCGCCCACCAGCGAGCGCATGGGATGGCGTTTCAGACGCAGGCGGGACAGGGCGTCGTACAGCGCCACCGCGGCGCCGTTGATGCTGGCACAGCGGGTGCCGCCGTCGGCGCGGATCACGTCGCAGTCCACGGTGATGGTCAGGTCGCCCAGGGCATGCATGTCGGTCACCGCGCGCAGGGAGCGGCCGATGAGGCGCTGGATTTCCATGGTGCGGCCACTCTGGCCGCCGCCCGCCGCCTCGCGACGCATGCGATCACCCGTGCTGCGGGGCAGCATGCCGTACTCGGCGGTGACCCAGCCCTGCCCCGAGCCCTTCAGCCAGCGGGGCGTGCCGTTGGCGATGCTCGCGGTGCACACCACGTGGGTGTCCCCCATGGTGATCAGGCAGGAGCCCTCCGCCTGGGGCAGGTAGTCGCGGGTGATGGTGGTGGCGCGAAGCTGGTTGAAGCTACGGTCGCCGGCGCGTTCAATCACGATGAAGCCTTTCCGTTGGATCGTCCGGCCGCCTCCATGGCGTCCAGACCCACAATCTCTACATCCTTGACGGGTTTGCCCAGAAAACGGGCCCCGATTTCCTCGAATTTCCAGGGCAGGTCGCTCAGGTAGAACGACAGCTTGCCTTCCTGGGCGGCGGCTTCGACACCGTTGTCGCGCCGCCGCAGATCCATGTCGGCCAGGCGCTGTTCGGCAGCGGCGGCCAGAGTGTCGGCGGAATCCACCAGGGCCACATCCGGCCCCATGGCCGCCGCGATGTCGTCCTTCAGAAGCGGGTAGTGGGTGCACCCCAGGATGAGCGTGTCCACCCCCGCGTGGCGCAGGGGCGTGAGATACTCGTCCACGGCCAGTTCCATCATGGGCTGCCCCATCTTGTCCTCTTCCACCAGGGGCACGAACAGGGGGCACTCGCGGGCGATCACGTCCAGGCCCGGCCGGCCGGCGGCCAAACCTTCCTGGTAACGGTTCGACCGAATGGTGCCACTGGTCCCGATCACGCCCACCGGACCGCCACGGGTGGCGGCCAGGGCCGCCTGCACACCGGGATTGATCACGCCCAGCACAGGCACCGGCAACTCTTCGCGGAGATACTCCAACGCGAAAGCGCTCGCGGTGTTGCAGGCCACGACCACGAGCTTCACGCCCAGGCTCACCAGCAGACCGGCATCCTGACGGGCGAAGGCCCGCACCGTACTCTCGCCCTTGGTGCCGTAGGGCACCCGGGCCGTGTCGCCGAAATAGATGAGATCCTCACAGGGCAGTCGGCGATGCAGGGCGCGCAGCACGGTCAGGCCGCCCAGCCCCGAATCGAACACCCCGATGGGACGGCTGCGTTCCGCGGGGCTCACCTACATCCACCTTCGGGGATCGAACGGCTGATCCAGGGTCAGATGGCCGGCCAGGGTTTCCACCTCGGCGCCGTCCACCAGGATCCGGCAGCTGCGGGCCTGGGGAAAGTTCAGGGCCACCGTCCGCAGGATCGAGGTAATGGTGGCGCTTTCGGCCGTACTGCCGCCGGGATGCCCGGTCACCAGTTCCTGGGTGAAATCCAGCACCACGGCGAAGCTCTGCGGATCGTAGAAGGCGGCCTTGGCCCGGGTGCCCGCGGGAAAGGCGCTCACCGCGCCGCTGATCCTAGGCCCTTCACAGAGCACGCGCATGAGGCCCAGCAGGTCCTCGCCCACCCGGTCGCGGCTGGGAATGCTGCGCTCCTCGGTCACGTAGCCGGTGGCGTCCCACTCGGGGAAGACCAGCACCACGGCCCGGTCGCCGGCGGGAATCTCGCTGCCCGCCTCGGTGAAGTCCACCTCGGCGAAGTCGGCGATACCGCTTTCCTCATCCAGCAGGGTCACCTTGGCCAGCCAGCCGCCGCCCACGATCACCGCCAGGAGGATCAGCCAGAACACGACCCGACCGGCGCGATTCCGGCGCGGGGCCTTGGGCCGACGGGTGGACGGACGGCGACGGTCGCCGGGAGGTTGTTTGTCACTCACTGGAGGCCTCCTCTCCGTCCGTGGACACCGGCAGGGCGGCGGCGGTCTGTTCGCCGTAGGTCAGGATGGCGTCGCCCAGGGCCTTGGCCAACTGCCGCTGATAGGTGCGGTCGCCCAGGTTGCTTTCCTCGTTGGCGTGGGTCAGGAAGCCCAGCTCGACCAGCACGGCCGGCATGTAGGCCCCCACCAGCACCCGGAAGCCCGCCTGGCGCACGCCGCGGTTCATGAGGTCCAGGTCGTTGCAGACCTCGGCCTGGATCACCTCGGCCAGCTGACTGCTGCTGCTGATGAAGCTGTTCTGTACCAGTTCCCACACGATAAAGTCCACATCGTCGCGGTCATCGCTGCTCTGGTTTTCGGCCGCTTCCACGCTCTTGGCCCAGTCGCTCTTGGCCGGCGACAGGAAGAAGGTTTCGAAGCCGTGGGCCCCGTCGTTGAACCAGCTGTTGCAGTGGAGGCTGATGAACAGATCGCCGTCGCTGCGGTTGGCCAGTTCGGCGCGGTCGGCCAGTTCCACGAAGTCGTCGTCGTCGCGGGTCAGAACCACCTTCAGGTCGCTCTCGCGCTCCAGGTAGCGGCGCAGTTCCTTGGCCACCCCCAGGTTCACGTTCTTTTCCAGGATGCCGCGGCGGCCCACCGCGCCCACGTCGTGTCCACCGTGGCCGGGGTCGATGACCACCGTGCGCACGTGGATCTCGTGGGTCACATCCACCGGGCCCTGGTCGATGTTCACGTTGGCCCGACCGTGGGGCACCGGGTTGGGCAGGGCCGAAACCTGCTCCTCTTCCAGGATGATGACGATTTCACGGCCGTCGTCTTCGGTATAGGTGCGGAAACGGCCCACCAGATCGTCCACCTGCAGGCTGACGATTCCGTGGTCACTGTGCTGACGGCTGCGGGCACTCAGCAACAGGCCGCGTCGGCCCTGGCGCCCCACACGCGAGGTGTTCACTTCGGCATTGTAGATCTTCAGGTCGATGGTGCCCGGTCGCGGACTGGTGGCGCGGAAGCCCAGGGGCTCGCTGCAGCGCACGTGTATCGCGGTGCTGCTGCCCAGCACCTTCACGTCGAAGCCCGTCACGTTGTAGCGGGCGGACCCCAATTCCAGGCGGCGCGCCTCGGCATCCCAGCTGACCCGGTCCATGGTGCCGGGGCCGACCACTTTTTCCAGCATGACCATGGGCAGCCACAGGTCGCCGTCGAAATCCAGCACCGGCACCGGGAGCAGGACCTCGCCCTCCTCGGTGGTCACCAGGCGGCTGCCGCCGGTCATGGCAAAGGTGCTCGAGGCGATTTTCAGTTCCAGACGGCGCAGGTTGCCCTGCCAGAACCGCGCGGCCTTGAAGATGCCGGCGGCCGCCGACGACGGCACGTACATCTCGGCGCTGTCGGTCAGCAGGTAGCGGCCATCGATCCGACGGGTCTCGCCGGTGGCCTGATACTTCACCGTCACGGCCACGTCCTCGGCCGATTCGTTCACCCGGGCAAAGGCCAGCGGGTCCAGGTAGGTGTCCACCTGACCGGCGGTGTCCTGGGCGGCCGCCCACAGAGGCAGGCACAGGGCCGTCAGCAGCAGCCAGACGAGCAGGGTCGAATTTCCGGGATAAAATTTCACCGTGACTCCCTTTACCGGTGCGCTATTCGCGTTTGCCCAGTTCGCGGGCCATGCGTCGATCGACGTCCTTGCGGGCCTTGCTGTCGCGCTTGTCGTGCAGTTTCTTGCCCCGACCCAGACCCAGTTCCAGCTTCACCAGGCCCGCCTTGTTGAAAAAGATCTTCAGCGGCACCAGGGTCAGCCCCTGCTCCTCCAGCTTGGGCCGGATCTTGCGGATCTCCCGCCGGTTCAGCAGCAGCTTCCGTCGGCGAAAGGGCTCGTGGTTCTCGCGGTTGCCCATTTCATAGGGCCCGATGTGCATTTTGGCCACGTAGGCTTCGCCCTTGCGGATCTCGCCATAGCTGTCGCCCAGGCTCACGCGTCCGTTGCGCAGGGCCTTGACTTCGGTGCCGAGCAGAACCAGACCGGCCTCCCACGTGTCGAGGATCTCGAACTCGTGCCAGGCCTTCTTGTTCTTGGCAATGACTTTGATGCCGTCGGGTTCTTTTTTACGCGCCATCCGCTTTCCAAATTCTTTCATGGGCCCACTCGGGCCAGGTTATACCAGAGGGAGAATATACCCTCCGAACCGGGCCCTGCCAACCAAGGCTTCGGCCCGTCAAAAAATCGTCTGCGCGGGTTGACAGCGTTCTGTCCAGCGACTAGATTGGTCGCCCGTCACCGGAATGACCTTCCGTTGACGTGATCGCGAGCGTGCCCAGGTGGCGGAATTGGTAGACGCGCTACGTTCAGGTCGTAGTGAGGCTTGCCTCGTGGGAGTTCGAGTCTCCCCCTGGGCACCACGCATACCGCGATCAAAACAGACCTGAAGGCCCTCCCCGTTGCAAGACAGGGAGGGTTTTTTCCATCCGGCACACTTTCTGCAATCTCCTCCTCCGGAAAAACCCTTTTCGACGGCCCGGTTCCCCTCTGGGAACGATTTTCCGGGTCAAAATGGCCGTTTTCCGCCTTTTGAGGTGGGATCGGCCCCAGGATCGTCTTTGGAGGACCTCATGCGCTGGATCGATATCATCCTGCCCGAACCGGAAATAAACCAGACCTTGGACGATTTTCTGGCTGACGCCGCCAAACTCACGGAAGAAATCGAGGGCATTCAGCTCATGGACGGGCTGGACAGCGTGAACGTGACCAAACAGATGGCCAAAGCCGGCCAGCTCCTCTTCAAGGGCGTGACCGCGGTGGACGCCGCCGCCTTCAGCCCGGACCCCAGCCGTCCGGGCGCAACCATTCCCAACCTGGACATGGACGACCACGACGCCCTGGTGGGCTACCACCTGGTGGTGGACCCGGCGTGGAGCGACCTCCCCTGGACCTGGCTGCACAACGGTCTGGCCTTCCTGCTGGAAAAACATCCCTTATGCTGGTCCACCCGGCCGAGCAAGGTGCCCGAGGGCGCCGGCGACCGGCCCTGGATGCAACGGTTCGTGCGCGCCGGCTACCTGGTGGCCGAAGACGGCGCCACCTCCCTGCGCGGCACCCTGCCCCAGTTGCGCCAGAAGGACACCCGCCAACCCGAAATGCTCTTCATTCCCGGCCACAGTGATCAACGCATCCGCCGGATGATCTATCGGGAATCCGAGGCCATCCAGAGTGCTCTGCAGAACACGCACCTGGGACAAACCCTCACCCAGCTGCACGTGCCCCGCGGCACCCTCACGCCCACGGAACTGGCCAGCAAAGGCATCGTTTTCCAGGGGCTGCACTTTGCCGGCCCCACCAGTCATCCGGCCGCACCCGTGGGCGGCGAAGACCAAACCTGGATGGGCGACCTGCTCGCGGAAATGGACGCCCCGTCGGACCGCGAATTGGAAGATGCCATCGGCATTGAGGGCGAAGTGCTGGGCGTGGATCCCATTACCAGCCTGCTCGATACCGTCAGTGAAAAATTCGAGAAGGAGATCGCCACCGCGTCCATGGGCGGCTCATTAAACGGTACGCCGCCGCCCATGCGCGAGGCCGCATCGGGGCACAACTGGCTGCTGGAAGACGGCCCGGTGGAACCCGAAACCCTGGGCTCGGTGGGCGTGGTGCCTCCGCTGGTATTCAGTAACAGCTACCGATCGCAACCCGAACTGGGCCGGCGATTCATCGCCGCCGGCGCCTCCACTTTCGTGGGGCCGGTGGTGCCGTTGTTCAGCCGCCCGGCCCGGATTTTCGTGGGTCACTGTTACGATGCCATGGGCAACGGCTGGTGCGCCGGATCGGCCGTGTGGCGGGCGTCGCAGGCCATCCGCACCGAACTCGGGGCGGACCACCCGGCCTGGCTGTCCTACGGGGTTCAGGGCTACGGATCCCTGGCGCTGCAGTATCTCTAGCCGTTGAGCAGCTTGATCAACCCGTCGTGAAAGCGGCCGTTGGTGGCCACCATGTCCGGACCGCCCGGGGCATAGGGCTGCCCCGCATGGTCGGTGATCCGGCCGCCGGCTTCGGTGATCAGCAACAGGCCCGCCCCCACATCCCACAGCGGCACATGTCCCACAAAACTCCCGACAAGCCCGTCATGGAACCCGGCCGCCACCCAGGCCATTTCCAGGGCGATGGCCCCGGTGCGCCGGGTCTTCAGGGCCTCGCGACCCACTTTCTGGAGCAGGCCGGGGTGGCTCATGATACGGCCGGCTTTTTTAAGCTGTGTACTGAGAACGGCGTCCTCGAGTAAACAACATTCACTGACTTTCATGGCCATCCCGTTCAGGCGGGCCCCCTTGCCCAAGGTGGCCGTGAACAGATCGCCGGTATGAGGCTGATAGATGGCGGCCGCCAGGACCTGGGGCCCTTTCATGAGACCCAGGCTGGTGCAAAACCCCGGCAAACCCCGGGCGAAGTTGAGCGTGCCGTCCACGGGATCGATCTGCCAGACGCGCCGATCCGAGTCCTGCGCCGCCTCCATCCCGCCGAATTCCTCCCCCACGATGAGATCGTCGGGAAAGGCCTCGCCGATGCGCTCCCGCAGGAGTATCTCGATCTCCCGGTCGGCCGCGGTGACCACCTCGCGGCCGGTCTTATATTCCAAATCTCCCGTGCGACGGAACCAGCCCAGGGCGATGGGCGCCGCTTCCCGGCACCACCGGCCCATCAGGTCCTCCTCCGACAGCGGCTCGCCCGCTTGTATGCCGGCCCCGGTAAACCAGTCACAAAGGACCGCCACCGAGGCCTCAACGTTCGCCAGCACGGCTGTGATTTCCGTCGGCGTGATGTCGTCCTGATGGATGCCGGCCACCACCGCGCAGGTGCGCCGCGCGGCCCGGGCCAGGCGCCCGGCGCAGTCGCCGGCCAGGGGGCCCTCCTTGTGGGGGCCCACCGCCTGAATTTGCGGCGCCGGTGCCGGGCATTCGTGGGTGGGGGCCGCACAGACGGCCGCCGCCCCCACGTGGGCCCGTCCGCCCGTTACGCGCAGGAGCAGATCCTCCCCCAAAAAGGAAAGTTCCAGGGTGACCGAACTGCGGCCATCTCCCGTCACAACGGTCTGAGGCAGCTTTGCGGGCGGGTTTCCAACGGGTGAAAACCGGAGTGCCGACGATGGGTTTCCAGGACGCATGCAACCTCTTTTCCCTGACGACCGTCTACTTGATGGAGGCCCGAGATTCCCCGGGAATAATCAGTTTAGCATGTGGGTACCAAAATGGCCTGAGCTTTCGGATGCCTTTACCGGGGAAGAGGGGTATATTTTCAACAACATAACCGGAACCAATTTTGTGGTGGGGCGTTTACGCGCCATCCCACGACATGACCCGACCCGCGCGCGGTTCGCCCGCCCGCCGGTTGCTGAAAGCGGAGCGCCATGCCGGCCGAACGGCTGACCCCAAATCCCCTTTCGGGATTATACAGGCGGCTCTTGTCCCGTGAGATGCACTTCTTCCTGGGTGCAGTCGCGGTTTTCTGTGCGCTATTTTCCGGTTTCGACGCCACCCGCGTCCGTCCCAGCGACGGCACCGTCTGGCTGCTGGGCCGTCCCACGCTTGAAGTCCTGGACACCGTGGCCCGCAAAACGGGCGAACCCACCCCCCTGCGCCGCGGCGACCAGATCGTGGGTATCGCCAACCGGATCGTCAACTCCCCCCAGACTGCGGCCCAGGTGCTGCGGGAACAACAGCCCGGCCAGGAAGTCCCCTACCTGATCATCCGCGACGGAGAGCAGCTTCAGGTTCCGGTGCCCCTGACGTCCACCCGGGTCAAGCTGCGCGACTACGCCCTGAACGTCATGCTGGCAGGCATCTTCATGGGCATCGGTTTCTGGGTCTACCTGCGCAGTAACAACGAACGCCCGGCCGCCCTCTTCTTCGTGCTGTGCCTGCTGTTCGGCCTTTACTTCATGACCAACCAGAACCGGGTGAGCTACTACTACGGGGCCATCTTCGTGCAAAACATCGGCGCCTTCGCCCGCTTCATGCTGCCGGCGTCCTTCCTGCACTTCTTCCTGATCTTCCCCAGCCGGAAGACGACCATCCTGCGGCACCCGTTCCTCACGCCCCTGCTCTACGTGCTGCCCATGATGTTCTACGCCAAGTTCACCCTGGACCAGTTCATCGGGGCCGAAGGCGCCAAGATCAGCGCGGCCAACTGGGTGGTGCTGGGCCTGTACTATGTGCTGGGACTCAGCGCCCTGCTGCACGGGTACTTCAGCTACCGCGATCCGCTCATCCGTGAACGGGTGCGCATCCTGACGGTGGGCACCCTGGCCGGCGTGATTCCCTTCCTGATCTTCAAGATCGGACTGGAGGAACTGGGGTTCTACCAGGAAGCCGCGCGTTTCGGCATTCTGCCCCTGGCCTTCATCCCCATCAGCTTCGGGTACTGCGTGGCGCGGTACCAGGTGCTGCAGATCGACCTTCTGCTCAAGCGCAGCCTGTCCTACGCCCTGCTCACGGCCGGCGTTTGGGTGGCCTACCTGGGGAGCGCCTGGTTCCTGGGCGGCAAGGTGCTGGGCATGGTGCCCGCAGCCGGCCCCCTGGGCTCGGCCGGCACCACCCTGCTGGTGGCCGGCCTGCTGTGGCCCATCCGCGCCCGGTTCCAGAAACGGATCGAAACCGGTTTCCATCATTCGCGGGACAACATGACCGGGCTGATCGAGGAGTTCAGCAAGGAGATTCCCCAGATCATCCAGACCGAGACCCTGCTCAGCCGGGTGGGCCAACGTCTGTGCGAGGTCATCGACCTGCCGGGCCTGGCTGTGTACCTGGTGGAGTCCGAGCAGGACGGGAACGTCTTTCAGTTAAAGGGCTCGGTGGTGGGTCCGGGGCGCAGCGCCTCGCTGCCCCTGGATCCCAACCTGAATGCCCGGCACTCCTTTGGCGACGGTCCCCTGCCGCCCCTGCGCGCCCTCGGCACCGAATACCCGCCGGTCCTGGAGATGGAGCACCTGGCCCGCGCCCTGGCCGACCAGCGGGAGCCCTACTGGGCGGACACCGTGCTGGGCGACAGCTTTGAAGGCCGTCAGGCCATCACCCGGGAACAGGCCGAGATCAAGGCCCGGGCCGCCGAACAGAAACGCCTGCTGGACCACGGCATCCAACTGCTGATTCCCCTGATCACCCAGGAGCGGCTCATCGGCCTCATGGCCCTGCCCCGCCGTCACGGCGACGAAGGCTATGCCGTACACGAACTGCAATTGCTGTCCATCGTGGCCGGCCAGGTGGCGCTTCAGGTGGAGAACGCCCGCCTCTACGAGGAAGAGATCACCAAGCAGAAGCTGGAAGAGGAAATGCGGATGGCCCGCCTCATCCAGGCACGCCTGTTGCCCGGCACCATTCCCTGCCTGCCCGGCGTGGAGATCACCGCGGTGAACATTTCCAGCAAGCAGGTCTCCGGAGACTACTACGACATGATCGAGCGTGAGGACGGCCAGTTGGGCATCATCATCGCCGACGTCAGCGGCAAGGGCATGCCCGCCTCCATCCTGGCTTCCAACATCCAGGCGGCCCTGCGCGCCCAGTGCGACACCTGCACCTCCCCCGGCGAGGTGCTCGAACGGATCAACCGCCAGATCCACGCCAGCACCGACCCCATGCACTTCGCCACCCTGTTCCTGGCGCTGTACGACCCCGAAGCGCGCACCCTGCTGTACAGCAGCGGCGGCCACAACCCGCCCGTGCTTCTGCGCAGCGACAAGAGCCTGGAACTGCTCACCGAAGGCGGCCTGCCCCTGGGCGCGTTCGACTTCGGCGAGTACGAGGAAGGGACCGTCACCCTGGATGACGGCGACCTGCTCTTCCTCTATACCGACGGGCTGACCGAAACCAAGGGACCGGACGGGGAAGAGGACTTCGGGGAAGACCGCCTGAACGACATGCTGCGGGACTGCCAGGAGGACGACATGGACACTCTCCTGGCCGGATTCCATGCCAAATTGCGGAATTTCAGCGGCCGCCAGGAGGCCGACGACGATATCACCATGATCGGACTGCGGATCTCCGAACGGGGGCAGGCGAACTACGCCGCCACAGGGATGGGGACCTGAGGTCTTTTTGTGCAACCCGCAAGGGTTTACGACGTAGGAAACAGGTGGCGGCGGATTCGCCAACTCCCAAACAGGAGCGAAACCGCCCAAACTTCACGTTCGAAGGAGCGGGACCTTGAGGAAAACAGCCATTGGCATCGTCATCGTAACCCTAGGGGTGGCAGCCTTTTTGGTCATTTCGGAAGCCCAGTCGCCGGCCCCCATCTCGGTCAGCCCGGAGGCCGAACTGCTCTGCAAGGAGGGCACGGCCGATACGGAGAGCTTCAAGCTCGTGTCCGCCGTGGAAAAGCTGGAGCAGGCTCTGGAACTGGATCCCAACCTGGCCGAGGCGGCGATTTCGCTGGCCTCCGCCCAGGGGACGCTGGGCCGGATTTCCGACGCCAAGGCCTCCATGGCCATGGCCGACAGCCTCACCGAACTCATCGTGGACGACACCCGGCGCATGCTGGCCCAGTTACGGCTGAGCCGGGACTTCAGCTCCCGCTACCGGGTTATGCGCGACTCGGTCCTGACCCGTTTGCAGACCCTGCAGCCCGACAACATCTACGTGATGGTGGCCCAGGCCGCCAACGCCGCCTACATGGACGACGACGTGGAAGCCGAGCGCATTTACAAGGCCATCCTCGAAACCAATCCCAACTACGCCGACAGTTATAATCTTCTCGGCTACATGGAGCTCCGCCGGGGCAACTTCGAGAAGGCCGTCGGCTACATGCAGAAGTACGCCTTCCTGGCTCCGAACCTGGCCAACCCCCACGACTCCCTGGGCGAAGTCTACATGACCATGGGACGCTACGAGGACGCCGAGGGTGAGTTCATCACCTCCATCAAGATGCAGCCGGACTTCTATCATTCCCTGATCAACCTCGGCAACGTGTACATGGCCCGCGGCCAGATGACCAAGGGTGTTGAGCTCCTGGAGAAGGTCCGTACCAAGCTGGCCGGCAGTGCCCTGGAACAGCGCATCGACGTTCAGGTTCTGCACGCCTACCTGAATTCCGGGATGGAAAAGGAACTCGAGGCCATGTCCCGGACCTTCATGGAGCGTTATCCGGATATGGGCACCACGGCCTTTTTCCGGGCCATGCGTCTGGCCTACCAGGGCGACTTGCCGGGCAGCCAGGCCGTCATGGATTCCAGTCTGGCGGAATGGCGCAAGGGCCCGGGCTACACCATGGACGACAAGCACATGCTGAACGTGGACAGCACCGGCAAGCGCTATGAGGCTCTCATCTCCGACCTGGCCGACAGCCCCGCCACGCGCGTGCGTCACTGGAACGGCGTGGTGACCATGACGGAGGACAAGCGGGAACTTCGCGACCAGGTTCACGACCGCTGGCGGCTGGGCGAAGCCCTGCTGGCCAACGATGAACCGGCCAAGGCCCTGGTCCAGTCGGACCTCATGCTGGCCTACAACCCCCGCCTCATCAACTTTCTCATCCTGCACGTGGAAAGCCATCTGGCCCTGAAGAATCCCGAACAGGCCCGTCAGGGACTGGAGCAGTTGAAGTGGTCCCTGTCTCAGGCCGACGAAGGCTTTCCCGCCCTGATCAGGTCCCGGGAACTGGAAGCTTTGGTGGTGGACCTGGAACGGGCTCGCTGATCCGAATCGACTCATGAAAAAGGGCCTCACCCTGACGGGTGAGGCCCTTTTTTCTGCCGTTTATGGGCGGTCTAGACTTCCTGGAAGAAGTAGGGCCGCAGGCACTGCACGATCTTGTCGTAGGTCTCCGGATACAGCCCCCAGATGGTGGCGGCCACCGTGCTGAGCAGGCTGTTGCCGTCCTGCGGCGTAAAGGTGGTGCCGCTGATCATGGTGCCATCATCGGAGACGTGCAGGGCATCCATGGGAATCACCGACTGGTTCAGGATCCGCCCGCAGAACCCGTGGTCCCGACCGAAGCTGAAGATGCTGTTGCTGGTGTTCTTGTAGGTGACGGCCACGCGGTCGTCGTCCACCACCCGGCTCATCAGATCGTCCTTGGTGGTGGGGTTGTTCACCTTCAGGTGATAGTGGATCACGTGCATCAGCTGGGAGTTCAGCCGGATGGCCGAGCTGAACAGGTTCAGGTCGTGCCCCAGGGTCTGGTACAGGTGCCAGGCGTCGCGGGCGTGATGGGTGCCGAAGCGCTGGTCGTCGTGCCCCACCACCGAAGGACTGGAGATGTAGTTGTTGTCCTGGCTGATGTCGTTGGCCCGGCGCATGCAGACGAACCGGCCTTCCGCCAGATTTTCCGGTCCACCGTCCTCCAGGGCGAACAGGCGCAGCAGCACCGACATGTTGTGGGTGTTGCAGCTGACCACCTGCAGATACTTGTCCTCGCCGGGCACCAGCACGTCGTCGTTGATGCCGCGGGCGTAGGGCTTGCCGAAGCCGAACTCGCTGCCCTGGGCGATGAACAGGTCGGTGTTCGCCTCGTACTGGCTGTAGAGGCTGTCCTTCATGGCGTTGCCCGACGGCGTGCAGTCTATGACCACGCGGGCCGTCTCCATGGCCTCCTCGGTGGTCATGTCCACCCGCAGGTCCTGGGCCTCGAAGGCGGGAATACTCTTCTCGTCCGTGACCAGACGGGCGCCGCGCTTGATCAGATCCTGCACCTTCGAGCGATCAATCATCAGGGGCGTTTTTTTGTGGAACATCACCTCGTCGATGCCCAACTGGGCCCGAAAATGACAGAGCAGACCGATCAGGGGCTCGCCGATCGTCCCGGTTCCGATGACCATCACGTTTTTGGATCCGAGCATCGATCTCTCCTTTTACAGCCTGGCTGTGTGTGTTCAGACCTCGGACAGGGCCCAGCGCTCGTGGGGCAGGACTTCCAGGGGCCTGGCGAAAAACTTGTCCGCCGGATAATTCAGGAAGTTACTTACCCGGCTGGTGTAAATACAAGCAAATTCCAGAGTCTGACGTCCGAAGCGGCTCGCCGCACGCCCCTCCCGGAAATGGGACTCCCAGTGGGGATTGTAGGCGCCCTTGAGGGCCGTCTGCAGCCGGGCCCGGTGGGCCAGACCGTCCGAAATCAGGCTCTTGAGGAAGGCCAGCTCTTCTTTTTTCCCGCCGGGCAGGGCTTCCAGTCGGTCCCGGTACATGACCAGATCCTCCAGACGCTCCTCCAGGCCGGTCAGTTCCCGCCACTTGGACTGCAGGGGACGCAGGGCGGTGATTTCGTCCTCGATCTCGGGCACGATGAGGGCCGTGCGCCAGCCCACGCTCTTCTTGCTGCGCAGGATGTCGCCGTAGGTGTGATCGCCGAAGTAGAGAATCTGGTCGCCCTTGGCCCCGAGGATTTTTTCCAGAAAGAAGGAATCGCCCCCCACAAAGGCTTTGCCGCCGCGGTTGGGCAGGCGCGGGTTCTCCCCCGCCGGCACGGGCACCCCGTCGGTGCCCTTGAGAAAGAACTTGGGTTTGCGGGCGGTGCAGACCACCACGTCGAAGAGGTCTTCCCAGGCGCCGGGCGCGCCGTCCACCAGGAAGTCCATCACCGCGGCGGTGTACTCGACTTCCGAATTGGTCAGCAGGAAGAGCTTCTTGCCCGCCGCCCGGAAGCGCTCCAGGGTGGGCACCAGATCGGGGTCGGGCAGGAAGTAGCGGCCCAGGTCGGCCATGATCCTGGCCTTGAGCGACCCGTCGGCATGCAGGGTGTCCACCGCCTCGCGGATGTTGTCGTAGACGGCGCGGTTGTCCCGTTTCAGGGTCACCACCCCGCGCGCCTGCAGATCCATCATCCCGGCGAAGATGCAGCCTTCGGGCAGGTCGAACAGGGTGTCGAAAACCCGGTAGCGGGGCGTGCCCAGACGCAGACCGCCGCTGGGGTAATGGGCGCGCAGTTCGTCCTTCTCCAGGAACCGCATGCCGTGGCGGGCCCGGGTGACGTGGTTGAAGGCGTCGATCTTGAGCAGGTTGCCCAGGCGCTTGTCCACCACCAGGCCGCGGATAGCGGCATCCGGATCCCAGGTCACCTGGGTGATGGCCGCGGGGTAGTCGAAGGCGTCCACCAGGCGCTCGATGGCCAGGTCGAAACACAGCCGGTTGAACTGGGGCGTGTTGTAGACGGCCACGGTGTGGTCCATGTCGAACCCCACGGCCTGGATGGATTCCATGCGCAGGTTGCGATTGGTGAAGATGCGGCGCGTGGGGTTCAGTTCCGCCTGGATAGGCGTGAGATCGGGCTTGCTGTCAGCCAAAAAAATTCCTCCGGTAGATATCTCGGGATCAGACGGACTGGAGATCCTCGGCCGCTTCGCGGCGGGTCACCACCGGATGCTCGGGGAAGCGGTTGACCGTCTTGGTCCACCAGCTTTCCGCATTGTCGTGGAATCCCATCTCCCGCATCAGGTCGCAGCCCTTGAGCCAGGCCTGATGGTTCTGTTCGTCTTCGGTCACTGTGCGCAGGTAGAGCTTCAGGGCCCGTTTGCGGTCGCCCGCAAACCGGGAACAGTCCGCCATACCCAGCCAGCCGAAAGAATAGTCGGGATCCCGGTTCAACGCCCGCTCAAAATAGCCCACCGCGTCGCTGACCTTGCCGTTGAGCAGGGACAGTTCACCGAGGTACCGGTAGGGATACAGGGCGTAGACGCGCTCGTCCACCTCGGGCAGGAAGGCCGCGGGCTCGGTGGACACCAGGGTGAGCAGGTCCTCGCGGACGTGTCCGAAAAGGTAGCCCGTGTCGCCGGGGGCGTCGCCGCCCACCTGACTCTCCAGCCAGCGGATATCCGCCGCCGCGGACTGCAGGATCACCCGGGGATTTCCCGGGAACAGGTCCTGGATTTCGGCGATGACGGTGCGCGCCTCGGCGGTCTGGCCCTTGGCCAGCAGCGCGGCGCAGGTCTTGACCCCCAGGTCCACCAGCCAGGTCAGGCTCTTCAGATGCAGGCGTTCCCGTCGGCGCACCTTGGTCCAGGCCGTGTGCAGATGATTCAGGGCCCCGCTCAGTCCGGCCACCGGCAGCACTTCGTCCTCCAGCATGGCCAGGCCCTCCCCGGCCATGAGATAGGGGAAGTAGGGCTCCTCCGGGTAACCGACGATGGCTTTGCCCAGGATGCGGAGGTTCCGCTCCCGCTGGCGCAGATGGCGGTCGGGTCGGTCGGTGTCGTGGACCACCGTCAACGGGCAGTCGGCGATGATCTGGCCGCCCATGACGGCCCAGGCCTGCAGGCTGCTCAGAATCTGTTCGTGGATGGGATAGCGGTAGCGGATGCTCGGGTCGTTGCGGAAGAGGCGGATGCGGGCGCCGTGGCCCTTGGCCGCCCCCGGGTTGCCGCCGTTCATCTGCAGGCGGTAGCCGGCCACGCCGGGATCGTTCAGCAGGGCCTGGAACTCCACCGGGCGCACCGGCTGCAGGAATTCGTCGGCGTCGAGGATCAGGATCCAGTCGCAGGAGGCCTCGGCCAGGGCGGCGTTGCGGGCCGCGGCGAAGTCGTCCTCCCAGGCCACATCCAGCACCCGGGCCCCGTAGCCCTCGGCGATGATGCGGGTATTGTCGTCGGACCCGGTGTCCACGACAACCACCTCGTCGACCAGGGCCAACACCGACTTGATGGCCATGCCGATGGTGGCTTCCTCGTTCCGGGCAATCAGACACAAACTGACGGTTTTTCTTTTCATCGGATCCGCTGTATTCTCCGCGTGGTAAGTCAACGTCTGCCTCCATGCCATTCATCGGCGGTACCGGGCGCCTATTTACCCAGAAAGTCGTCAGATAGCCGTTTTTTTTCCATCAGCGGGGGACGGGGTTGCCAAAGCGGGGTTCTGGCCCCACTATAAGCTCATCATGATGATTGAGACGCCCACCCCTCACCCCCCCACTCCGGACCCCGCGCCGGGCCGAATGGACAGTTTCGCCCTGCTGGACAACGTCCGCAGTGCCTGGAACGTGGGCTCCATCTTCCGGTCCGCGGACGCCGCGGGCCTGGGCGGCCTCTACCTCACCGGCATGACGGCCACGCCCCCGCGCAAGGACATTGAGAAAACCGCCCTGGGCGCCACCCAGAGCGTCCCCTGGGACTACTGGGCCGACTCGCTGGAGGCGGCCCGGGCCGTCAAGGCGCGCGGCCTGCCGCTCATCGCCCTGGAGCAGGCGTCCCGGGCGGTGGACTGGGAGGCGTTTCCTTTTCCCTTCCCCCACTGCTTCGTGGTGGGTCATGAAGTCACGGGCGTGCGACCGGAAATCCTGGACCTGGCCGACCACGTGGTGGAAATTCCCATGGCCGGCATCAAGCATTCCCTGAACGTGGCCGTCAGTTTCGGCATTCTGGCCTTCCAGATCCGGCGGCAGTGGGGGTTGCGGTCATGAGTCCCTTTTCGTCTCCCTGGCAGTCCTCGGTTTTCGTGGGTTGGGTCGGCGCCGTGCGTCGCGTGCTGCGGCCCTTCGGGGACCTGGAAAGCCGCTTCATCGCCGCGGTGGTGCGCCGTCAGAACCGCCGGGTGCGGGCGCACTTCCGGGGACGGCCCGTGTCCTCGGTGCTGCTGATCATGCCCCGGTGCGTGAAACCCACCAACTGCCGCGCCGACGTGCAGGCCTCTCTCCGGCACTGTACCGACTGCACCCGCTGCGACCTGGGCGAAGTGGCCCGGTTGTGTGAGGCCTTTGATCTGGAAGCGGCCGTGGCCTTCCGCAGCCATATCGCCTTCGACATCGCCCGCCGCCGCGCGCCCGACCTCATCGTGGCCTCGGCCTGTCACGACCGCCTGATCAAGGCCCTTCGCAGCGTGCCGGAGATTCCGGCCCTGCTCACCCCCCTGGCCGGCATGGAAAAGATGTGCGTCAACGCCACGGTGGACACGGTTTGGCTGCGGGATCAACTGTCCGCCGTCACCGGGAAGAGCCCGTCCGCCGTGCTGCGGCCAACCGGCCAGGACGGCTGTCCAGTGAGAGGCCGTGCATGAACCGGCGCGCCGAAATCCGGGCCGCCCTGACCCTGACCCGACCGGGCCAGTGGCCCATCCTGGCCACCCAGTTCATGGTGGCGGTCATGCTGGTGTCGCCGGGCGCCGTGGGCGGGGGCTGCTGGTATAACTTCAAGTCGATCTTCGCGTTGGGAGTGGCCGGCGTGGTATGGGTGGTCCTGCTCAACGGCGGCACCCTGGCCTTCAACAGCGCCTACGACAAGGACACCACCCCGGTGGCCTATCTGCCGGATCCGCCGCCGCCCCCGGCCTGGCTGGCCGGCGTCTCGGCCCTGTTCATGCTCTTGGGGGTCGGCCTGGGCTGGCGGTTCGTGGGCAGCGGCTTCGGCTTCACGGTGGCCGTGTGTGTGGGGCTCAGCCTTCTGTATTCCCATCCCCGGGTGCGGCTGAAATCGCGGCCCGGGCTGGACCTGGTCGTGAACATGGTGGGCTACGGCGCGGGCACTACTCTGGCGGGCGTGCTGGCGGGAACGGCCGCCCACCTGGGCACCTGCCCGGTGGACGTGTGGCAATCCTTCGGGCTGCCCGCCGGCGGCGGCGACCTCGGCCGCCAGCTGACCGCGGCCCTGTCCGGGGAAACCGGCTGGGTGGTGCTGGCCTTCGGGCTGCTGTTCGGATCGTTTTATCCCCTGACCCAGATCTACCAGATCGTGGACGACCGCGCCCGCGGCGACCACACCCTGGCCACGCGACTGGGGCCGCGTCGCGCCCTGGGATTGGCCTTCGGGCTGGGACTTCTGGCCGCGGCCGCCCTCGGGCGGGGCCTGTTCCTGCGGGGATGGGGCCCGGCCGATCTGGCCGCCCTGGCCGCCCTCAGTGTGTGGCAGCTTCATATCGTGCGCTGGTGGATCCAGTCCGACGGACTGGACCCGTCCGCCCAGGAAAAGCGCATGTATACGGCGCTGACCCTGTGGGCCGCCGTGGACGTAGCGCTTCTGATCAGCTGGCTGTTATAACCTGACTTACAGGTGCACCCGGCGCCGCCGGGAAATCTCGCCCGAGAAGTGGGCGCCCATGGCCGCAAACTCCGCCAACACCTTGTCGATGAGCCGACTCTTCTCCTTGAGCGGGAGGAAGGCCGACTTGAAACCGTTCATCACCAGGGTGAGCACTTCGTCCACGTCCAGGTTGTACTTCTCCACGGCCAGACGGTACTCGTTGGTCACGGTGGTTCCGGACACCAGGCGGTTGTCCGTATTGAGGGTGACCCGCAGGCCCTCCTCCATGAAGCGGCGGATGGGGTGGCTCTCGTAATCGGGGATGGCCTTGGTCTGCAGGTTGCTCGCCAGGCAAACTTCCACCGGAATGCGGTGGTCGTTCACGTAGTTCATCAGGTCCAGGTCCTCGATGAGATGCGTGCCGTGGCCGATCCGGTGGGCGCGACAGTAGTGCAGAGCCTGGTGGATGGACGGGGCCCCGAAGGCCTCACCGGCATGGATGGTGATGTTGATGTTGTTGTTCAGCGCGCGGTAGAAGGCCTCGATGTGATCCTTGGCCGGGAAGTCGCGTTCGGCGCCGGCCAGATCGAAGGCCACCACGCCGCGTCCCTTCCAGCGCACGGCCAGGTCGGCCAGGTCCAGGCTGGACTCGGTGCTGATATGACGGATGCCGCAGATGATCTGCCCGGTCACGATCCCGAACTGGCGCCGGGCCCGGTCCAGGCCCTTCTGCACCGCGGCCACGATCTGGTCGTAGGTCAGGCCGTTCTCCGTATGCAGCAGCGGACTGTAGCGCACTTCCATATAGCGCACGTTCTCCCGATGGGCATCCTCGGCCAGTTCGTAGGCGATGCGCGTGAGCGGCGCCTCGTCCTGCATCATTTTGAGAGTGATATCGAAAACCCTCAGGTAATCCACCAGGCTTTCGCAGTCCTCGGGCACCTGGCACACGGCCAGCACGTCGTCCAGGGTTTTGAATTCGTAGCCGGTATCGTACTGGGCCGAAAGCTCCAGAACGGTGGACGGCCGCAGCGACCCGTCGAGATGGACATGCAGGTCCGTCTTGGGCAGGGCGTGCAGGAAAGCGAGACTGGGGAGCGGATTTGAAACGGCTGCCATGAGATCCCTCTTTAGCGCGGCAGATGGTAATAGGTAAAAATTATCGATGCGGGCGATTTGGAATCTCCAGCGTCCAAGAGGCGACTCATTTCCCCTGGGGCCTTTGAAACTGCATCGAATTTTTCGCCGACAGCTAGCCATGCCGCAGCAAAAACCCGCATCGAAAAATTTTGTAGCAACTCCCCTGATGGAGAATCACGGCATAAGTATACCCAAATCCGGTGAAAAAAAGCAAGCCGGTAAATGCAATAATGGCCCCTAAATGAATCCCGGATCCCGGAATGGGAGTTGGACAACCCCTTGTCCAAACTGTATATTCTTCACACCAACCCCAGACCGTTTGCGGGAGTTTTTCATGAGGAGAATGCCGATGTCGTTGGGACGCCATCCCAGATTTTGGTCTGTTTTCATGCTGATGGCTGTACTGGCCGTCATGACCATCCCCACTGTTTCCGCCGCCCAGGATACCCCGGAAGGGCTCTGGACCGCCGTGGTCGCCAGCCCCCAGGGAGACGTCACCGTCACCCTGAACCTGGAAGTCGACGGAACCAATTGGAGCGGAACGATTTCCGACTCCCAGGAAGGTCAGGAAAAAGACCTTGAGGCCCTCCGGGTCAACGGAAATCGGGTCCAGTTCAGGATTCCGGTCCCCGAAATGAACACAAACGGCGAATTCACAGGGGTTTTCGACGCCGAAGCCAATACCCTTGTGGGCGAATTCGGCGTGAGTGGCTTCCCCCAGAAGCAGGATATGACCTTCCGCCGCCAGGTGATCGAAGAAGGCAGCTCACGGCGCTACCGGGCCGGGTCCGGACCCGCCGGCGTGTGGCAGGGCATGGTCCGATCCCCGGACGGCGAAGACTCCCAGGTGACCCTGACCCTGGACAGGGGCGAGAACGACGGCTGGGTGGCCACCCTGGAAGATCCCTTTGTCAGCGTGGTGCGCGGCGAAGACGTCCAGGTGACCAGCACCATGATCAGCTTCACCTTCCGGCCCGAGGGCTCGGCGTTTCCCGCCAACTTTACGGGAACGTACATCGCCGCCGACGACCGGGTCTCAGGATCCTTCAGTCAGCGGGGCGTCAGCCGGTTCGTGAAGTTCCGGCGCGATCCCGACTCGGTGGTCCTCGGTGTCGGCCCGGACGGCAAGCCCAAGATGCCCGCCCGTGACCGCCACCCGTACAAGCTGGCCCTCACCGGCCGCCTGAGCTACTGGGCCGCCCTGCACCTCGTCAAGGATGAGGTCTACAACATCAACAACATGACCAAGGGCGAACTCAACTACGACCTGGCCCTGAAGTGGCACGCCATGGACCAGTTCGCCCTCTTCGCCCGGTATTACCGGGGCGGGCTCGGTTTCACCGACGACGCGGCCAAACTGGCGCCCTTCGAGGGTTTCGGCCTGAACAGCGACAGCTATCTCAAGCTGGACGGCTTCGAATTCGGTTTCAACGGCTACCTGGGCAACGCCATCACGCCCAACGGAAACTGGAACCCCTATCTCACCATGGCTGTGGGTCGCTCGACCTGGGAACTGAACGAGTCCGGACGGGGCTCCTCGATCATTGAGATCAACCGTCAGCCCGTGAAGGACAAAGGCCTTTCCTTTGCTGCGGGTCTGGGCACCGAGTACATGTTCTCGGACAACATCGCCCTGGAGCTGGAACTCGTCTGGCGCTATTTCAAGACCAAGGAC
>Ga0209475_10001576_pt1 | contig 27930 bp, 32 predicted proteins | sample tdDd471_FD_187128 | JGI IMG/M metagenome (GOLD analysis project Ga0209475, IMG submission 187128) | Marine sediment microbial communities from the Atlantic coast under amendment with organic carbon and nitrate - tdDd47.1 (SPAdes)... | ecosystem: Environmental > Aquatic > Marine > Coastal >... | reverse complement strand
CCTGACTGCAGCGGTATTCACACGCTCGAAGACGCAGTCCCGGTCGAGAACCACTGTGGCATCGAAGCTGTTCGTGAAGAAGGACTCATAGGCCCGAATCGCTTCAGCAGAGTTCATCGTCAAAGTTTCTTGTTCTCTCAATTACAGCCGAGATGTGTTGGCCACACAATTGTTAGCTGTCAGGCGTTGCGTTTGGGTAAATCCGGGACGCTACGATCCGAGGCGAGCGAGCTTTACGTGATTGTCGGACAAACGCTCCCGACTGCCGCAGGTGGTCTGTACGGCAAGCCAGTCCTCCGCCGGCTTCATCCCCTCCGACCGGACACTGCATCGTTTCATGCGGCCGTCGCGCTGGCGCCGGATCAGTCCGGCCTGTTCCAGAACATTGAGATGCTTCGTTATGGCAGGCATCGACATGTCGAAGGGGGCTGCCAGTTCGCTCACTGTGGCTTCGCCGCGGGACAGCCGTTGCAGGATGGCGCGCCGTGTGCGATCCGACAGGGCACCGAAAGTGCGGTCCAGGATTTCTTCTGAATTAACCATTTGGGTTATCTATTCCGGCAGGTGGATGGTTTCAACCTCTTCAGTTCGCTTGCGGGGAACCCTGTTCGAAGGGCCCCCACGCATGGCATATACGGGGCAGGGAGGAATTTGGATGGCTCAGGAACCCTTGATTTTCGAAACGCGGGACGGTGTCGCGTGGTTGACGATGAACCGACCGGAGGTCCTGAACGGCCTTGACCGCGGTCTGACCATGGCGCTCTGGCATGCCTTCGAAGAGGCGGAGCGGGACCGGGACGTTCGTGCCGTGGTGCTGACCGGTGCGGGGCGGGGCTTCTGCTCCGGCGCTGATCTCAGCCTGCTGAAACGCATCGCCGGGAGTGATGGCAGACCGGGTGACGCGGTCGCGATCGCGATGGAATCGGAGTTCAATCCGATGATGCGGGCGCTGATCGACCTGTCGAAACCGGTCATTGCGGCGGTGAACGGTCCGGCGGCGGGCGGCGGTGCATCGCTGGCATTGGCCTGCGACATCGTCGTTGCGGCCCGTTCGGCCTATTTCCAGCTCACATTCGGTCCCAACCTCGGCATTGTCCCGGACCTTGGCGGGTCATGGCTGTTTCCGCATCATGGCGGGCGGGCCAGGGGATTGGGCATGGCCCTGACCGGCGATCGGCTTTCCGCGCCGGATGCGGCAAGCCAGGGGCTGATCTGGGAATGCACCTATGACGACAGATTGATGCAGCGCGCCGGGGAACTGGCAGGGCGGATGGCGAAGGGACCGAGCCGCGCCTATCACCTGATCAAGCAGGCGTTGCGTCACGCGGAGACCGCGACCCTGGACGAGCAACTGGCGGAGGAGCGGGAAATGCAGCGGACCGCAGGCGCCAGCCACGACTTTGCAGAAGGCGTCAGTGCCTTCATGGAGAAACGCCAGCCGGCCTTCAGGGGTCGCTGAGCCAGCGTCTGAACAGGAGAGTTCACAGCATGGAATTCAAGCACATCCTCTACGCGGTGAAGGACAATGTCGCGCGGATCACCCTCAACCGTCCCGAACGACTGAACGCCTTCACGGGGCTGATGCCGCTGGAAATCGCGTCGGCGGTGGAAACCGCCTGCGCGGATGACACTGTCCGGGCCATTGCCATCACCGGTGCCGGGCGCGGTTTCTGCGCCGGGGCGGACCTTTCCTCCGCCGGGCCGAAGCCGGGCGATCCGGAGTTCGACGCCGGCAAGGCGCTGGAGATTGCCTACAACCCGATGATCCAGACCATGCGATCATCGGAAAAGCCCATCGTGGCGCTGGTGAACGGCCCCTGTGCCGGGGCGGGCATGAGCCTGGCGATGGCCTGCGACATCATCATCGCCGCACGGTCCGCCAGCTTCCTGCAGGCCTTCTGCAACATCGGCCTGGTGCCGGATGCGGGGTCGACCTGGTATCTGCCGCGCATGGTGGGGCGCGCCCGCGCGCTGGGCATGGCCCTGCTGGGAGAGAAGATTTCCGCCGATGAGGCCGCCGACTGGGGTCTGGTCTGGAAGGCCGTCGATGACGACGCGCTGGCAGCGGAGGGTGACGCCGTCCTGCAGAAGCTGGCAAAGGGGCCGACCCGTGGTCTGGGCCTGATCCGCAATGCGGTGCAGAACGCCTTCACCCATTCGCTGGATACCCAGCTTGACTGGGAGCGCGAATATCAGCGCGACGCAGGCAGCACGTCGGATTTTGCGGAAGGTGTCAGCGCCTTCCTGGAGAAGCGTCCGGCCAATTTCAGGGGACGCTGATCGTGGCGGATACGGCACCGGCCGACGCGCAGCGCCTGGCCGAGGCGGCGGCAGAGGTCATGATGGCGTCCGACCGTGCCGCCCGGCGCCTCGGCATTCATGTGGTCTCGGTTGCACCGGGCCGGTCGGTGCTGCGCATGGTCGTGCGCCGCGAGATGCTGAACGGGCATGACATGGGGCATGGCGGCATGACCTTCACCCTTGCCGACACGGCGTTTGCCTATGCCTGCAATTCCCATAACCAGAGTGCGGTCGCGCAGACGGCGCAGGTCACTTTCCTGCGCCCGACCCGTGCCGGTGACGTGCTGACTGCGGCGGCGGAGGAGATTTCGCTGGGCCGTCGCAGCGGCATCTACGATGTGACCGTCGTGAACCAGCGTGACGAGAAGGTCGCCGTCTTCCGGGGCAACTCCGCGACCATCGGCAGCACGCTGGTTCCCGAAGCGCCCTTGGCGCGCTGATCAGCGGAGAAGAGAATCCATGACCGACCCGAGAGCCAACCCGGACCCGATCGAGAACGCCAGCCGCGACGAACTGGCGGCCCTGCAGCTCGACCGCCTGCGATGGTCCCTGCGCCATGCCTGGGAGAACGTGCCGCATTTCCGCAGCGCCTTCGATGCGGCGGGCGCGCATCCCGACGAGATGAAACAGCTTTCCGATCTGGCGAAATTCCCCTTCACCGTGAAGACAGACCTGCGGGACAATTATCCCTTCGGCATGTTCGCGGTTCCGCGGGAGCAGGTGGTGCGCATCCATGCGTCCTCCGGTACGACGGGCAAGCCCACGGTCGTCGGCTATACCCAGACCGACATCGACAGTTGGGCGGACCTGATGGCGCGCTCGATCCGCGCCGCGGGCGGGCGACCCGGTGACATCGTGCATGTCGCCTATGGATACGGCCTGTTCACGGGCGGGCTGGGGGCGCATTACGGGGCGGAGCGGCTGGGGTGTTCCGTCGTGCCCATGTCCGGCGGGCAGACGGAGAAGCAGGTCCAGCTGATCCATGATTTCGGCGCGCGCGTCATCATGGTGACGCCCAGCTACATGCTGGCCATCGCCGACGAGATGGAACGCATGGGCCTGGACCCGGCGGCCAGTCCGCTGGAGATCGGAATCTTCGGGGCGGAACCCTGGACGGAACAGATGCGCACCGAGATCGAGGGGCGTGCCGGGATGCAGGCGGTCGATATCTTCGGCCTGTCGGAGATCATGGGGCCGGGTGTCGCGGTCGAATGCCTGGAGACCAAGGATGGCCTGCACATCTGGGAAGACCACTTCTACCCGGAGATCATCAATCCGGACACGGGTGAGGTGCTGCCGGACGGGGAGTTCGGTGAACTGGTGATCACCACGATGACGAAGCAGGCCCTGCCGATGGTGCGCTACCGGACGCGGGACCTGACCCGCCTGCTGCCCGGAACCGCCCGCAGCCACCGCCGGATCGAGAAGATCACCGGCCGGTCCGATGACATGCTCATCATCCGTGGCGTGAACCTGTTCCCGACGCAGATCGAGGAACTGCTGCTGCAGGATGACCGGCTCAGCCCGCACTACCAGTTGCAGGTGGACCGGCCCGGTAACCTCGACGAACTGACCGTCCGCGTGGAGCCGAAGCCCGATGTTGCTGGCGACAGCGCGGCCTGCAAGGCCGCCGTCCAGCATCTGTCGCATCGCATCAAGACCATGTGTGGCCTGTCCGCACATATCGACCTGCAGGACGTGGGCGGTGTCGCGCGGTCCATGGGCAAGGCGCAGCGCATCGTCGACAATCGCCCGAAAGGCTGAGGGAACCCGGCCCATGGCGACCTATCAGTACCCCGAGTACCCCTACCATCCACCCGTCTTTGCCGATGGTCTCGCGCCAACGGCGCAGGTGGTCATCGTCGGGGGCGGGCAGGTGGGTCTGACCATGGCGCTGGACATGGCGCAGCGCGGCGTGGCGTCCGTGGTGCTCGACGAGGACAACACGGTTTCCGACGGCAGCCGGGCCATCTGCCAGGCCAAGCGGACGCTGGAGATCTGGGATCGCATGGGGGTTGCGACGCCGATGATGGCGAAGGGCGTGACCTGGAACGAGGGTCACGTCTTCTATCGCGGCGAGCAGCTCTATGCCTTCAACATGCAGGAGAATCCGCACTCCAAGTTCCCGGCCTTCATCAATATCCAGCAGTATTATGTGGAACAGTTCCTGATCGAGCAGGCGATGCAGCAGCCGCTGATCGACCTGCGCTGGTGCCATCGCGTCACCGGTCTGGAGACCGCGCCTGGGGGCGTCCGCCTGACTGTGGAAACGCCGGATGGCATCTACACGCAACCCTGTGACTGGCTGGTCGCGGCGGACGGCGTGCGCTCCACCATCCGCAGGCAGATGGGCCTGAGTTTTTCCGGGCAGGTGTTCGAGGATCATTTCCTGATCGCCGACATCATCATGCAGCGGGAGGGGCCGGCGATCCGCCGCTTCTACTTCGATCCGCCATGGGGTCCGGAGGCATCGGCCCTGATGCACCGCCAGTCCGACAATGTCTGGCGTCTGGATTTCCAGCTTGGCTGGAACGTGGACCGCGACGAGGAACTGCGCGACGAGAACGTCTTCGCCCGCATCCGTCGCATGATCGGACCGGATACGCCGTTCGAGCTGGAATGGAAATCGCTCTACACCTTCCAGTGCCGCTCCATCGACCGCTATCGCCACGACCGGGTGCTGTTCATCGGTGACGCCGCGCATCAGGTCAGTCCCTTCGGCGCGCGCGGCGGCAATGGTGGCGTGCAGGATGCCGACAATCTCGGCTGGAAGCTGGCGCTGGTGGTGCAGGGGCGTGCGGGGCAGGCGTTGCTCGACAGCTACGACGAGGAACGTCGCTTCGCCGCCGCCGAGAACATCCTGAACTCGACCCGCGCCACCGACTTCATCACCCCGAAGACACCGGTGTCGGAGGTCTATCGCAATGCGGTGCTCGATCTCGCCCGCGATTTCTCCTTTGCCCGCGCCCTGGTCAATTCGGGGCGTCTCTCCGTCCCGGCCCACCTGACGGAGAGCAGCCTGAACGGCGCCGACGAACTGCGGGGCAGCGTGCGACCCGGCAGTCCGGTTCCGGCGCTGCCGCTGTCCGTTCCCGGCAACACCGCAGCCAGCCATCTGACGGATATTCTGGGCGATGGTTTCACGCTGCTCTGCTTCGGTCCGGCGAATGCGGAACTCCGCGTTGAATCGCCTCTCGGGCTGCGGCTCTTGCATGCGGGTGAGGATTTCCATGACAGCGACGGCGGCATCGCTGCGGCCTTTGGTGTCCGGGACAATGCCGTCGTTCTCGTCCGCCCCGACCAGCATGTCATGGCCTGCTGGCACGCGCCCGATCCGGCAACCGTCCTCGCGACGCTTTCGATGATCACGGGAGATGGCTGATGAGCGGTCTGAAACACGAACCCGGCATCAGTGATCCGGACGGCTTCTATCAGGAACTTATCGAGGCGGTGCAACGGCTGTCGCCCGACGATGCGCTGGCCTTTTCCGCACGGCTGAACCTTCTGCTGGCAAACCATATCGGCGACCGGACCGTATTGAGAGAGGCCATCGAAGCCGCTCGCAAGGGTCTGGAGGATCGGAAATGAACATGTTTCATCGCCTTGCCGCGCTTCTGTTCGCGGTCGGGCTGACGCTGCCCCTCGGTGCGCGCGCCGCGGATGAGGCCGCCCTGTGGCAGGCGGCGAGCGATGGTGAGGCCATCGTCATCATGCGTCACGCACTGGCGCCGGGTGTTGGCGACCCTGCGAATTTCGATGTCACCGACTGCACGACGCAGCGCAATCTGGACGTGGCGGGCCGTGCACAATCGCGCGAGATCGGGGAGCGTTTCCGCGTCGCCGGGATTGCATCGGCGGCGGTCTACTCAAGCGCCTGGTGCCGCTGTCGCGAAACAGCGCAACTGCTGGGCCTGGGGGACGTGACGACCCTGCCCGCCCTGAACTCCTTCTTCCGCGCGTGGGAGAGGCAGGAGGCGCAGACGAATGACCTCCGCGCCTGGCTGACGCAATGGGGTGGAGACGGTCCGCTGGTCCTGGTCAGCCACCAGGTCAACATCCGTGCTCTCACAGGTTTGAGCACCCGATCAGGCGAAATGCTGTTCATGCGCATCGCGAAGGACGGGGCGGTCGAGGTTCTCGGTGCCATCTGACCGGGCGAGGAGGTCATCATGCGTTCCATCATCACTGCAGCGGCTCTTTCTCTCACGACACTTCTGGTTCCCGTCGCGGCACAGGCCTTCGAGATGCGTTTCGAGGCGGCGAGCGAGGCGGTGCTCGACAACCCGCATGACCTGAAGCTGGGGGCCGGGCAGAGGCATCTGCTCGTCGCTGACGTGGGAAACAACCGGGTGGCCTTCCTCGATCCGGTCAGCCTCGCGGTGGTCGGCAGTTTCGGTGCCGACCATCAGTCCGGCACCCATGATGTCGACTTCGATGCCGTTGGTCGTCTCTACGTCGCCGATACGCACAACAGCAGGGTGACGATCTACGAGCTTCAGGGCACACAGGGGATCCTGGTCGGCGAACTGTCGGAGCGGGTGCGCGGGCCGGAGGGCGTGCTGGCCGGCCCGGATGGCCGCATCTATGTCGCCGGTGCCTGGTCCCACAATGTGGTGGTCTATCGGGATGGCGCCGTGGTCGGCGAACTGAAGGGGCTGCGGTCGCCGCACGATCTGGAATGGGCACCGGACGGCAACATCTGGCTGTCGGATGCGGGCAACGACCGCATGCTGCTGCTCTCACCGGACCTCGAGATCCTGAAGGAATGGTCCGGCCCGGCCTACGGCTTCAACGGTGTGCGCTATCAGGACGTGATGCCTGACGGCACGGTCATCGCGGCGGACAAGAACAGCCATCAGGTCAAGGTCATCTCCGCCGATGGAGAACTGCTGCTGACCCTGGGTACCGGACGGCCCGGCAAGGGACCGAACCAGTTCACCACGCCGGAGGGCGTGGAGGTTCGTGGCGATCTCGTCTGGATCTCGGACTCGGGCAACAACCGCGTCGTGCGCTATCGCATCATCCGCGACTGATCTGCGCGCGGGCCTGCTTCACTTTTCTCACCAGTTCGCCCCTCGCCGTCTCTGCCGACGAGACCCGCCTGTCGAAACCGAGGCGGCAGTGGTCACCGGGCCGGGCCAGATCGACCCCTTCCGGATCGATGCCGGTCAGTCGCCAGCCGACGCCGGGGCGCTGGCAGAGGACATTGGCGTAGAGCGCAACGGCGTCGGAATGGTCCGCGTTCATGTGGCCGATCACATCGGCCTCCGCCGCTGTCAGCTCCGAAACATCACCAAAGTCAGGCAGCAGGTCCGGCTTCTCGACCCAGTTGATCCGTCCGAACCCGGCCACCTGATGGGCGCGTTCCACCTCCAGCCGCCAGAAGGCGAAGTCGCCGAAGTCGACGTAGCCCGCCGCTGACGGATGGCGCGACAGGAAGCGGGCGCGCACCGAAGCGTCACCTTCGCAGCGCACCGCCCTGCCCAGCACTGTGACCCGCGCGCCGGTCAGGCGTTCGGCCAGACCGACCGTGCCGTCGAACAGCAGCGAGGCGCGTGCGTCGGCGGCGAGGTTCCTGGTGTGCTGCGCCAGAGTGGAGATCAGCAGGATGGGCTGTCCCGCCATGTCGGTCGCGGTCAGCACCAGACTGCCATAGGGCCAGCCCCCGTCTGCCGCGATGGTCGACAGTGTTGCGGTTGGCTGGCTGCGGATCAGGGTGCGGGCGAGTGTGGCCGGATCATCGGTCATGTGTTCAGCCCTTGCGAGGCACCAGAACCCAGGTGTCCAGATCCAGCACCACATCTGCGTCACGCTTGCCGTCCGCAGCCTTGTCGGCGAAGTCACCGGAGGACCGGTTCTTGGTCGCCACGGTCCTGAGACGCAGCGCACCCAGGTCGCTCCGACCCGGCAGTTCAGCCGTCTCCAGCACTTCCGACCAGGCATAGATGGTGTCGCCCGCGAAGGTCGGTGCTGTGTGCGCCCCGCCGTTGATCGCCGCTACCCACATGGCAGACCCCAGGCCGTTGAACCCGAGCGAACGCGACAGGCTGATGATGTGCCCGCCGTAGATCAGCCGCCGCCCGAAGCGGCCCTGACCTTCCGTGTGCTGGTTGAAATGCACCTTGGCGGTGTTCTGGTAGAGGCGCGTCGCCATCATGTGCTCGGCTTCCTCGATCGTCACGCCATCGACATGATCGATCCGCTCCCCCACCGCATAGTCCTCGAAGCGCCAGGGCGCGCCGATCAGCGTGTCATCCAGGCCGGAGAGGTTGATTGCCGGGGCCTGCAGGCTGGCCGGATCGACCCGGTCCGGCAGGGCCGGAACCACGGGGTCGGGTGCCGGAGCGTTCTCGTCACGCTTCCGGATCATCACCCAGCGGCAATAGTCCAGCACGGTCTCGCCATGCTGGTTCGTGCCGACGGAATTGACGTAGACCGTGCCGGTCTTGCCGTTCGAATTCTCCTTCAGGCCGATGACCGTGGAGCGGGAGAAGAGCGTATCGCCGGGATAGACCGGTTTCAGGAAGCGGCCCTGGGCATAGCCGAGGTTGGCCACCGCGTTCAGGGAGACATCGGGCACGGTCTTGCCGAACACCATGTGAAATACCAGCCAGTCATCCACCGGGCTGCGCGGCAGGCCCAGCGCCTGGGCCACCGTGTCGGCGGACTGCAGCGCGTAACGCCCGCCGAACAGCGCGGTATAGAGGGCGACGTCGCCCGTGGTGATGGTGCGTGGCGTGGCGTGCGGCAGTTCCTGCCCGACGCTGAAGTCCTCGAAGAAATTGCCAGCGTTGATCTTCGTTGCCATGAACGGCCTCTCCATCTGCGATTTGCGTGCGCTTGATCCGCCAGCGATCTATCACGTCTCGGGCGGGCTGGCAGCCCTCAAAGGCTCACGCAGGATGACTTCGCGGTGGGGGTAGGGAATCTTGACGTCATGTTCCTTCAGCGTGTCCCAGAGGGCCAGGAAGACCTTGCCCTTGATGTTCACCACCCCTTCCGCCGGATCGACGATCCAGAACCGCAGCACGAAGTCGATGGACGAATCCCCGAACTCGATCAGGTGGCAGACAGGGGCTGGTGTCTGCAGCACCCGATCCACATCCGAGGCGGCCTCCACCGCGATCCTGCGCACCAGGTGCGGATCGCTGTCGTAGGAGACGCCGAACTTGATCTCCAGGCGGATGTTCTTGTCGGAATAGGACCAGTTGATCACCTGATTGGTGATCAGTTCCTCATTCGGGATCAGGAACTCCCGCCCGTCGCGGGTGATGACGGAGACGTAGCGGGCATTGAGCTTGTTGATCCAGCCGAACGTTTCACCCAGCGAGATCACATCCCCGGGCTTGATCGACTTGTCCGTCAGCAGGATGAAGCCGCTGATCAGGTTCGACACGACCTTCTGCAGGCCAAAGCCCAGACCGAGGCCGACGGCACCGGAGAAGACGGCGAGAGCTGTCAGATCGATGCCGGTGAGATCGAGAGCAACCACGACAGCCCCGGTCAGGACAGCGATCCGGAACAGCTTCGACAGCAGTACCTGCGTCGCGGGGGCGAGGTCGGGCGTGGAGAAGATGCGCCGTTCCACCAGTCGGCTGACCAGGATGGCGACCCATATCAGGACGAAGGCCATGATCAGCCCGTTCCCGATGGCCAGCAGGGAGACCTGCCGGTCCCCGATACCGAACGTCGCGGACTCCAGGGCATCCAGCACCACGGGCAGGACGCCGGTGATGTTCAGCGCAGCCACGGCCCAGATGCCGATGGCCAGGGTCCGGCCCAGCAATCGGTTGCGGACCAGCCGTGTCAGCAGGGAGATGATCACCCAGGCGGTGACCAGATTGGCGCAGATGGCGAGATAGAATGACCGGCTGGGCCAGGTCACTTCGCGCAATGTCAGGACCGTCAGCCAGAGCAGTACCGCCAGCAGGATCGCGCGTCTGCGATTGACCATGGCCCGGAAGATGGCTGTCAGCGGGTGCGGCGCTCCGTCGCCAACGCCCGATACCAGGGGCGTGATTGTGCGGGAGACGACATGCGCGAGCAGAACCAGTCCGACCAGAATCAGGGCCTGGTAGAGAGCCCAGGGGGTCAGCAGGCGGTCCAGCAGGGATCCATCGGCCCCGACAATCTGGTCGATCCGGGTGCCGAGTTCACCGATGAGGGCGGAGACATCCATGCGCGAGTGTCCCTACTCGGCGGCCTGCAGACGACCGGTGGAACGGCGGCGCAGAACCGCGCCCGGACCCGTGACGGGGCAACAGTCGCAGCCGTCGTGGATCCGGGCGTTGCGGATGATCAGGTCGTGCTCGGCCATGGTCTCACTCCAGCTACACTTTTCAGTCGAGCCAGTGTGACATCGGTTGCCGGACAGGCAACCGTCGTATGAAGGGTAATCTGCCGGGCCTGCGCCAGCGCATGCGCGTTTCCCCATTTCCGGCTTGCATGTCACCCTGTTGGACGCAGAACAGGTGCGTCTTTCCGACGGCATCTCGACTGCGTATGCCAGCGGAACTGTCGTTGAAACAGGTTCGGAGTGATTTGGGGGCAGCATGATCGCGGAACAGACGATCTCCGGCGGATGCATGTGCCGACGCTGCACTGGCGATGGGAGGAAAGAAGTCCCTGGCTCGAGGAGGCTGTTGAACTGCCTCACGAGTCCATGGTATTTCCGGATTGAGTGGCGCAGTCACGGTCACGGCTGGTGTGAACCTCGATGAAGGGGTGGCGGTCGTCGAACCCTCCCCCGCGTGTCTGGTGGATCGTGACGTGCGTGAACCTCATGACATCAGCCTCTGAATCTTCTCTGCCCAACCGAGTCCGAGCCCGACCAGGACGCCCAGGGCGCCCAGGACCCAGACGGCACCCCGTCCCCGGTTGAAGATCGCCCGGGTTTCCCGGATATCATCCTCGATACGGTCCAGCTTGCGTTCGAGGGCGTTGAGGCGAACATCGAGCCGCGCCAGTTCCACCTCGCTCATCATGCCGACCTGCCAACGAACAACTGGACCAGACCACCGGACAGCGAATCTGACCCTGACGGCAGGACACAGATGCGGTCCAGCACGCCGGAGAGCGTTCTGCTGCCACCGCCGGAGATGACGAGACCGCTGTCGGACGCCTGCATGGCGTGCGCCGAGACCCAGCTGTTGCCGACGGTCCGGCGCAACTGCATCACACCACGCCAGACGCCGGTGCTGCCCTGATACAGGACAAGACCACTCGTGCTTGTGGTGAATTGCCCCGACGTGGCGGCGGGGCCGCTGGCGGAGACATAGCCGCTGGTCGCCAGTCCACCGCTGTCGCCGATCTGGATCAGCAGACTGTCCCCGCCGGACACGGTGACAGCATCGAGCCAGATATCGATCATGTCCGGTCCGGAGATACCCCCCAGATCGGTGATCGTCACGCCGGTGCCGCTGGATGTATCGCCGGATCCGCCCCGCCGGAAGCCACCACCGAGGGCGGCGACCGCCTGCGCGACACGCTGTGGCGACATCATCTTCGTTGCTTCGGTTCCCGCTTCCGCCTCCGCCTGACTCGCCAGAACAGGTTCGGGCAGGTCCGCAAATGCGGGCAGCTCGGTCGCCCCCGTTCCGACAGAGCGTTCGGCAGCGTCGCCAATGCCTGAGAGCATGTTTCGTCCTGGTTGGGTGATGCTCATCAGGCAAACCTCCGGAATGGTGTTATGGGGAACTGACAGAATGGCACCAGCGCAGTCGGCAGATCCGTATTGCGCAGGCGCAGATTGACGTGCCAGCCGGCCACGACGGTTGACGGCACGATCACGTCGCCGTTGCCGTCCAGCACCGCCATGCTCCAGATGGTGCCGACGAAGTCGATGTCCTGATCCGGTGTTGCGGTCGGGGCGATCCCGGTCGCATCAAGCGCGTAAGCGGCGGCCGCCTCATCCGGGAATTTCAGATAGTGGTTCACGAACTCATCCATTGCTCATTGCCTCCAGTATTGCGTCGGGAAGGGGGCCGAAGACGGCGACCTGGCGGATCACGCACGGCAGACCGTTGGCGCCGAGCAGATCCGTACCCAGCCGCATCTCGTCGGCATCAGCGTTCATCGCGTGGCTGCTCTGGGTGACGACCGTGGCACCGTTGGTCGAGACAGCCACGTCATCCTCCGCGATCCGCAGCGCGACGACGATCCGGTCACCGGGTGTCAGACCGCTCTCCGCTGTCAGGTTCAGGCCATCGGCACCCCTGAGATGCAGTTCGCCGGACTGCATGTTGAGGGCGATCTCCTCAGTGGTTCCGGTGCCGATGGCGAACAGCACGCCGTCCGAATCCCGAACATCCGCCTCGACCAGGATGGAGAAGCCATCGGGCCTGAAAGCGGGTACGGCGGACAGGTCTACGGTTGCCAGATCAGCGGAACGTGTCACCTGCGATCCGTCTGTCAGGATGACCGAGGACGGACCAGAGTTCTGGCTATCGACTTCCTCCAGCATGAGACCCCACATGGCCATGCTGTTGTCTGTGTCGCCGAGGTAGGAAGCGCCGTCGTTCCGGAAGTCGAACGTCACACCAGCTGACCCTGAAGCACCACTTGGTGCTCTGGTAGCCCAGATACGGTACCAGCCATTTGGCAGCTTCTCGTAACCGACCGTGACGCTGGAGGTTGCGGTAGAGCGAGGCTCCAAGCTTTCCGTTGCGAAATCCCACGTCCACCCGTGCCAATCGGCGCTGGTGCCGCTGAACGGTGCCCCGCTGATGGCCATCCAATGCTGCGTTGAGTTTGCGCCGACATCCTTCACGTAAGCAGACAGGCAGTAGTAAGCCCCGGCAGACGCGATGGTGAACTTGCCGACACTCGCGCCCGCGACATGAGACCCGACCACTTCGGTCTCTGTCACGGTGCACGCAGTGGTCGTGCCGTCTGGAGCGACGGCATCGTCATTTACTACGGTCGTTCGGGCGATGCCGTTGCCTATCAGCGAGTTGCTGGTGATGTGGTGATTGGTTTGCTGCGGTTCCACAAGCAGCCCCAATGGCTCGCCCGTAACGGGATCGTGCGTCAGCCGGACTGCGTCGATGACCTTGCTCTCTACGCTACCCCCATCCGTGTTCGTGAAACCCGGTGTCGCCCGGGTCAGTGTGATCTGGCTGACTTCGCCCAGGTCGAAGCCCAGGATTGCTGATGGCAAGGTGCCGAATCGGTTGCGGAACGTTCCCCGTGCAGCAGCGATGATCGCGTTGGCCACGGCGCTGGAAGCGCTCGAAGCGCTGGCTGCGGCAGCACTGGCTGATCCGGCCGCATTCGTCTCCGCAGTCCCGGCGCCGGTCTCGGCGGCCTCCGCTCCTGTTCTGGCGGCTTCTGCGGCAGATTGCGCAGTCTCCGCCAATGCCTGTGCGTTGGCGGCTCCGGACTCGGAAGCTTCCGCATTTGTTTTCGATGCAGCGGCAGCCACGGCACTTGCGCTGGCGGCTGTGGCGCTCGCCGTTGCACTGGTTTCCGCTGAGGCGGCAGCGCTGGCTGCCGTGATCGCGGCACCGATGGTGTTTGCGCCATTCAGGTCGGTCGCCACGTCGCTGATTGCGGTTCCGGCGGCCGCGACGGATGACACGTCCGAACTGATTGCGGCCACCGTCGGAATGGCGTCGGAGATGGCCGCGAGAGCCGAGACCTCTGCGGCGTCGATGATCGCTGTGGCCGAAAGGTCGCGAATTTCGATCGCGACACCGTCCGGCGGAGCAGATGCAAAGGTGAGGATCGTGTCGGAGGTGGCGAAGGCAGGCCCGTGCTGAATGATGCCGTCAAGGCTGACCAGCAGCGCCTTGTCATCGACTGGCGCGCGGGACAGGGTGAAGGCGACTGTCTCCCCATCACCGGTGGCTGACAGGGTGGCCGGAATGTTCTGGACCAGCGCCGCGACATCGGCAACGGAGGCTGCGTCACTCGCAGCCGCAAGCGCGCTCGCGGCTGCCGCAGCAGCATCGGCGGTCGCGCTGCTCACAGCCCCCTCGATTTCGGACAGGGTGCTGCTGGCCGGACCCGCGACCGGGTCTCCCTGGTTGTCGAAGGCAAGTACGCGCGACGCGCGCAGCGCCCGCGACGGCAGTGCGCCGGGCGCTGCGTCCGCGTCATGATCGGCGATACGCAATGACCGACCCCTTGCCGCTTCGGCCTCCTGCAGGGAGAGGGTGAGCCTGTCGAGTTCGTCGTTCAGCGTGTCGGCGCGCAGGCTCCCGCCTGGCAGGAAATCGGACATTCTGGCAACGGTGGCCTGCCTGCTGATGACAACGCTCTGTCCGGTCGCGGGTGCGCCGGCGAAGGTGACGGTCCCGCCAGCGGTCGTACCCTCACCCGTCACCGTGTAATCCGTATCGAGTTGCTTTTCCACGGACCCGATCCAGACTTTCAGGTCGGCAGCCTTCAGGAAGGCAAATGGTGCCGGATATGCGGTCGTCGCACCGTCTGCAGTATATTCGGTCCGCGGCACCGTACTGTTGATCTTTATGTGTTCGGTCATGCTTGCACTGCTCCGATCAGGTTGCGGCCCCGGTTCGCGTCGCGCCTAGAGGAAAGGCATGTCCGCTTTGCCCCATGCGGGCCGATTTCGGTACAGTTACCGGTAATCCTGAAAGCAGTTCCGGTTTTCTTCATTGCGCCGGCGATTGTTCGCAGTGCCGTCCATGAACTACGATGGGCCGGTCGTGTTCTTGGGGAGGATCAGTTCGATCATGCAGAAGCCAGCTCTTGCCATCGCCGCGTTGCCCGGTCGCCGTGACCGGATGATCGAGTTTGCCAAGGAAACCGAAGCCCGTGAGTTCGCCGGTGTCTTCGTCACCAGTGTCTCGGCCTGCCTGCCGTTCTGTCAGGCCATCCTGCAGGAAACGACGCGTCTGATCGTGGGCAGTTCGATCCAGCCGATCTACTTCCAGACGGCGCGTCAGCTGGCCGACAATGCGGCCTTCCTGCACGAGATTTCCAGGGGGCGCTTTCGCATGGGGCTGGGCATCAGTCACGAGGTCTCGCTGGACCGGCACGGTGTGCCCAGGACCCGGAAGCCCGTGACGGACATGCGCGCCTATGTTGCCGAGATGCGGGCGGCTGAGAAGGAAGTCGGCGAGTTGCCGCCACTCGTGCTTGCCACACTGCGCGACCGAATGCTTGATCTGGCAGTCGAGGTCGGGAATGGCGCGGTCTGGGCGAATGGTCCGCGGGATACGGTTGCCGCTCAGTTGCGTGCGCGACCCGCTTCTGCAGGCGATGATTTCTTCACGGCGGCCATGATCCCGACCGCGATCGACGACGACATCGATGCCGGTCGCGCGGTACACCGCAAGACGCTCTCCCGCTACGTTCAGCTTCCCAACTACCGGAAGTACTGGTCCGCTGCCGGATTCGAGCAGGAGATGTCGGACATCGAAACCGCCATCAACGCCGGTGAAACCGACCGCATCCCGAGCCTGATGAGCAACGAATGGCTGGACAGCGTGACCATGGCCGGGCCGAAGTCGCGCATACTGGAGGGGCTGGAGCGCTGGCGCGATGCCGGGATCAAGACCCCGATCCTGGTCCCGACCTCCACCAAGGGCAGCCAGACAACCGCACTGGCGGAGATCTTCGATCTGTTTGAATAGCCCGCATGGCCAGCCAGGGCCGGCGGGCGGTGGTCCTGGCTGTGCCTGAGAGCCTGGTGAATCCGTCATCGCCCTTTCGCCTGATCCAGATCTCGGACACGCATCTGAGCGACAGGCAGGGTTTCTTCGTCTCCAACTATCTGGCGGCAGTCGCGAGCATCAACAGCCTGTCACCCGGCCTGGTCGTCCATACCGGCGACCTCACCGTCAATGGCGTTGAGCGATCGCCGGATCTGGATTTCGCGGTGGAGGCCAACCGGCTTTTCCGTGCGCCGGTCCTGTCCCTGCCCGGCAATCATGATGTGGGGGAGGAGCCCGGTTTCGCGATGATGGCGCAGCCGGTCACGAAGGAACGGCTTGCCCGTTATCGCGACCGGTTCGGACCGGATCGCTGGATACGTGATGTGGCGGACTGGCGACTTGTCGGCCTGAATTCGCAGCTTCTCGGCACCGGCCTGCCGGAAGAGACGATTCAGTTGCGCTGGCTGGAGGACGCATTGCAGTCCGGCCATAGGCGACCGGTTGGTGTGTTCCTGCACAAGCCCATGTTCTTTGCGCGCCGGATCAATGCCGGAACGCCACAGGAAATCATTGCTCCCTCCGGCACCCGCGCGCGCCTGCTCTCCTTGCTGCTGCGTCACCGGGTACGGTTTGTCGCCAGCGGTCACCTGCACAAGTACCTGGATGTCAGGATCGGACAGACGCGATTTGTCTGGGCTCCGGCGACAGCTTACCGCTCCGGCCTGCGGGTCGGCACGGGCGTGCCCATGCTGGGCTATCTGGACTATCGCCTCTGGCCGGATGGCGCACTCGATGTGCGGGCCATGCAACCGCGCGGAATGGCGCTGCAGAGGCTGAGTGACCTCAGGCAGGAAGCGGAATTCCTGAAGGACGCACCACGGGCTTCAACAGCGGATGTCCGGCGACTTCGGGCGCTGGCGGAAGTGGAGGGGAACGCAATTCAGGCCGAGCAGTAGACTGCGCCCGATCTGCAAGTGTGCACATCGGGTGCGCGCATGAAGCAAGTGGAGAGTCTCACATGGCCATGCTGGGTGGTGGAGTCGATACCTCGACCGCAGACAATGCGGCGCGTCGGGAGGAAGAGGAGTCCAGGCGGCTGGAAAAGCAGAACAAGGCACGTCTGCGCAACCGCCGTTCCCGCAATAGCGGACGGCGCGCGTTGCTGGCCTTTGTCGATGATCTGGGCAAGCCAGGAGAACTGCGGACGACGCTCGGCTGACGCAGCCAGTCTGAGCCTGTGCCGTCACTCGACCCCGGGCTCAGGCCGCCGCATCGACCCAGTTGCCATGGAACCCGTGGGGCACGCGATGCGGCAGTTCGATCGTCGCAATCGGCCCCAGGGACAGGTCAGTGGCGGCAAAGACCAGGACATCGCTGCGATTCTCGGCGGCCCTGTAGGCGGTGCCGAGAATCCAGCCATCATCGGCAGGAGCATCCGGGGAAGCGGGCACGAAAACGGGCTCCGACAGCTGTGTGTCCGCGCCGTCGGTCCAGATCGTCCGACGCTTCTCCTGCAGGTCCAGGTGAACATATTCGGTCCAGACACCGCGATCTCCCGGTCGGCGCTGGTCCACCGTGGCAATCCATCCGTGCCGATGGGGAAGTCCGGCGCGTCGGTCGTCAACCCGGGGGAACTCACCGGGTCGGTCATCCAGTTGACGCCCGGAAAAGCTTCCCGCCGGTCCATTCAGGGTCCAGCGCCAGAGTGTGGACGTGGCAGCCAATGGATCACCCGGTGTGCCGTCGGCGTGCGGGAACAGGGGCGCGGCATCGTACTTCATGACATCGACGACGATATCCTCGCCATCGTCAAACGCGTTCAGCACGTGGAACACATAGCAGGCCGGGACCTCGATCCATTTGAGCGTCCCGATGCCTGCGTCCCGGCGCAGGACACCCAGCCAGCCGGGCTTGTCCGGCTCCCACGCGAACGGCGACTGTCCCTGCATCGCCCTTTCCAGGCTGCCGGTCAGCGGCAGGACCGGGAAGACGACGTGGGACCGGGTGACGATGAAGTCATGCACCATGGCCGAATAGGGGGTCTTGAAGGACTCCGCCCGGGTGATCTCGCCTTCCGCGTTCACCACGTGAAACGTCATCTGATCCGTGAAATAGCCACCTGTCGAATAGCCAAAGAACAGCATCTCGCCGGTTTCCGGGTCGATCTTCGGATGCGCGGTCATCTTTCCGCCTGTCAGGCGATCCGCGAAGGTGTGGTAGCCGAGCGATGACAGGTCGTCATACGCCATCTCGAACGGCGGATGGGCTTCCTCCAGCGCCAGCAGCTTTCCGGCATGGTGGACGATATTGGTGTTCGCCAGGCCGGAGTCCTGACCGACAACGGACGGATCGGTCGTCCTCGGATTGCCGAAGGTGCCAAACAGAGCCTCCCCCGCAGCGCGTTCCGCCAGGAATTTTGGTGTCCTGACCCATCGGTTGAGGTAGCTTGCGCGCCCCTCCCGAAACCGGAAGCCGTGCACCATCCCGTCGCCCGCGAACCAGTGATGGTTCCGGTCGCGCGGGGGGTACTGCGGATTGGGGCCGATGCGGAACAGGGTGCCGTTCAGGCCGTCCGGCAGTTCGCCGCGCACGATCAGATCGCGGGCCTCTCCCTCCATCAGCATCGGGGCATAGTTGCCGGTCAGTTGTGGGTGCTTCGGGAACGGTCTGGTCATCTGGCGTGCTCCTGCGACAAGAGGGTCGGTATCTTGGCGGCTGTCCCGCCATGCGACAAGCGGGCAGGAAATCTCGATGCTTGCAATTCGGTAAATATCGGTATAAATACACATTCATTGCTGCTCGCACCTGCCCTGGCCCACTGGCGCCATCGCCAACCCATGGCAGAGGAACAGCGAGAGGCTGCCTGGCATCGTGCAGGCAGCGGGATCGACCGGCCTATCCAACTCGGACCCGGCGAATTTCACACATTCTCGGAGTTTGAAGATGAGCAATAGCGTCGACGAAAGCTTTCGTCGCGAATATGCGACGAACGTCCATATCGCCTATCAGCGACAGGGCACGAAGCTGCGTGAAACCGTACGCACGCAGAACAACGTCAAGGGTTCCTCGACCGTTTTCCAGAAGGTTGGGAAGGGTGTGGCATCCGTCAAGGCACGGCACGGCCTGGTGCCGACCATGAACGTGTCACATGAGGCCGTGGAGTGCTTCCTGAAGGACTTCTATGCTGGTGACTGGGTTGACCGGCTGGACCAGATCAAGTCCGGCACCGACGAGATGAAGGTGCAGGTCAATGCCGGTGCCTATGCCCTGGGCCGCAAGACCGATGACCTGATTGTCACGGAACTGGCCAAGTCCACCAACCTCACACCGACAACGGTCGGAGGCCTGACCAAGGCAAAGATCCTGGAAGCCTTCGAGATCCTGGGCGAGGCCGATGTGCCTGATGACGGCGAGCGGTATGCCGTTGTGGGCTGGAAGCAGTGGTCGGAACTGCTGGATATTCCGGAGTTCGCCAATGCCGACTATGTCGGCGACGGTCAGCTGCCCTGGAAGCACACGCAGGCCAAGACCTGGCTCGGTACGCTCTGGTTCCCGCACACCGGGCTCTCGGCGGACGGGTCGGACAACCGACTCTGCCATTGGTACCACAAGACAGCGGTCGGCCATGCCATTGGCAGCGATGTCACCTCCGACATCACCTGGCACGGCGATCACGCCTCCCATTTCGTCAACAACTACATGAGCCAGGGCACTGTCCTGATCGACGCCGCCGGTGTCGTCACGATCCCCTGCGCCGAATCCTGATTGGAGTGACCTCATGGCACTGAAGATCGAGAATCTCGAACGCATGGCAGGTGGTGGCGCAGGTTTTGCCATCTGGGGCTATGCCACGACCGATGATGCGAAGGCCGATGTGGTCGCCGCCGGGTATTTCAACGCCGCCGGCGACATGCTGCGGGTCGATGACTGGGTCTTCGTCCGCGCGACGGACGGGCATGGCATTGCCATCGTCAACCAGAACGCCAGCGAAACAGTCGATGTTACCGACCTGACCGCCGTTGGCGGCAGCGACGGCAACTGACCGGTCGGGGGACGTGGTGCCTGGCGGTGCCGCGTTCCCCACCCCTTCTTTTCCTTCATTCAAGGGAGGCCGCCAATGGCCCTCAACAGCGTGCAGCTTTGCGCACGGGCGCTGCTCAAGGTCGGTGCACAGCCAATTACCAGTTTCGAGGAGAACACCGCCGAGGCCGAGATCGCCTCGCTTCTGTACGGGGTCTGCCGCGATTCCCTGATCTCGGGCCACCCCTGGTCCTTTGCCACTGCTCAGGTCCAGCTTGCGAGGCTGGACGAAAGTCCGCGCGCCGACTTCGATCATGCGTTCAGTCTGCCGGGCGACTTCCTGAGAGTCCTGTCCGCCGGTCACGGCCAGTCCGGGCGGGGGCGGGGCATTTCCTATCGCATTCAGGAACGGCGACTGCATGCGAACGCCGAATCCCTGATGCTCACCTATATCTTTCGCCCTGACGAAAGCGCCTTCCCGGCCTTCTTCGATCAGGCGCTGATCTGTCGGCTGGCGGCGGAGCTCTGTCTGCCGCTGACGGAGAACACGAGCCGTACCGAGATGCTGGCAAATGCAGCGGAACTGGAGTTTGCGCGCGCGCGCACCATCGACGGTCAGCAGCAGACGCCGCAGACGATCGAGCGTTTTCCGCTCGTAGACGTGAGAGGATGAGCCGATGCCCCGACGTACAGCGCTGCAGCAGTTCAGCTTCACCAGCGGCATGCTGGATCCCGCGGTCGAGGCGCGCACCGACGTCCGGGCCTATTTCGCCGGGGCCCGGGACCTGACCAATGTGCTGGGCATGGCCCAGGGCGGTGTCACGACGCGAGGCGGGTTTCGTCATGTAGCCGAGATCGAGCCGCCCGAGGGCGAAGAGACCATGCGTCTGGCGAGTTTCACCTTCGCACTTGGCAAGTCCTATCTGATCGCCTTTTCGCACCAGCGCATCGACGTTTTCGAGGATGGTGTGCTGAACCAGTCCCTGATGCCCGATCCCGAGGTTCCGGATGACGCGGACAGGTTCTTCACCTCCGGGGAACTGGCCGATGTCTCATGGACGCAGAGCCTCGATACCATGATCCTGGTGCATCCGGATCATCCGCCCCGACGGCTGCTGCGCCAGCATGACGGTGAGGACGAGGACTGGGTGCTGGGCGCGCTGACCCTGACGAACACCCCGACGTTCAACTTCCGTGGACTGACGCTCGGAACGGCGTCGATCTCCATTTCGGGGGACACGGCGACGGTCACGTCGACCGATGATACCGACTTCGCCACTGTCGACCTGTCGGAGGGCGCGCCGACGTTCTGGGTCCGAATCCACGGCGGTCTGATCCGGGTGACGGCGAAGACCAGCGCCACGGTCGTTGAAGGGACGGTCGTGCAGACGCCTGAGGCAACGACGGCTGTCGAGCCCGGCCTCTGGACGGTCGAGGAGGATGCATGGTCTGATCTTCGCGGCTGGCCACGGTCCGTCAACCTATTCCAGGGCCGGCTGTATTTTGGACAGAACAGGGCCCGCCCGCAGACCATCTGGGGGTCCCGGGCCGGATCGTTCTTCGACTTCGGAACGACGGCCGATGTTCTGGATGACGAAGCCGTCGAGCTGACGCTGGACAATGACCAGATCGCTGCGGTGGAGCAGCTCTTCGTCTCCAACGACTTTCTCGCCATGACGTCAGGCGGCGTCTATGCCTGCGCCGAGACTCCTGTCACGCCGGCCAACTTCTTCTTCAGGCGGCAGAGCGAACTGCCCGCAGCGCCGATACGCCCCGTGGAACTGGATGGCGTGGTCGTGTTCATCCGGTCCTCCAGTGACTCCGTGCGTGCGACCTGCAACGAGCTGGTGTTCGACGATGCGCGACAGGTCCTCGTGCCACAGGATCTGGGGCTGCTGGCGGGCGGACTGATCGACTCGCCGGTCGACATGACGGCGCGTCAGGGTACGGAGCTGGATGGCGCCAATCATCTGATGCTCGCCAACGCGGACGGTACGGTCGCTGTCCTGAACACCCGTCGTGCGCAGAACATTGCCGGATGGACACGCCTTCGGCTGGGTGGCGATGGTCTCGTCAAGGCCATCAGTGCAGTTGGCGCACGGGTCTATGCAGTCGTGTCCCGACAAGTGTCGGGGAGCACGCGTTGCTTCGTCGAATGTCTGGAACCGGAGTCATGCCTGGACTCCTCGGTTGTCGCAGCGCCGGTTGGCATCTTGCCGGCAACGCAATGGAATGGTCTGGATGTGCTGGAGGGTGTCGAGGTGCACTTGTTCAGCGAAGGCCTGGATCTCGGAACCGCGACCGTGGTCGATGGTGCCGTCACGATCACGGAAGCCGTCGACAGTCTCGAAGTCGGGTTTCCGTTTGACTGGACGGTCGAGACCATGCCGCTGGAGGCCGAACTGACGGATGGCACCTTCATCGGCAACAGGCATCGCCTGGTGCGTGCCACGGTTCGTACGGCGCGTGCAGGCAGGTTTGCGGTCAATGGCCGGGATGTCGAGCCAAGGACGTTCGGTTCGGCATCCTTCGGCAGCGCTGACCAGGTGGCGGCGAAGCTGGCGACAGTGCGCGTGCGCGGGTGGAATGGTGGTCGCGGCGATGTCGGGGCAACCGTCTGCGTGACCGGAAGATCAACCGAGCCTGCAAGTATTCTTTCCATCACAGCAGAGGTGACACAGTAATGGGTGATCCCGTTTCCGCAGGTATAGCGACCCTTGGGCTTTCTGCCCTTTCGAGCGCGCAGCAGGCGTCGGCCGCATCGGCCACGCGCCGTGTGTCCCGGGCCCGCACCCGCCTTGATCTAGCCCGCAGCGAACGCGAAGGGCAGCAGCAACTTGCCCGGACGCTGGCACGTCAGAACGTCCGTGGTGGGGCTCAGGGAATCACCGCCTCCAGCGGTTCGCTCATGCGCCAGGCAATGGCGGCACGGCGCGCCGTCCGACGCAGCAGCGGCCTCGCCCGTGGGGCTGCGTCGCTGGAGGACTCCATTGCCGATCAGCGCGCGCGATCCCGGACCTTTGGCAGCCTGATCAACTTCGGCAGGGCAGGCGTAGGTTTCGCCAGGGTCTTGCGACAGTGATGCAATATCGACCGCGCGATGACTGCCTGCTCCGTCTCTACCGCCGGGCAGCCATCGGCGCCGCCCTGTGACAGTGGACACGTTATCGATCTGCCGAATAACGTGATAAGTATCGGAATTCCCCTGCAGATCGTAACGGGGTACCATGAGGCACCACTGTCGGTAGGGGGGATTGACCCGGATGAATTGGCTCGGGTCCGCAACAGCTCTGACGCTTGTTGTCCTTTTGGCTGCCTGCGAGCAGCAACCGCCACCAAAGACCGGGGGCGCTCAGCGATCCCTGGCGGGCGGTGCAGCAAGTCCGCAGACCGAGCCTTCGCCCGGTCTTGCGGTGCTGGGACCGCGGGAGCAGCCGGTGCCACCGCTGCCGCCGCCGCGTCCGATCTCCAGAGGCAGCGGGATTGATCCAGGCCCGATAACTCAGGCCAAAGGCGATGCCGAAGTTCCCGCCGACGGGAAGCCGACGGAGAAACCACCATTCGGCGAGCTTGTGGGCCTGAATGCCGACGAGTTGCTGCGCCAGATGGGTTCGCCATCCGAGGTGCGGATACAATCACCTGCCACGATCTGGGAATACCGGTTCTCTGGCTGCAGTCTGGCGCTGTTCCTGTTTCGTGACGTGAACAACCAGCTGCTGAAGGCTTTGACTTTCGAGACAGCAGGGCTGGAGGTCGATACAACGGTCGGGAGGGACGAACGGTGTCCCGATCCGATAGCGGAGAAAGTCGCTGATGGGTGAGCAGCCGCAGCCTCGCATTTTCCTGGTTGATGATGATGACCTGTTTCGGGAATCCGTGGCCCAGAACCTGGAGGACGCTGGCTTCAGCGTTCAGGAGTTCCCGGATGGGCCTGATGTGATCGTGGCGCTGGAGGCGGGCGGAGCGCCGGGCCTCATCCTGCTCGACTGGAAGATGCCGCGGATGAACGGCATCGAGGTTCTGAAGCAGATCAGGGCGGACGGGATCGAATTGCCGGTCATTTTCCTGACCGTCCTGAGTGACCAGATCTACGAGGAAGCGGCGCTGATCGGTGGCGCGGTCGATTTCATCGAGAAATCACGCAGCTTTTCCATTCTGAAACGGCGGATCGAACTGATCTTGGGCGGTACGCGCGGTACAGCTGGAAACAGCGAAGCAGCATCGGCGGAGCATCGGGCCGGCGATCTGCTGCTGGACACGGATTCCGCGCGCACGCTCTGGAAGGCGCATGAGGTCGACCTGACCATCTCCGAATTTGCTGTCGTGCGTCACCTGGCGGAGAATGCGGGCCGCAACCTGCGCTATCGGGAGATTTACGATCTGGTACGTGGCGAGGGCTTTCACGCCGGGTCCGGCGACGACGGCTTCCGCACGAATGTCCGCAGCATCATCAAGCGTATCCGTCGCAAGTTCGAGACAATCGATCCGGAGTTCGCCGAGATCGAGAACTATCCCGGATTCGGCTACCGCTGGCGCAAGGTACGCGATGCCTGATCGGACCGGGTAGGCTGATGTCGCGCTTCCTGCGTTCCCTCTGGATGCGGCTGGTCATCCTGTCCGCGATTCTCGCCATCGTGCCTGCAATCATCTACCTGCAACTGCAGCAGGCGGACAGTGAGCGACGCAATCTGCTGCGTCAGGCGGTGGCGGAACAGGGCGCGCTGATCGCCAGCGGCATTCTCTCATCACTCGACCCCGCGCGCCTGCCGGAGCTGCAGGAAGTACTTGCCAGGTTCGACAGCAGCGGCAATGGCATCCGGGTTCTGTTCCGGCCAGCAGGTGACAGCGGCGGTTTCTTCTTTGTCGGGGCCTGGCCGTCAATTTCCGAGAATGTCTTCGACAGCGAGAAGCAGCGCCTGCTGGCGACAGGGGCGCTTTCCATTCTGGAGGACAATTGCGCCTGGGCCGGGCGCACCGGTTCCGTCTACGAAACGGTTTCCGGCAGCCGCCGGGCCATCACGTCGGTAACACCGGTCAGCAATGCGGCCGGTTGCTGGGTTGTCGTGACCACGAAGGCGGAAGTCGCGCGTCTGGGATCGCCTGCGGAAGTGCCCTATTGGCAAAGTCCGGAAATGCTGGTCAGTGCAGGGATCTATCTGTTGATGGTCGTGGCTGTCTTCGGTCTGTTCCTGTCGGTCCGGCGCAACCTGCAGCGGTTTGCCGACCTGGCAGGTGTGATGCGGCGGGGGGGTGGCCGCCAGTCGAGTTTCCGTGACCTCAACCGGCTGCCGGAACTGGATGGGGTGGCCCGCAGTTTCGATGACATGGTAGGCAGCCTGCGCCGTTCCGCTGATCAGTTGCGGACTTCGGCTGAAGAGAACGCACACGCCCTCAAGACTCCGGTGGGCGTCATTGCACAGGCCCTGGAGCCGCTCCGGCGTGCGTTGCCTGATGTGAAGGCCGCACCCCACCAGTCCATCGAACGGATCGACCGTGCCGTGGAGCGCCTCGACAGTCTGATCGGTGCCATTCGCCGCAGTGAGGAGGCAACTGCCGCCCTGATCTCGCCGGACAAGACGCGTCTGGATCTCGCCGAGCTGATCGGGCGCATTGTCGATGGATTCGCGGAGGTCGCGGAGGAATCGGGGGCAACGATCAGGGTCCGGAGCGAGGGGCGCACGACAGTTGTGGGCAACAGTGATCTGCTCACCATCGCCATCGAGAACCCGTTGGAGAATGCCCTTGGTCTGCTGGGTCAGGAGGGCGAGATCACGATCACGATCCAGCCCGTCGAGGATGGTATGGTCGAAGCGCGGATATCCGACAACGGGCCGGGTGTGCCGGAGGATCGTCTGGAATCCATATTTGTCCGCCACGTCACGATCCGCGATACGGACGGAGCCGACGATGGTCATGACGGCCTCGGTCTCTGGCTGACTCGCCGGAATGTCGAGGCACTCGGTGGAACGGCAGTGGCCGAGCGCAATCCCGATGGTGGACTGTCAATCGTCCTGCGCCTGCCGGAGGCGCGCTGAGAACCAGCCCCGGACCTGCGCTCTGCGTTCACCACTCAGCGGCTGTGCTGGGCGGCCCCCTGGACGATCAGACCGTCAGTTCCATAACGGAGGAACTCCGCCACCAGGCGGTCCGCCTCATTGAAGTAGGTCACCACAAGACTGTCGGCTCCGGCAAAGGTCCCCTGCCGACGGAAATGCAGATTGGGCTTTCGCTGCAGCGCCCCGGTCCAGTAACTGCGCAGCGCCATCTTGCCGGTGAGGACGCCGGTCGGATCGATACCCATATCCTGGATGTAGGGCGAGGCCATGACCGCATCCTCGGCATAGAGCGCCAGAATGGCCTCCAGATCGTGGTTGTTCCAGGCTTCGATCCAGGTCATTGCCCGGTCCTGGGCGCACGAAAATTCCATGATCTCCTCCCAATATTAGTCAATAATGCTGATATAGTCAGATATATTGACATATTATTCAAGCGGAGTTGAACGCAGGGTCACGGTTGCGGGCGTGCTAGGCTTGGGGAAAACAGGAGGGGGGAGGCATGATCCGAAACCTGACAGTGGCGGTTTTCCTGACGGTTTTCACGCTTGGCCCGGCTGCTGCCGCAGATCCGACAGAGGCTGCCGTGCTCGCGCTTTCCTGCGCCGCCTGTCATGGCCCCGGTGGTGCCAGTCCGGGCAGCATTCCTGCCATCGACCGGCTCACGCCCTCCGAGATTGCAGAGGCGCTCCAGGCTTTCCGTGCCGGAACACGCCCGGCGACGGTCATGGACCGGATCGCCAGGGGCTATTCGGACGCGGAGATCAGGCTGTTGTCCGGCCAGTTCGGAAAGGGGGAATAAGATGCCTTCCGCCCTTTCCCGTCGTGATTTTGGCCGGCTCGGGGCCGGTGTGGCTGCCGCCTCTGTCCTTCGTCCAGGCCCGACACGCGCAGCCCGCAAGGTCGATGTCGTTGTTGTCGGGGGTGGGTTCGGCGGGGCAACCGCTGCCCGGTATCTGAAACAGTTCGCGCCCGGGCTGTCGGTCGTGCTGGTGGAGCAGAACCGCGTCTTCCACACCTGTCCGTTCAGCAACCTCGTTCTGGGCGGTTTACGGCAAATTTCCGATATTGCGCATACCTACGACCGGCTGTCGGACAGCTTCGGGGTGGAGGTCGTGCACCAGCGGGCCATGGCGCTGGATGTGGCGACCCGGACCGTGCAGCTTGCCGATGGCAGCGGGATCAGCTTCGAGAAGGCGGTTCTGTCCCCCGGTGTCGACATGCGCTGGGATGCCCTGGCGGGCTATGATGAGGCCGCATCAGAGGCGCTGCCCCATGCCTGGAAGGCGGGGCCGCAGACGGCGCTGTTGCGTCGGCAACTGGAAGCCATGGCCGATGGCGAGACCGTGATCATCGCCCCGCCCGCCAATCCGTTCCGATGCCCGCCAGGTCCCTATGAGCGGGCAAGCCTGATTGCGCACTGGTTGAAGCAGAACCGGCCGAAGTCGAAGGTTCTGATCCTCGACGCGAAGGACGGGTTCTCGAAGCAGGGGCTGTTCAGGCAGGCCTGGGGGCAACTCTATCCCGGCATTGTCGAACATGTTCCGGCCCGCGACGATGGGCGCATCGTCAACGTGAGCGCGTCCGAGCGATGGGTGGAGACGGCGTTCGGCACACGGCATTCCGGCGGAGTCATCAACATCATTCCGCCCCAGTGGGCGGGGGCCATTGCGCGCGATGCGGGACTGGCCAATGCCGATGGCTGGTGTCCGGTCGATCCGACGACATTCGCGTCCGACATGGCGCCGGACATTCATGTCATCGGCGATGCCGCGATTGCCGGGCAGATGCCGAAGTCAGGTTTCTCCGCCAACAGTCAGGGAAAGGTGGCCGCAGCGAACATTGTCCGGGTACTGGCCGGCGAGGCGCCGGTCTCCGGCTCCTTTGCCAATACCTGCTACAGTCTCGCGGCCCCGGATTACGGCATCTCCGTCGCC
>Ga0209475_10001575_pt1 | contig 27943 bp, 27 predicted proteins | sample tdDd471_FD_187128 | JGI IMG/M metagenome (GOLD analysis project Ga0209475, IMG submission 187128) | Marine sediment microbial communities from the Atlantic coast under amendment with organic carbon and nitrate - tdDd47.1 (SPAdes)... | ecosystem: Environmental > Aquatic > Marine > Coastal >... | reverse complement strand
AAACGGGCGGGATATACTTGCTATCTCACTAGCACCAGAACTATTTTTTGGGGATAGATCAACTAATCGACAACAGAGTCGCCCCCTGGAAAGACAGAATCTTCACACCAAAACTGTATGAGTCCTACAATTATGTAACAACAATACACTTTTCACAAAGGTCTCATTTATATACGGAAATATCGTGATTTTCAGAATTATTATTACTTTATGTGTAAATAATTTAATAAAAGGTTAACGTACATCATGGCAGCTGAGGTTGAAATGGCTGAACAGTTATATCCTTACCATTAACTTCAACCCAGGATGATTCAGGTACCTTAGCCCATTCGTCACTCAGTTGATTCAGTGGTTCTGAGACAACAACGCGAGCATCTTCTGAAAACTCTAGGAGTTCAGGATGTAACTGATGCAAAGATTGAATATCTTTACTGTGATAAAGACTGCGAGATTGGTGCTCACTGGAATAACGAACTGCAAACAGTTGCTCCCCATTACTGATCCCGAGAGTCATCTGAACAGGGTCGCTCACACCACAATCTTTGCCTATCTTTTCTACCAATCCAGTCATCCTCTCCAAGGCAGATTTGGGCTCTTTTTCCAGCCCGAAAGTGAGCGCAAGATTGAACATAAGTTCTGAATCGGTGGTACCCTCAATACCGTAATAAAGATGGGGGGCTACTTCGAGCACCAGTGCCCTTTTCACCAGCTCATACCCTCGCAGCAGACCGTTATGAACAAACAGCCAACGTCCGTGGTCAAATGGGTGACAGTTTGTTTGCTGGACAGGCGTGCCAGTGGTTGCACGGGCGTGGGCAAGAAACATGGGGGAACGAATATGTTTGGCGATAGCGGTAAGATTTCGGTCATTCCAGCCGGGTTGAGGAGATTTATAGACCCCTGGCGCTGATTGCTCTGGAGCATACCAACCTACCCCAAAACCATCACCATTGGTATTTTCTACTCCTTCAGTAGAAGATAGACTTTGTACAACCAGGGAATGAGTGGGTTTTATCAACAATTCTTCGAGTAGAATCGGGCTACCGGAATACCCCATCCAACGGCACATAACACCCTCCTAAAATATTTATTTTTCTATATAAGTCTTTAATATAAGTGATAAGTGATTGCTTTGTGTGACGAACTTAAGAAATAAGGCTATTCCGCCCGTTTTCTCTGTTAATCTCAATGTAAAATAGCCATTCACACCCTCCAGTCAACTTTTTCACCTCAGCTGCACGGAGCGTGTTTCAAACCAGATGAGAAAGATCGACCTTCAATGATAAAAATTTAAACCCATCATAACTTGATCTTGTAATGGGCTTTCATTTTCCTGAAAAATATTGATCTCCCGGTCTCATTACGGGGGATGGTTTTAACCAGCCGCGCAGTAACCATCATGATTTCCCCCATCAATCTTTGTTTATTCAGAACCTCAACATTATTAGCCAGGAGAATGAGCGGCATCGGCAAGAACAGATTGATTTCGACAATCTTAAAGGTTCCCTGCAGTAACATTTTTTCCGAATCCGCTTTAATACATACCCTCGCCATGCGAAAGTTACCGATGGATTTAAGAGAGTTCCAGATATGCTGCTGCTCTTTCCCGGAGAAGCTTGAAGTAATATCCCGGTAGGCCGTGTCAGGATTGTAGATCGAGTTTATCGGATACCGCACCCTGCTGCTATTTGTTACCTGGGTTATGGAAAAAATGGCAAAATCATCAAGGTTTTCAGGTGAACGGAGATAATAGATTTCAAATTCTATTCGCCCTGCTGCGGCCTGTTGAACAAGATAGGGCATGTTCATTTTCGGCGCTTGGCGGGCAAACGCCTGATATTCGGCTTTGTTGTGCAGTCGAACAATGCCGGTTGAATTTTGTCCCCATTCCGGTTTGAGAAACACCGGGAAATTATCCGGCACCAGTTCCCGATCAAAATAGTATTGTTGCAACCTCCATCGACCAGGAATAAGGGCGTCCATTTCCAGTTTGGAAAAAATCCCTTTGACCTCGTTGAAATAATTGCTGTTAAGCTGAAAGAAGTTCCACGGCACAGCTCTGTATCGAACGCAGGCATAAAGGTACCAAAACACCAACATAGTGCGGGTTTTGACTTTCCTGAACCAACGAGTTAATTCAGCTGAAAAGTTCGCTTTTTGTAGAAGTGTCTGAGGATAGGTGTACACTGAGAGTTTCTTCAATTGCCTGTACCTGATGGATGTTATTATCAAATTTCCCGTGCTCGCCGATAAAGAAAGAGTATTCACTCTGTCCAAGGAATGTCGAAGAATAGAGGTCAGAGCCCCTTTGCTCCACCTTGCACCATGGCTTAAAATCCATTCCTGGCTCTATGAACAATGGTTCGAGATTAATTGTAGCAAGAAAGAGGGAGTTATCTCCGGGATCAACTCCGGACCAAGGCTGCAGAACAGCTCCAAAAGCAGCTTTTTCTAAATTCCCCCTGACAGGGATGGTTCTGATAGGTAAGCGTGAAACCTTTGTAGTTTTTCATAAGAGACTCAAATCCATTTTTATTCGAGATTTGATGAGTTCTAAAAAGTATCGTGTCATATTACTTCTTGTACTTCTTGTAGACCTTGATCAGGCATATAGACCTTCGCAATATTCTGCATCTTATTTTCGACTTTTCCCTGTTCCATGTGATAACCCTCTTTCTATGGTGATAAATATTCTTGCATAGCCTTTTCTCCAGTTGTTACGATTACTGAGAAAGGGGTTAAGACCCTTCTTACTTATTCTGTCGCGATAAAGTGAAGTTTCCTTACAATAAAAAAAAATCATTGAAAAAAGGAAGGCTCAATACATACAAACTGTGGAAGTCAGAGAGAAGCAGGAAGTGTAACCTAAACAGCTGAAGAGACCCCTTTACAGAAACCCAAACTCGATCTGATACGTTTTGATTACTGTTTGTTAACTTAAGCTGACAAACAGAATAGAGGAGAATGGGGGACAATTATCCCTGGATGCACTGGAAACAGTGTAATAAATTATAGTGTTCCATTTGCAGCTGATTTTCTGGATAAAATTTTGAATTTTTAAAAGTGCCAGAATGCTCCTTGTAGGGCAAGTTTTTGGGGAATGATCACGTATGAGCTGATCAGGAAGAACTGAACCGCTCCGCTTTGCTCCGCAGAAAAACTAACACCCCACCAATAGTCACACAAGCACCACAGCTTACCCGGCACTTCTCTGTTATTCGTTTTTGCCTTACCTGCCTTTTTGCTAAAATAGGAATAAGCAGTACCATTCCTATTCATCTCAACAGGGAGGTAGATCATGCCTAATCCAATCAAGCAGAAATTCATCGACCACATGGAGCTTTACCAACTCAGTAAGCAGACCCAGAAGGGTTACATTAGCGGGGTCAGATGCCTGGCCAAACACTACGATACATCCCCGGAGCATCTGAGCAACGACCAGATTCGGGAATACTTTCGTCATCTGCTGCTTAAGAAGAAACTGGCCCATTCGTCATGCAAAGCCTATCTCGCAGGTATTAGCTATTTCTACCGCCATATCTGCGGTCGGGAAGTCGATGATCGTTTCGGTTTGCCACCGCGACCATTGGGAAGGAAACTACCGGCAGTACTGTCCATGGAAGAAGTCAGCAGGCTCCTTAATTGCATCGATAACCTCAAGCATAGAGTTCTGCTCAAGACCATTTACAGCGCAGGGCTCAGGGTCGGGGAAGCAATCCGCATCAAACCAGAACATATTGAAAGCGACCCATCAAGGATGGTGATCCGGGTTGAACAGGGTAAGGGACGTAAGGATCGCTATACGGTACTGTCTGAACATCTGCTTCACGAACTGAGGGCTTATTGGGTTGAATACTCCCCGAAGTACTGGCTGTTCCCCGGGCAGAAGCCCGGAACTCATATCACTAATGTTTCCGTATCTCAGATTCTGTACGACGCTAAAAAAAAATCGGTTTAACCAAAGAGTGCAGCCTCCATACCCTCCGGCACAGCTTTGCCACCCATCTCCTCTATAAAGGCTACGATCTCTATACCATCAGCCAACTGCTTGGGCATAATGCCATAGAGACAACCACGATCTATTTGCACCTGGTTCCGGCCCGCTACGTCCAGCTCAAAAGTCCACTTGATCTGATGGATGAGCAGCAGGAGGGCGAAAATGAAAAACAATAGTAAATCGCCTGAACTAGCCGATATCTTCGCACAGTATGGAAACCGGTACCGGGAGAAGAACGTACTCACCGCCCAGCAGTATAAGGTAATGAAACGTATTGAAATATGCCGCACGGCTGCACTCGGCGGACATGTCGAAGGGTGTGATCACTGCGGCCATACACAAAACGCATACAACTCCTGCCGGGACAGACACTGCCCAAAATGCCAGACAATGGTCAAGGAGAAATGGCTCAATAACAGGAAGGCAGAGTTGTTGCCCTGTTCCTATTTTCACAATGTCTTTACGTTACCGCACGAGCTTAATCCCCTTATCAAGGGTAATAAGCGCATCATGCTGGCTCTGCTGTTTACTGCGGTTAAAGAAACCCTGCAGGTATTTGCCCGTGATCCACAGTGGCGCCTTGAAGGCCAACTTGGCTTTATCTCCGTGCTCCATACATGGAGCCAGAAACTCATGGACCACTATCACCTGCACTGCATCATCCCGGCAGGAGCACTCTCACTTGACCGTAAAAAATGGATCGGCGCCAGAACAAAATATCTGTTCAAGGTGCAGTCCCTGGCAAAAGAGTTTCAAAGGAGATATCTCAATAAACTGGAGAAGGCGTATCGTAAAAACACCCTGTCCTTCAATGGCAAAACTGGGAAGTATCGGAACGAAAAACAATTTCAAAAGCTACTCGCAACGTTATGGAACAAGCAGTGGATTACCTATGCCAAGCAACCCTTCGGTGGACCGGAGCAGGTTCTTGAGTATCTTGGTCGTTACACACACCGAGTAGCGATCACCAACAATCGCATTATTGCAATCGATAACCACCGAGTACGATTCAGGTATCGGGATCGTAGTGACGACAACAAAGAAAAAGAACTCACGCTCGGTGCTTATGAGTTTATCCGGCGTTTTCTCTTACACGTGCTCCCAAGCGGTTTTACCAAAATCCGTTATTACGGTTTCCTGGCCCATGCCAACAAGAAAACCTGCATTGAACTGATTCGTACGTTGATTGGGGCAACAACTGTATACACAAAAAAGCTGGTAGAGAACGTTCAGGAGATGATGCTTCGTTTAACCGGTATTGACGTCGGCTGCTGCCCGCAGTGCGGTAAAGGGAAGTTGGTATATCTCAGGCCAATTGTCAGTTCAGCTTATGACGATACTTCCTGAACAAGGCTGATTTACTACTGTATCGTACGGTTGTAATACCAGGGCAGCGGCTCAAACAGGATAAATGTGCCCTGAATATGTGAAAATGACAATCAAATGCACCCTGTAATACCGAGATGTTACGTTTAATAGAGAAATCTGTGCGAAAACAAGTCAGTTCTTATTGGAAATGCCAGGATACCCGCTTCACAAGAGTGATTTCAAATCAATTACCAGAAACCCAAAACCCCATTTAATCCCCATAGCGCAACCCTTCCTGTTCTAATCCGCTCCGCAGTTCAGTTCTTCAGGGTTATCAATAATTGCAAGATACTCCGATGTAGGTTGAGGGGCAGTGGAATGCAACTATTGATAACCCTATTCTATTAGTCTTTCCCCAGATATATTTGAAGTCGGTTAATGTTATCAGATGAAATGTCAAATTTAAGACGCTCGGTTTTCCTCCAGCTCTTTCTGAACTTTTTTTGCCAAATCAGCCTTTACAATTGGAATATAGGCAAAAGCATTAATGCCGGTCTCAATGACCATTTCATCCGAAATATTTTTGCTGTAACCAGTACACATAATTACGGATATATTCTGTTTGAGTCTGATCATCAATTGAAGCGATTTCTCTGTCATGGATCGGTTGACAGGGTAATATCTCCATACCAGGCGATGGCATTTTCACCGGTATCGTCGGTATCCGTCATTATGGCGATAGCACTAGTCTCGCCTGGATCGGAGCCAAACAGATTTTTATAGTCAGCAAATATATCTCTTTTCTCGACAAGCCATTGTCCGGCGTTATTGGGTCCAGACTGAACAGCCACCATGATTGCACTGGAGGTATAAGCATTTGGAATAGAAGCCCCCGAGTTCAAATAGTTGGCCCAGATGTAGTTAATTGCTTTCGTCTGCCAGAAGTATTTACCAGGGAATACGACATAGATTCGCGCAGCATAATCGTCACCTGCTTTAGTTGTTTCATCACCGCCTGGTATCGTATGTAGAATTTTCCATGACCAACTAAGGTATCGATATTTTTGGGGATCAAAGCTGACCTTCTTTACCAAACCTGAAGCTGCCCCCAGGCTTGTAGCTTTAACCACAGTAGTATCATTTTCCTGGATTAGGCGATATTCAGTTATCCCATTAAAGCTTTTTGGTCCCCATCCAGCCAATCCCTCAATGGAGAAATTACCAATAACCAGTTCTTCCGCCATCACATATTCCGTAATTATCAGTAAAATAGATGTAATCGCGGCAGTTAGAAATCCCTTTAGATGTTTCGAGTACCAACTGATTTTGCTCATTTTTCTTTGCTCACCAAGGAAGCTCACCCCACAATAAAGATCAAAGAAGTTCATTTCGATAATACTTCACAGACTACCTATCCACAAATGGTTCAGGGTAGAAGGACCGGTTACCCGGCGCTCACCCCACAGATCCTGACGTGAAGTAGTACTTCATCCGGTTCCTCAGAAAACACAGGCTTCCTGCTGTGAATTACCAAGCAGGTCTTAACCCACTTGGCACATAACTAGTTTCCATCCCGAAACGAGTGATTTTGGTCTAAATCCAGGCGTGTGATAAATTTTACCGCAGGCATATAATTGATATTCCGAGGATATAATTTTAAGCACAACGAAGAGTTAGGAGAAAAGCACCGTTTTCGGATTGAGACTATTTAGTAGCATCTGCATCTGGATCTGAATCGTTTTTATATGCTTTGATCCAATCGACCTCCAGTCTGAATGGACCAGCTTGCTTATCTGAAATTAAAAATCCTACTTGCTGGATTTTGTCTGGAGCTAGTGGCTCAACATCTTTCATAACTCGTCCTCGAAAGACTGGAACAAAATTCCCGAACGTAGCGAAGATTGTTATCCACTCGTCGCGCTTCGTTGAAATATTATGACGGTATGATATCCCATCGAAGCCGTCGTCTGTGCGAAGTCGAAGCTGGTATTGTTTTCCATCTCCCTTGAGATGAACTACAATTCCTTTGTGATTTGCAAGGTTATACAAGCGTGGGAATGTACGTGCTGAGGAGAATCCTCCGTTATTACTCAGGGAAAGATTTCCTTGAAAAACGGCAGTATGGTCTTCAGTCATATGGATCTCGCCTTGAGATAGACCCCCCATTACACCATCGTTGACAATGCGCCAGTCTATCAGATCACCAGGGTTTTTAAAGTCAAGCAAAGCCATTGTGCTATTCGATGCATCTTCAGCATGTTCACTTGCTATAACTGGCTGCATAATATTTACGCCCATGATCATCGAAAATATGTACATCATGGGGGATTTCATTTCGGGTTTCCTCTTATATTTACAGCTTCATAACGCCATAAATGATTATTTATACGTTAAAAAATTCTTTATTATGATAGAAAAAGGACCTGAAGAAATCATTAGGCCCTATGGGTATCCGGGAGGAATACGCTGAATGATGTTATGGCATAAGAACAGTATCAATCACATGAATGACCCCATTGCTGGTTACTATATCCGTCTGAACCACTGTAGCATCATTGACCTTGACAGTTTCTCCAGATGTCATGATAGCTAGATCTTTCCCGTTAACGGTCTTTGCAGACGATAATTTGACTACGTCAGCCGCCATTACCTTACCCGGGACGACGTGATATAGTAAGATACCCTGCAACTTTTCTTTATTTTCAGGCTTGAGAAGTCCTTCAACGGTACCTTCGGGTAGTTTAGCAAAGGCGTCATCGGTTGGTGCGAATACTGTAAACGGTCCATCACCTTTGAGCGTATCAGCCAATCCAGCTGCCTGTACTGCTGCAACAAGCGTGGTAAAAGACCCTGCTTTGACCGCAGTATCAACGATGTCTTTTTCATGATGAGCACTGAATGCAGGCATTGAGATCAGTAATGCGATGATAAGTGTTAATGTCATTGCTAGATTTTTCATTTGTATCTCCGTTATAATTGATGAGGTAATTGAACTATGTACCGATTTCCTTTGGTCATATTTAGTCCACTATGTAACTCAACAGACAAACTGGCTTAGGAGATTCACTGGTGTAAGATTACTCCTGTTGTTAAATCCACGATGCCTACTGCTGAAATAATAAGTTTGATAATTGATAACACAATGGTGGCTGATTAAGTGTTTAGCGGTAGTCAGTACTATCACATTTTGCTGGTACCAGACAGAATTCGAACCTGTGACCCCTTTGATTCGTAGGCAGAACCTTCAGAGTTTCGTAACCAACTGGATATGCTCGTATGAGTTTACGATTTGTCAGGGGAGGCAGAATGCAAGGTATGTTTTGCCATAGGTCCAGCGGTAAAGCTTTGCAGTAGGACAAGTGCCAATTACGACTGAAAACGTAAGAGAGACAGGGAGATGTGCCTCTGCTATACCTGCCTGTTCATGACCGAGGGCAAAAGAGATACTATTGCAGCAGCCACAATACCACGGGGTGCTATCAAGGCAAGGAGGTTGCATTCTCTCATGGTAAGTTCTGAGCCGAGAGATGACAGCATGACATTTATCGGGCGAAGATGAAATTGAACAGCAAGAAAACCAGGAGCACACCCCAGCCAATTTCCTTAAAGGTACTGCCCTCAAGTCGTGATGCCAACATAATAAAGAGCAAGGAGCCCAAGAGGGTACTCAAGTGTTCTTTGAATTGTAAAATTAAATTGATATCAACGCCTTTCATGTCAGCAAGCCGGATAGCGAGTACGGTGACCGTGATGAGACTTGGCTCAGGTTGTAAATAGTTGACTGAAGCAAAACAAGACTATGTAAAGGTTTGCTATATTTTGTAGAAGTTCAACAATGAAATGGCTATTTAGTGTCAAACCAAAAAGATATCCACCGACCACTCCGGTTATATAGCCAGTAGAAACAATTTCATGAATGCAGGAAAGGAAACTTCTATTGTATTCTTTTTTGTTGCAGTCGTTGCCTCTCTTACTCTGCCGTCCGCACCTTGCCCTCCACCTCGACAACACCTCTGTCGACCCGCCCATGATTGAACAAGAGCATATAGAGTAGCCATCCATAGAAAATCACTGCCGCAAAAGCGGCAAGGGGGTAGAAGTAACCTAAGGGACAGAGGATGAGCACGGTCAGCCAGTGGAGGAGTATCACTTTTTGCGAATGGAGGTGGATTGGAAAGTCGCTATGCCGTGTGATGATTGCAAGGCCGCTGAGGTTCCAGCCGTACAGAGCTGTGAAGGAGTGCATTCTCAGTAGCGGCAGTGTTTTCTGAGGGTCATAGGAATCAGAGAATGCGAGGAGAATGTAAATAATTCCGGTTATGGAAGTCACAACGAGAAAGAGAATTCCGGAAGTAAGAAATGCTTTCTGCTGTAATCTAATCCCCTGATAAATGTACAGGTAAAGTACGAGGGAAACTGCGACAAAAAGAATGGAGGCGATTATCACCTGGGGTACGAACCATTTTCCAAGGATAAAGAGAAAAAAGATGATGACCCCGAGATTGATAACCCAAAAAGAGATGGCTTTGAGATATCTAGTGATCGGTTTTTTTGCGCGATGCATCAGGGCAAAAATCACTGACATACTTATCAGCGAGATGGGAAAGGAAAAACCAAGGAAAAAGGTGTCCAGTTTCAGCTTCTCAATGTTCAGCCAGTGACCGTACTCGCTGTTTAATATGACCGGACTCGAAAGTGTCAGCGCAAGTGAGAGGCAGAGCAGGGAGGCCTGGTGAAACTTCCTGGAGGTGGGCTCTTTCGTGTTGAACAGCGCCTTTGGGGTGTGACTGCCGAAGTGCGTAATCCGCACACGCTCGGTAATGGTTGCGAGCAGTAGTGGAATGATCAGCGTCGGGCCATACCAATGCATAAAGGCGCAAATGGCAAAAGCCACTGAAAGCAGCAGAAAAAATAGTCCATTACGGCTGAGCCGGTTGTGGCCTTCGGTGAAATATATGAGCAGGGTGCCGCCGCTGCAAAGATTAAAGAGAAAAATGTGTAACCGCTCAAAATTCAGTGTCTCTGGCTCTATAAAATGGTGAAGAAAGCCGCAGGCCATAGCAAAGGTCATAATGACCCAGAAAGCAAGTTTAAGCGTATTGTTCACAAGAGTGCACCGTGTGTTGTAAATTGTATTCAGACAACTGCTTTACCCATTAGACGTATCTGACTTTTTTCCAGGTGCGGGTTTCTGAAATGAAACCTCAAGTTCTCAGGATTTCAAGACAAGACCTGACTTTCTGAACGTAATAGCTCTGATGCCATCTGTCCATAAATCATCCATAAATTACAACGCGGCAGTGGATGGAGCAGGTGACTGTTGATATCATCCTCATGGGCTATGCTTTAAAAAGTCAATGTACTTGCTAGATACATCGGAATTGCCGACGAGTCTTTTTTGTATCGGTCGGCTAGCATGAGGATGGATTTGTATTCGGTACCGAAGAGAAAAGAAATTTCTTTGTCCTGAAGATTGTTCAAAATCTGCTGGAATAGTTGGGAGATGCCAGCTAATCCCCTGATTCTGTTACCCAGTTGTTTTTACGAGACAAACTACTTGAATAAACGTTTGTATGAAGAGAAGTCGTTGGAAATCAATAGCGATAGGAAATGCAAATCCTTCTCTCTCAACCTGAAACATCTACTATTATAGGATGCCGAAATGCCATACTTCTATCAGTTCACTACGATACTGCTTCTGGGGCCAGGAATTGATAAACATTAAGGAAAGGATGTGCGTTCATCGTCTCGTGCGCTAATAAGACTGCACGGAAAGAGCAAAAAAATTCGACAAGTACAGCTTATGATTAAAACATCTGAGAACCTTAGTTTATATCTTGAAATGAAAAAACACCATTCTGGAATCTCAAGGGGTGGTAATTACCTCTTTGATGCACTCACGCCAAATCTGTTGCGGTATTCGCTTTGCCTTATAGTTTCGGATGCCCTATCGACATTTGATTTGCCGGCTGTTCACTTGCAGACTTGCGCAGATCATATAGGCATGATATTTTCTCATAGCAGCCGGGGAAGCATCTAATCTATTTTGACAAAGGACTGCTGATGAAATCAATTGCCAAATACCGTTCGCTACTAAACGAGGTGTTTTCAAGTCAGAACTTTGCGTCCATGGCAACGCTTCACAAGGACGGAATACACAGTTGTCTGGTAGCATTCTCTGTAAGTGAAGATATGAAAACCATTTTTCTCTGCACACCGAGGACGACACGAAAGTATGCCAACATGCTTGAGAACCCCACCGTATCGATGCTTATACATAACAGCTCTAACCAGGCTGCAGATTTGAAGAATGCGGTCGCCGTAACCGTAGCCGGCAAGGCACAGGAGGTGAGTAAGGAGGATCGTCAATCTGCCCGTCAATCCTTTCTCAAGAAACATCCTTACATGAAAGACTTTGTCATGGCCAAAAACACAGCTCTTATAACAGTCTACGTCACTCGCTATGATATCGTGACACACTTCCAGGACGTTTCAATTCTGGACATTCAGAACCCGTTGGACCTCACTCCATGACGCTGGTTATACCTCTAGCTCAAATAGACGGCTCGCAGGGTCACCTGGTTGGCGGTAAAGCCGTCAACCTGAGTCGATTGACAAACGCCGGTCATGCTGTTCCTCGAGGATTGTGCATAACGACAGAGGCTTATCTGGAATTTACCCGAGAAACCGGGTTGGCGAACAGAATAGACCTCGAATACAATCGCCTGAATCTTGACGAGATGCGCTGGGAAGAGATCTGGGACATGGCCTTACGAATACGCAACATGTTTCTCACCGCCCCGTTTCCCAATTCCCTCTACGAGAACATTGTCCAGAGCATCAGCACCCTCGATTGCTCAGGGCCCGTCGCAGTTCGCTCCTCATCACCACAGGAGGATTCATCCGAGTCGTCCTTTGCCGGCCTGCATGAATCGTTTTTGAACATACAGGGCCTTGACGATATTCTCAAGCATGTCAAGCTCGTCTGGGCATCACTCTGGTCCGATGGCGCCGTCTTATACCGCAATGAACTTGAGATGTCTCCGCGGGACAGCGCCATGGCTGTTATTGTGCAGGAACTGGTTGAGGGGGAGGTGTCGGGGTTAGTATTCAGCCGAAGCCCAAACAGTCAAAGCCATATCATGATCGAAGCTGTTTATGGATTGAATGAAGGATTGGTGGACGGTATTATCATGCCTGACCGCTGGACTATTGATCATGCTTCCCGCTCAATCATCAGCCATGACTCAGCCGATCGAACCCACTGTATAACCAAAGCGGAATCGGGTACGCAATCAATACCATTGACGGCCAAAAAGATTGCAAGCGCACCACTGACAGACGACGAGGTGCTGCGCGTTGCCGAGTTGGGGGTTTGTCTTGAAGATGAATTTGGTGCTCCTCAGGATGTGGAATGGACCGTTTGCGACGGGCAACTGATGGTCTTGCAAACGCGTCCAATCACTACGATTACGCGGCACCAGGATTCAACCGATAAACCATGGTCCAAAACCGATAAACGGCCTTGGTATCTCAGCCTTAAACGGAGTTTTGATAACCTCAAGACCTTGCGTGACAAAGTTGAGAATACCATCCTGCCAGGGATGGAGAAAGACGCCCTGGCCATGGACGCCATTGGTTTAAGTGGATTGTCAAAAGAAGAGCTTGCTAAAGAGATCAAATACCGCAAAGAGCGTCATGCCCACTGGAACGACGTGTATTGGCAGGATTGCATTCCTTTGGCTCATGGTGTTCGGTTGTTCGGCCAACTCTATAATGATGCTTTGTCACCCGAGGATCCCTATGAGTTTATCCACCTCCTGGGAGGAACGGGAATGGCGGCTGTTGAACGCAACCAGTCCTTGATCGTCCTGGCGTCAAAACTACAGGAATCGCCATCACTTCGGATGGCGATTGAGGCTGCTGAAACGACAGATGAAACTGACCTGTTTTATTCCGAGCTCCGTACGTTTGTCGATGACTATGGAGATCAGACGTTTAAGGCGGTTCGCTTTTTTCAGGACCAGGATTCTTTGGTGAACATGTTGATGGAAATGGCCTTAAACTTGAAAAATCAGGTGTGGAATGAACCCCTGAAAACAGCACATGGCGAGGATGAGTTCATTAATGCATTCCCTGTGGCCAAACAGGATATGGCCCGGGAGCTTTTGGACCTGGGGCGGGCCAGTTATCGCCTGCGCGATGACGACAATATCTACATTGCAAAAGTCGACGCCCAAGTACGAAAGGCCATTGGCGAGGCTCGTAAGCGCCTTATTTCAGAAGGCGTCAAGCTCAAACCTACGGTGTCTGTGGACGAGGTTGTCGCCCATCTGAATCATGCGGTCAAACCGTCAACCGATGCACCGCAAGAGCTCCTCATTGATGAACCCATTGAAGCGCAAACCAAATCTATCATCCCCAGAAAACTGAACACATGTGAACTGGGATTTGTTCTCAGAGCGCGCCAATTGCTTGGTCAACCGGCAGGCCCTGGGATTGCTACGGGACCCGCTAGGGTTATTACCAGCAGCGACGATCTATTTAAGCTCAAATCCGGAGAAATACTGGTCTGCGACAGCATTGAGCCTACCATGACATTTGTGGTGTCGCTTGTTGGCGGAATCGTTGAACGCCGCGGTGGCATGCTTATCCATGGCGCCATTATTGCCCGGGAATATGGTATTCCCTGTGTCACGGGCGTGGCAGATGTCACCTCTCTCGTCTCAACGGGTGAGTTGATCACTGTGGATGGCTATCTTGGGATCGTCACGCTTGCTGAGAATTAGTAGGTGATACGTGGCAGCCATTATTCTGGGAAAGTAAAAGAGGCGTAATCCAAAAACGACATCTCCTTGGAAACCATATGTCCCCCTGAAAATTTGAATCAGCCACTGATTGCATTTTTCATGAAAAAACGCTAGATTTCGCTGTGAAAATCAGTTTCCCGGTGCATGTTTTTCGTCATTTCAAGCAATTGGTTTTCGGTTAGGGTCTCCTGTTTCAATAACTCCCTACCACAATATTCAACCAAATCTCTATTTTTTCGAGCAGTGCAAGCGTTTGATCATAAATATTGTCGGCTATAGACTTTATCGCTGAATCGATTTGCTCCGCTGTTTTATCACTTATCGAATTATCACCAGCCTGACATGTCTTGTCCAAGGTGGTTTTGGCTGCTATTCTCATAGACTATGTGACCAATTCTTTCATCCTTTCCGTAACGTGTTACCATACTTCGTGCTATATCACTGATACGCGCCAGATCATCAGATGCACCGGTGGAAAAATGGTCAAAAAACATTTTTTCGGCAATCCTGCTACCGAATAGTACGGATATTTTTCTTTCAAGTTCTTCTTTTGTCATCAAGAATCGATCTTCTGTCGGCCTCTGCAGTGTATAGCCAAGCGCGCCTATCCCCCTTGGGATAATAGACACTTTTTGGACCGGATCACTATCGGGCAGGGCCAAACCGATTATTGCATGACCCATCTCGTGGAAGGCAACAATTTCAGGCTCTTTAGGGTTTAGAATCCGGTTACGTTTTTCAAGTCCGGCAATCAGTCGCTCGATCGCCTGGACGAAATCTTCCATATTTACACTTGCAGCCTTTCGCCGTGTCGCCAGGAGTGCAGCTTCATTGATGAGGTTCGCCAGCTCTGCACCGGAAAACCCTGTTGTAAGGTTAGCTATTTTTTCTATCTCAAGATCGTTATCGCAGGTAATCTTCTCAATATGGACCTGCAAGATGGCAATCTTTCCCAGTTTATCGGGACGGTCAACCAGCACTTGCGGTCAAAGCGTCCTGCCCAGAGCAGCGGCGGATCGAAGATTTCCGGCCTATTGGTGGCTGCCAACAGAATGAGGCCTCCGCTTTGGTCAAAACCACCCATTTCAAAGAGAAGCTGATTCAATGTCTGTTCCCGCTCGTCATTGCCTCCAAATTGCCCTCTCATCCAAAACATCTTGCCCTCAAAACCGCAATTAATTCGTCTTCCTTGCCCTTGAAAAATAATAAATATTACTTATATTTCGCATTTACACAATTGAATTAACAAGCTCTGAAACTCTGAAACTCTGAAACTCTGAAACTCTGACAAAAGGTGACAAAATGGCAGAAAAAATTTCCGAAACAACCACTTGGACCGATCTGGCTGCTGGACTTTATGATAAACTCACCGGTAAAAACGCCGAGATATCCTATGAATTTGTAAATTTTGACCTCGGTGTTCCCATAACCGCCTCACCCTCTGCAGAGATCGTTACCTGGAAGCTCAACGGGCTATTAAAAATTAGGACCAAAGAAGTCTAATTTTATAATGACTCGTGAGATTGAAATTTTCGCCGAGCTGTCAGTCTGCAGAAATGGGCGTCAGATTCTTATTACTGCTGAAGGTCGCTCGGTTACTGTTCATTTTGAAGGGTTACGTTTTTTTTGCAGAGAATACGAATGGGCTTCCAAAAATATTAATTTCAAACACCTTCTCAATAAGTTGGACTCGGCTTGCCAGGTAAGCAGGTTGTATATTTATGCCAAGATAGGAAGATTTACATTTACTGCCTTTGGCCCTGATGCCTCTCCTGTAAAAAGAGCTATACTGCTACGTCTGATGTCTCTATTCGGTAATCTTCTAAGGTCTTAACCGCTCATTATCCTGCTTTCAGGGAGGGGGGTATAGAAGAAATTTTTATATAACCTAATACGGTAGGAAATGGGAACGAATGTATTTATTCGGGGCAAGATAATTCAGGAACTCTCCGACTTGAGATTGCCATTTTGTATCTCATTAAATTCAAAATTGCTTAGAATTTAAGGTTCCTACTGTTTATATGAACCTGGAGTGAGCTCCGACTATTGTACAGATGGACCTACTCTCATTGCAAAAGAGATGTTAGGCTTTAGGCGTAGTTCCATCTGAGGGTCATGCCACATAATATATCAATTTTTCAAACGCCATTACATCCGATAGAATTCCGTATTCTCTTTTGTAATAAAGGTTATAGAGCTATCTGGATTTGAGCATCAGCTTGAGTCTAATATCGGTGCATGATCTCTACTTTGATAGTTGAGTCGCAGCACATATCAAGTTAAACGATCCTGCCGTCGCTTCTACATAAGCTTGATGTCGTACCTTTTTATCCGAAGTCTGTCGTGTTAAATAACAGTAATTGATACTCAGTATTGTCGACCTGAACACTCCATCACTGCCGCTTTTTACAATCTGGTTTGAGGTGATGAAATCAGTCTACGTCAACCCCAGGTTTTTGCGCACTGACGAATACTTGGTATGCCGCCTCCAGCTGGATAATAGGATCCGTATGATTTGAAACGCTCTTGTCAGAATCTGTGTGATCCTTTGCGAAGGATTTCTCCACGCCACTCAATTGTTGGTTTCGAGCAAGATGGAATTTTTCTTGATTTGGAAGCATAGTATCTTACGATTAAGAACATTATCGACCTAAGGAGTTGACCCTAATGACACGGCCCATTTATCTTGACTACAACGGTACTACGCCTCACGCCCCCGAAGTGATCGAAGCCATGCGTCCCTTTTTGGAGGCGGAATTCGGTAACCCCTCCAGTAACCACTGGTATGGTATAGGTCCTAATAAAGCGGTGATGACTGCTCGAGCACAAGTTGCTCGAATTCTAGGCTGCACGACACCAGAGGTGCTTTTTACCAGCGGCGGGACTGAGTCTAACAATCATGCCCTTAAAAGCATTGCCGGAGCCCGTTACGCGAAGGGGACCCACCTTATAACCTCCAGCATAGAGCATCCCGCTATACTGGAGGTGTGTCGTTTCATGGAAGGCCGCGGTTTTGCCATCACTATTCTTCCGGTTGATACGGATGGGCTGGTTAGCCCGTCTGATGTGGAAGCTGCCATCCAGCCCGACACCATTATTATCTCCATTATGCACGCCAACAACGAGGTGGGCACCATACAGCCAATCACCGAAATAGCCGCACTGGCTCGCAGGCACGGAATTTTGATGCACACGGATGCCGCTCAGTCGGTGGGTAAGATTCCCTCAAAGGTGGATGTTTTGGGCGTAGATCTTCTTTCTCTGGCTGGGCATAAAATCTATGGCCCAAAGGGAGTTGGGGCGCTCTACATACGGGATGGGATAGAAACCGAGGTTTTCTGCCACGGCGCTGGTCAGGAGACCGGTCGCCGTGCAGGGACAGAAAATGTTCTTGAGATTGTTGGCTTAGGCAAAGCCTGTGAGATAGCTGCATTTGAAATGGAGCAGCATGTTAAACGGATGCATGAGATGCGTGATCGACTTGAGGATGGATTGGCAGCGGCGCTCACTGACATACGCTTCAACGGACACCGCGAGCTTCGCTTGCCCAACACGTGCAGTGTCTCCTTCCGAGACTTGGAGGCCAACCGCATTCTTGATGAGATCGGATTAGACGTGGCCGCCTCGGCCGGTGCGGCATGTCACGCTGATCATGTGGAGATCTCACATGTGCTGAAGGCCATGCAGGTGCCGGAGAAATGGGCGAAGGGCACCTTGCGTTTCACCACTGGAAGATACACCACTGCAGGTGAAATTGATCGCGCTCTGGAAGTGATAGTGGCTGGGGTAAAACGGTTGCGAGGTTTGGTGTGACCAGCAAAGACTTTCTGTTTGTATAGGTAACAACCTGTCACTTTATCAGTTGAAAACCTATCTCACCTTTAGTATCACTAACACGAAATAAGTGCAGATGGCGATATACAGTTTTTGTTTATCCTGTAATATTAAGGGTTATACCTTTAGAAAATGATGCTGAGAACGTAAAACAGTGTCCATTGATCAGAGATCTTGAGTCATGAGGACCTGAGCAATTACCTGTCCTCTCTGTTTTTTAAAGGTAATGGGGCTGAAATATAGGGAACATTATTATGGGCATCTTACCAAATAGGTCCTCTCAAAATATAAATAATTCAATATCAATTAATAACGTTGTATCCATTTTGATACTATTGCTCTTTGTTTTTTATTGCCTACGTGTACAGCCGTCTTATGCCAACGAAGATAATCCGAAATCAGGGTCAAAAAATGATGATGCAGTGCAAGATATTGTGAACCCTTTTGACTCGGATTGCTATGACTGGAGAGGAAAAAATATACCATGTCATTTTAAGCGGCCGTATTCAGAACTATTGTTAAATAAGCCCAATCCTGATCCTCGTTTTACTGATAATAAAAATGGCACGGTGACTGACAATCTGACCAAGCTTGTTTGGCTTAAAAATATAAACTGTTTTGGGATGCTGAATTGGCAGAGAGCTATATCAGCGGTGAAAAGCCTTGAAGAGGGAGCCTGTGGACCGGAACCCGATCTTGTTCTTTCTGATGGCTCTTCTGCCGGTGATTGGCGGTTACCGACAATGTTAGAATTGTGTACATTGATCGATTTTAAAAGAAGAGATCCTGCCTTACCAAGCGGTCATATGTTTTCAAATGCCCCTTCGGGTTATCATTGGTCCGCAACAACGATAGATTATCATCCTGAAATGGCATGGATTGTATACTTCGAATCCGGTACCACTTGTTACGAGAACGTTAAAAATCGTGCTGGCCATATTTGGCCAGTCCGAATGCTAAAGAAATAAGTTCTCATATTTAAATTGTATCAGGTTCGATATGAAAATCACCTGCTCAGGAATACTGTTGTCATAAAATGGTGTTGAATGTGCATTTTTACATGGAACAACAGGTTGGAAGTTTTACATCAATTGCCGTTGATGGCAGAAGGAAAAGGAGATATGGATCATGTCCGCTAAATTGAACTATCCAGCCCATCTCGAAATTGCCCGCAAGGGTACGCCACTTCAAAAAATGGAACGATTGAGCGAAGAGCTCGGGGTAGAGATTTTCTTTAAAAGAGATGACCTGACCGGTTGTGAACTCTCTGGTAACAAAATCAGAAAGCTTGAGTTTCTGTTGGCTGATGCGCGAGCCAAAGGGGCAGACACGGTAATTACCTGCGGTGGAGCCCAGTCCAACCATTGTCGGGCGACAGCCTTGGCAGCAGTGGGAGCTGGATTGAAGAGCACTCTTTTGTTGAGGACTGAAGATCCGAGTAATCCTCCACCCTGCCATGGTAACATCCTGCTTAACAAGCTGGCTGGGGCAGAGCTTGTCTGGATCACTCCAACCGAATACAAAGAGCGGCATGTCAGGTTTGAAATTGAACAGGAGAGGCTGAGTGGACGAGGTAAGGTCGCCTATATAATCCCTGAGGGAGGGTCCAATCAGTTGGGCTCTTGGGGGTATGTGAAAGGGATGGAAGAGATTGCAAACGACCTGACCGCTTTGGGAGCAGGTGGTTTGGGTGAGACTACGGTCATCTCCGCTACCGGCTCAGGGGGAACCACCGCCGGACTACTTCTCGGTGCTCGGTTGCTCGGCCTTGATCTGAGGGTAACCGGGGTCAATGTGTGTGACGACGAGGACTATTTTGTTTCTGTGATCGGTCATATTTGCAAGGGCTTTATAAAGGATTACTCCGTCGATATTACCATAAACAGCACGGATATCGATATAGTTGACGGCTATGTCGGAAGAGGTTACGCACTTTCCAGGCAGGAAGAGTTGCAGGCGATTTACGATCTTGCTCAGCTTGAAGGTGTGGTTCTGGATCCAGTCTACACAGGCAAGGCATTCTATGGCATGGTGAGCGAAATCAAGAAAAATCGGTCGGCTTTCGGCAAACGGATTGTCTTTGTCCACACCGGCGGACTCTTTGGCCTCTTTCCTGCCGCAGATAAATTTAATGAGTTATTCTAGTGCTTTAGTGGTTCCTTTCTTGTTTTTTATAAATGAATTTCGTGAAGGTACTTATACCCCTTAAGGAGGTATTGAAAAGAATCCAGGTTTATTTCACGTTTACCGGGGTTAGCTCTTTTTAAAGATGGGTGGAAAATGACTTGTGAATCAATGCAACCATTGTCAACACGTCATAAACTTGCAGATTAAGAGTTTTTCGGACAGCATCTGCAAAAGGAGGCAAGTCGGTACACTCGAGCAGGATTGCTCCTAGATCTGGGTGCTCCTGTTTTGCAACCGTTGCCACTGAAACCACTTCATTTTCCACTTTTTCAAGTGAAAGAGGCTTGTCTGGAGAACGACTTATTTTGCTCCACTCCGGCATCTCTTCCATACCGTATATTTCGATTCCATGCATATCCATTACGCCAACTGCATGGAAATGTTCAGGCTTGAGATCTTTTTTTGAGGCGGTAATGACCAGCAGCTTTTTTCTCCCCAGGGAAGCGCGAATAAACGGAATCTGCAACAAGGCCGAAGTATAAACGGGAACTGTGAGGGCCTCAGCAAGCTCTTTTTGAAAAATGGCATTAAAGCCGCAACTCGTAATAATTGCTTTGACACCCTGATCTATCATCGATTCTGCAGTTTCCAGCATGGGGCCAACAAGTCTGGCATCCGGGGAAACCAGAACCGACTGGTAATTAGCGCCTGCAACTTTCTTAAAAAGAACGGGGAAGGGGTATGTTAAAGGGTTCGTACTGTTTCCAGTAAGGCTTTCAAGTTGTTCGAGTCCTTTAGGGCTGCCACCCTCTTCCCAGCATAAAACCCCCAGAAATGGCGTTTGGGACTGCATTTGGTTGCCTCCTTGAGAGATGGGTCTGTACTGATAGGCTTTGTTTTATCAACTCCTTGTCAACAGGAATTGATCATTTAAACCCTGCGATCATGGATTTAGCCTGCCATCCCAGTCACTTATGATCGTTTCGAAATGGATACCGCGTCCGCCTAGTTCATTGAAGTAAAGGTCAAGGGGGACTTCCATGGGCATTGTTCTCCCCGATTTTTCAATTTTTCCGTCTAGGATCATCATACTGCCAATGGCCATGGGAAATCCAACAGTTTGCTGCATCGCTGAGAAACCCAGGAGTTGATCCTGGTAAATGATGGACTGCATCAACACCTGCTTGGGCTGCCCATCTATAAGCCCTCTTCCATCAATACGGAGGAGAGCGACATCTCTTTCATCTTTTTGGTAATAAAACTGTTCTTGATTTCCCAAAAGTGAGGCACAAAACTCATCTGGTTTGACAAACTGTTCTCCTACCTGGATAGGTTGGTCACTTAAAAAGCCGCATCGGGCCATTTTTTCCCAAAATGCCCCGTGACCGGGCCAGCGACAGATGTAGCGGCCCATACTTTTAATAGTCTCCCGTATGCCGAAGTGATCAATGTATTGAGTTGAGTTGCCGTTGTAAAAGCACTCAAGTGTATCTCCTAAACCTCGAATATCCAGGAGATGAATATTCTCAGAGGTGAATACCCTGTCAGCCTCGATAGTTCTAACCTTACTGTTGTCAAGATACGTGGCTGGGCGCAGATGAGAGCGGATAACCCCTATAACCGACCAGGTGAATTTGTATTTCAGAGGGTTGTTTGCTGCTTGGCACTCTGGAAACCCTGCCCCGTAGGAATGAAGCGCATGAACCTCATCGAACAAATCGACGACCCTTTGGCCCATGGCTAAATCGATACCAGGGTCCATGCCGAATTCTTCCAGAATAATGAGACCCTTCTGGCGGGCTTTTTGATCAAGCAACTCCAATCTTTCTGCAAATCCCGTCTGAGCAGCATGCGCTGGGTTATTGATATAACTTGAAGTGATAGCATGACAGTTACAATCAATAGCCAGTTCAACCATCGTAAGAGTGAGATGGGGAGGGAAAAACTCAATAACAAGCTGTGTAGATGTGAGAAGATGGCGGATTTTGGCCACGTCTGTGCCATCAATATGGTAGCCCTTTATCCTTGGGTCTTCTAGTAATTTAATATCATTGAGAAAGTTTTCGTAGCAGTCGACTATGCTTAATTCGTCAAATTCTCCATACTTTATAAGATCATAGACGCAGGCCTTCCCCTGCATACCATAGCCCAGTAGAGCAATTTTCCGATCCATGGCTAAGACTCCTTCGGTTGAAATATCATTTAAATACAGAGAAATCTATACAGGAACCAACAAAAAATAACCCCGTAAACGGTAAATATAACCGAGCAAGTGCTTTGTTGGAAGTGCTCCATGAGGAGTTTTTACCGACAAAATTCCGTGTTTTTTATGCCAAGAGTTTTTCTAATTCATCCGCAGTGAAGTTGGAAAGACCAAATGTTTCCATGGTGCGCCTAGCTTCACCCAAGTAATCTCGTTTCATCAATAGAGAAGCTATTGTGATCACCGCTGATATAACCGGTGTTTCCACCCCGACCTGCTCTGCAAGTTTTTGGAAAAACACGAGACCATAACCCACATCTTCATTGAAATAGCGGTAATCCAAATCGGTTTGAGCTTTGACCCCTTGGAATCCTGGCGCGGTGTTAAATCCGGTATCATAGGTGGCTTCTGTCATATAGCCCTGGATAACACCTAATTCAGGGTCGGGAACGACGTTCACGCCAATATTTTTTCCAATGGCGATTCGCTCTCTATCAACTCCTTCCATCAACCTGCCGACCGCAGGGGTAACGCCCTCCTGATAAAAATCAAAATCGCAGTTGGGACGTTCGATTAATGCAACATTCATCAGTGTAACAGCAGGATGAATGATCGGGTTTCCATTCTGCAAGCTCGTCTGGAGGATGTTTTTTGCAGCGATCATTGCTGGATAGACATCTCGTACCTGCTCCAGCACATAATTTGTCTTGTGCGCAGGAACCGCAGCCAGAAATAACCCTGATTTGAGCTTGTTAAAAATCCTCAGTTTACCAGGTTCAAGTATTCTAACAGCATATGGTAGGGTCGAAGTTTCCGCTACAATGATCTTTTCATCCCTCAGTTCCAACCCAGCGCCTTTTTTAAACTCGAGACTGCCACCACATGAACTTGGGCAGACGATAACGACCTGTCCAGTCTTCAGATATGGCTTGCATTCTTCGGCAAAAGGTTTGGTGCTGTATGCCGGGCCAACAGCATAGATAATATCAGCCCCGTCCAAAGCTTTTTCAATCTCATGGCCAGCATATGCCACCTGCTGAAATCCTTCCAGGACACCCTCGCAATAGATGCCTCCAATTTCTTGGACAGCCTTGATACTCTCCTTAAATTGTTCAAAGTCAAAGAGACTGACCTTATGTCCGTGGGCAGCGCAGTCGAATGCAATTGCGCAGCCCCCATTTCCCGAGCCCAACACAGCAATGTTCATCTTGTTATCCTCTTAATATTTTACGGTAAGTTACGTGATAGCTATAAAGTTATTTTAATTTAGGGTTTCACAGATCTCTATCAAATCCAAATTGTGGTTTATTTTTGGATATACGGACCGATTTACTTTTGCCTGCATATCACTCATGAACTTTTTGGTTGATAGGTCTGATTCACAGTTGAAGTTTTGCTTGTGGCAGGTACTTGTCTCAAGACAAATTTCGCCAAAGATCGGAGTAAATGTGTCTTGAATTAAGGACTGCATCTGTTAGTAAAAAAGATACAACGATAATCAATGTTTTAGAATCGAACTCAAAAAGAGTTTGCCTCGTTCTGTTTGTGGATTTTTGAAAAAGTCATCTGGCGGCGCAACCTCGATGATCTGTCCGTCATCCATAAAGACGACTCGGTTAGCTACCTCTCGGGCAAAACCCATTTCGTGGGTAACGATCATCATGGTCATACCTTCTTTGGCCAAAAGTCGCATAACATCGAGAACTTCATTAATCATCTCAGGGTCAAGAGCCGAGGTGGGTTCATCAAACAGCATGATTTTGGGTTGCATACATAGACCTCTTGCAATAGCAACTCGCTGCTGTTGACCACCGGATAGTTGTGCTGGATAACTATCGACTTTATCGCCCAATCCCACACGTGTTAATGTCTTTCTGCCGAGTTCTTCTGCTTTTCTTTTCGGCATTTTTCTGACCTTCATAGGGGCGATTGTCGCATTTTCCAAGGCTGTCATGTGGGGATATAAATTAAAGGATTGAAAGATGAATCCAATCTCTGCCCGGATTGTGGTCATATTAATTTTCTTATCATGCACATTCATGTTGTCAACGACGAGATCACCTTGCTGAATAGGCTCAAGTCGATTTATGCAACGAATCAGTGTACTTTTTCCTGATCCACTAGGACCACAGACTACAACCACTTCGCCCTTGGCCACTTCTAAATTGATGTCGTTTAGGACATGAAGCTTGCCAAACCATTTGTTTACGTTTTTGAAAGCGATCATGGGCTCAATTCCCTTCTGTAAGAAATTTGTTAATTGGCATGTTCTTATGTTTCTTCTTAAAGCCTCGTATTTCCGACACTCATCCGCCTTTCCAGGTAATTCGACAAATTAATCAAGGGATAACAGATCGCAAAGTATAAAAGGCCCACAAGCCCAAACACCATCAAGCCTTCCGGAATGCGCTGCACAGTCAGCCAGCCGACTCGTGTGACATCAACCACCCCGATCGCGGAGACCACAGATGAATCTTTTATAATAAGTACATATTGTCCTACCAGCGGGGGAATGATGGATGGCATGGCCTGGGGCATAACTATATGTCTCATTTGCTGATAACCAGATAACCCGGATGCGGTTGCAGCTTCCCTTTGGCCCTGCGGTACAGACAGGATACCGCTGGCTACAATCTCACAGATAAAGGCGGCACCCATGTTGCTCAGTGCAATTACTGCGGCCGGAAATGCTTCCAGTTCTATGCCAACGCCTGGCAGGATAAAAAATATAATAAATACCTGTACCAGAAAGGGTGTTCCTCGAGTGACGTCCACCCACGCGCCGATACTATATCGCAAAATCTTATTCCGACCAGCCCTCATAATTCCTAAAATAAAGCCGATAATGGTCGCTGCGACCAGACCAAGCCCGGCAACCGCCACGGTCATCCAAAGCCCCTTGAGGAAAAAAGGCAGACTGTTCATCAATTCATTAAAATAGAAACCCCACATATCTTATCCCTCGGTCATCAATGAGCTTCCCGGAAGATCAGCCGTTTTTCGGACCAACTTGAGAAGGTTTTTAACAGGTAGTAAATAAATAGATAAAAAACCGCGGTGGTCAGGAATCCCTCTGCGGGCATAAATCGATCCGATGTCAGCATCTGACCGGCCCGTGTCAACTCCATGATCGAAATCAACGAGAGGAGCGACGAGTCCTTTACCAAAACAATAGCTTGTCCCAGCATGGGCCGAATCGTCATGCCAAGGGCCTGAGGCAAAATGATATAGCGCATGCGCTGGAAATAGTTCAAACCGGAAGATATCCCTGCCTCAACCTGGCCGTAGGCGATACCCTGTATGCCAGCTCTGATGATCTCGGCATAATAAGCCCCGCTATTTAAAGTCAGGGCGAACACGCCGGTGACCCATTCCGGAACCATTATACCCATGGATGGGAGGCCGAAATAGAAAAAATAGAGCTGCACTAACAGTGGTGTGGCGCGGATACTTTCGATATAAATACCGGCAACTCGGGAGAGTATTTTGGACTGACTCAATCGCATGGAACAGGCAGTTATTCCTACCAGAATAGCTCCGATCAATGACAGGGCAGATAGCCAAAGAGTGGCCAGGAAGCACTGCAGATAAAGCGGCATGTATTCCAAGATGACTCTGAAATTGAAGTCTTCGAGCATTATTTTTACCTGTAATTATCTTATGCCCCTCAAGGGGGTACTCTCTTTTTAGTCCCCCCTTGAGGGGTAAAGCACTAATGACCTGGGTTTGATACCGACAGGATGCGAGCCGGAAATACCGGCTCGCGCGAGACACGATGTCCTCGGTCTAAAGAGCATAAATTCTTTAGTGATCTTTCTTCCAATCCAGAGAATTGACCCAGTAATCCAGGTTAGCATCCAGACGACCATCCAGTTTGGTATGTAGAAAGAAGAGATTGAGCCATTCACGTAAATCCTGAGAGTCATAACGCACGGCAAAAGCGAGCGGAGATTCGGACAACTGTCCATCCAGAATCCGGATACTATTTGGCGGATAGCTTGCGCTCTGGCCACGCACGGCTGATCCATCATTTACTCCGCCATCAGTGTGACCCGCCATTACAGCGTTGAGCAAAATCGGCCCTCCGCCCTTGTAAGTCTTCAACTCGGCCTTGGGAAATGCAACTTTTGCATCGTTTTCGCCAGTTGAACCCAACAAAACAGCAAGCTTGATCCCTGACTTTTTAGCCTCTTCGATGGACTTAATCGGACTGTCTTGTTTTACGAAAACCACACTTCCGGTGTACATATAAGGATCAACAAAAGAAATCTTCATTGCTCTCTTCAAGGTTGGGGTCATATCGGCCGCTAACATGTCAGCTTTACCCGAGAGCAGGGCAGGAATAAGACCATCCCAGTCATAGTTGAGAAACTTGACCTTGACGCCCATTTCTTTGGCAATCATTTCAACCAGCTCTATCGAACTACCGGTACGATTACCGTTTTTATCAACAAAGCTAAAAGGTGCGCCCTGGGTCTGACATGCAACACGAATTTCTCCTCTTTTGGAAATTTCTTCAAGGGTTCCTGCTGTTGCTATACTGCTAAGAACAAGAAAAAACATTAATGGTGCAATTACAAAAAATCCTAATACTTTTTTCATTTTTCCCTCCATGTTGTTTGTCATGCTTTGTTTGACTGCGTCTTTCCTACACCTTCAGGAAGCTTGAGCCAGTTTTGGCTGGATTTCATAATTATAAATGTTTCACTTTTAACGACGTTGCCAATTTTTAGAATCGTTTTCGTTGTAAATTGAGACAATTCGTCCACTCCTCCCATACAAACAACCTCTGCAATGATATCGTACCGGCCAGCGACCACCCCAGCCCATGCTACATTTGGAAGTTGGGATATCTTGGTGATGATTTTATCCATCTGGCCTTCAGACTGGATGTTCATGGCGACCAAAGCGGTGATCATATTCTGGTGTCGGCTCGGATCGATAACGCCTGTTACTTTAAAAAGACCGTTTTCTTCGAGAATTTTAACCCTGCTCCGAATAGTCGGCGCTGTAACATCAAGCTTTTTGGCCATCTCGCCAGTCGACATGCGTCCGTCCTCTGTGAGGAGGTGAATGATCTCATAGTCCAATGCGTCAAGAACCGTTTTACTCATAAATATATCTCTCATCTGGAATTTCGAAAAAGAAACTATCTGTTATCTAATATGTTTACTTAGAAAATGCCAATCTTAATGTTTTTCCATTTGAGAGAAATATACAATTAAAATTTATCCAACAACATTTTGGCGATGACTCGTTGTATACTGGCAGTGTCTTACGAATTCGGAATATCCTATCTTTTTGCTCCAGAGGACCTGGCCAGCAGATGGGTCCACGACCAAGAGTCTTTTTAATGTGCCCGGTAATTATGGTTTGAAATGTTGAAGCAAGTTAGTAAGCCGGAGAGCTCTAGCCCATAAAATGATAAAAGGCACAGGAAAGAGTTTGCTCATCATTAAGGTGGTCTGGTGGATACGTGTAAGGCTGCATGATGGCCAGCCAGGGTGGCTGGGACACTTATGCCTCGGATTCGGAATCAAAATTTGTGGAACCAATTACGGTTAGATAAAAAATGGCGAACAAAAAAGGGGAGAGCTGTTGAGCTCTCCCCTTTGAAAAACTCCATGATTCTTGTTACTTGTTTTTATACACGATATTTCGGTG
>Ga0209475_10001574_pt1 | contig 27947 bp, 23 predicted proteins | sample tdDd471_FD_187128 | JGI IMG/M metagenome (GOLD analysis project Ga0209475, IMG submission 187128) | Marine sediment microbial communities from the Atlantic coast under amendment with organic carbon and nitrate - tdDd47.1 (SPAdes)... | ecosystem: Environmental > Aquatic > Marine > Coastal >... | reverse complement strand
TGGTGCTCTTTACCCCGGACGATCTGGCCCTGCTTAAGGGCGGGCCCGAGGGACGCCGGAATTTTCTGGACCGGCTGATTTTTCAGGTGCGCCCGGGATTCATGCGCACGGTGCTGGAATACCGCCGCACCCTGCGACAGCGCAACGCCCTGCTGGCCAAAACCGAAAACCTCGACTGGGGAGATCCCAGCCATCAGGCCTATGTACGGGAACTGGTGCGGCTGGGCACCACCATTATCAGCGCCCGGGCAGAGATGACCCGCATGCTGCAACCTCTGGTGGCTCCCATGGTGCAGGATGTCAGCGCCGGACGGGACGCCATCAGCCTTGTGTACGACTGCAGCGTCACCGCCACGCCAGGGGATGACGAAGCCGGTATTATGGAAGCGTTCCTTGATAAACTGCGCACGGGCTTTGACGGCGACAAGCGCACCCGTACTACCCGCAGCGGCCCCCAGCGCGACGACCTTGCGGTGACCCTCAACGACATTCCCCTGAAGGAACACGCCAGTCAGGGGCAACACCGCTCCGTGGTACTGGCGCTGAAAGCCGCGGAAGTTCAGATACTGCAACAGCGTCTTGGCGCACCGCCGGTGCTGCTTTTGGACGATCTCAGCAGCGAACTGGATACCCGCCGCAGGCAGGCGTTGTTCCATCATCTGCTGAATACCGCCGGGCAGGTGTTTCTCACCGCCACGGAAGACACCCTTTCCGACCTTATCGATAAAGAGCAAACCCGCCGCTACAGTATTTCCGGCGGGGTTATTCAGGAGGACGTATGAGCCTGATTGACGCCGTCATACTTGGTATTGTACAGGGTTTGACAGAGTTTTTCCCGGTAAGCTCCAGCGGTCATCTGGTGCTGGGCGGCCATCTTCTGGGCAATCATGAACCCGATGTTTTCTTTGATGTAATGCTTCATGTGGCCACTCTGTGCGCGGTGCTGTTTTATTACCGGCGGGATCTGATTCCTCTGGCTGGTGGATTTTTCAAGGGTTTGAGCCACAGCGCAAAGGGCAACGCGGCCGATGCCTGGCGCGACATTCCCGCTTTTCGCTTTGTAAGTCTGCTTATGCTGGCCTCTATTCCCACGGGCATCATGGGGGTGTTGGGCAAGGACTTTTTCGAGTCCCTGTTTGCTTCGGTCACCGCTGTAGGCGGCGCACTGCTGTTTACAACCATTCTGGTGGGCTCCACAAAATTCCTCAAACACGACGGAACCCGCCCCTACACATGGTGGCGCTCCCTTGTAGTGGGCGTGGCCCAGGGCATTGCCATTATTCCCGGCATCAGCCGCAGCGGCTCCACCATTGTTACCTCCCTGATGCTGGGGGTTGGCCGCGAGGAAGCCGCCCGGTTTTCCTTTTTGTTAAGCGTGCCCGCCATTTTGGGCGCACTGCTGTTAAAACTGCGGGACGTGGATCTTGCCACGGTACAGGTGGCCCCCATTGTTGTTGGCTTTATTGCCGCTGCGGTCAGCGGCCTGCTGGCTCTGGCGGGGCTTGTGGCCTTACTGAAAAAAGGCAGCTTCTGGGTCTTTGCTCCCTATACCCTGCTGCTGGCCATCTATGCGCTGGTGGTGTTGTAAAGGCAGCCTGCGGAGTAACCGCCCCTACATAATCCCCAGCCAGTTGTGCATGAGGAATTCCAGCCGTTCCACCAACAGAGACAGGCGGGCCATAATGGTGTAACCAAAGCTTGCGCCAAAGCTCACCATGAGAAAATAAATTCCCACCCGACTGATGACCTTGACCGGTCCCTTGTGTTCCACAGAGAACCAGAAGTAAATCAGCACCGACAACACGCCCACCAGCACCACCACAGCGTTTATCTGATCCACCACAGACCCGGTGGCAAACAGGGGTTCAATGGAATAGCGCACATGCTTGAAAATAATGGTTTCAAGATAGTTGGTAATGGCGATGCCGGAATAAAAGCCCATGACAAAGGCAAAACTGATGCGGCTTATCCAGCCCCAGCGTTTTGAAATACGCATGAGCATCATGATGCCCAGGGCCAAAGGAATCAACTTTACAAAGTCCCGGCTCTCTCCCACATTGGGCAACAGCAACGGGCGGATAACATCCGGCAAAAAAATGTTGTACCAGGTGATGGTCAGCACATAGCCAGCCGCCACACCGACGTACAGATGCTCCACCGCCTTGAACAGGGGGTTGTCCTTGTACAAAAAGCTGTACATACCCACGGTGATGCCTGCGGCGATCATAATACCAAAACCGTCTGCGTCAGTGGCAATGCGCCCCATGAGCACCAGTACAATGTTGGCAATAACCAGCAAAGCCAGCATAATACCCAACAGCAGCAGATCCCGGCGGGTGGTTACTTCTTCTTTCATGATCCACCTCCCGGCCTCATGCTGCGACGTTTCCGGCGACGGTCAAGGAAGTACATGGTGTTGCCGAAGATAACCAGAAGCACGATCAGCAAATGCACCGCCGACTGGGGGCGCATACCTGCGGTGGCGGTACCGGGACGTTTGATAAGCGATTCAAACTCCGCTGCCCCCACCAGTCCGCCGAGCAATCCCTTTACCTGACCGGTTTGCATAAAGGGGAACACATCCGGGGCAAGCACCCCGGCCACGCCGGTGCCGTACACAAAATTGTAGCGGGCCTGCCCAAAGATAACCCACTGTTCCCAAAACACGCTGCTGGCCACGCTTACCACATAGCCGAAACTGTTAAGGGATGTAATGTTCCGGGTGACTTCCAGGGATTTTGTGCTGGTGCCCCGGTAGTCCTGATTATAGGCGTCGTGGAAATCCTGCCCCATGTTTATGATAAGGGTTGCGCCACCGGGCTTGAAGCCAAGATAGGCCCAATCCCGGCCATAGTCGGCGTTGCAGGCTTTGGCGGCCCGCTGCATCACCCGCTCGCCCAGATCCTGACCGTGCTGATTGAGGGTCATGCCCACTACCTTCACGCCATTGCACAGGGCATGGGTAATGATGCCAAGGCTCATGGGCTCAAGCTCCGGCTTGCTTGCAGGGTCGTAGTCCATGCTGATCAACAAAGTGGAGCGCAGGGCGGCCTGCTGCTCTGCGGGTATGGAAGCGCGGCTTGCCTCAAGTTTTTGCAGACGTTCGATTTGATCGTACATATCCTGCACCGGTTGAGAGGCCACAATGGGAAGGTCTACTTCTATCACCAGTGCGCCAAGGGCAAAGATCAGCACCAACAGGAAAATCCAGCGGCGGTCGAGGCTCAGCAGTCGTTCTGTTACGGGTGCCTTCTGCATCAGTCGCCTCCCAGGTAGGCGCGTTCAATGCCAAAGATAATCCGCAGACTGGTGGAAATGACCCCCAGGGCCACTCCCAGCAAAATACCCCGTTTTACCGCAGCGTTGGGCACCATCATCAGCCACAGACTGATATCGGGAAACCAGTGGGAAATCAGACGACCAAGGGGGACCTGGCCAAGCATGGTGATAACCGCAGCGGTCAGCAGCAGGGCTGCGGGAACCGTGCGGGCCCGGAAAGTACGATACGCTGCCGAGGCAATGAAAAAGGCCAGCACCGAAAACATGGTGGCGCCTGCGGGCTTGAACACATAGTCGTAAATCCAGGGCAGGGCTCCTGCGCTTTCCCGCTTGTTCCAAAACCACATGCCGTCGTTGTACAGACCAATGGCAAGGGTCAGCACCAGGGCAGCGATGAGAATCGCGCTGTAGGCCCATCCCGCCTGCTTGTGTTCGATCTTCCGCCAGTGCATCCGTACCAGTGAGTGAATGCCAATCAGCAGGGCAAAGGCGGCAATGATACGATCCCAGTTCACCAGTTGGGTAAAGGCGGTCTGAGCCGCCTGATGGGGAATGAAGTACAGTACAATGGCTACGATGCCAAAGGTAAAGGCCACAATCAGCGGCAATGTACGCTTGAAAAATATCATAATACCAACCGCTTAAAACGTTTCAAACAGATGCATAACCCAGGGAATGCCCAGGGTGGAAAGCACGACACCAATAACAATGGTGGCGATCATAAAGGTCTTGCCGATATCCTGAGCTTTGACGCTTCCCAGCAAGCGCGGCTCACGACTGAGGTAGGCGCTGGCTGCATAGAGTTCTTCGCCCATCAGGGTGTAATCACAGGTGGTGATAAAAAAGGGCAACTGGGTATAGCTGTCGGTGCCTGCAATCTGAATGGCCCCGGTACTGGCGCCGGTTTCCGTTAACAGCAGAGCTTCGGCATAGTAGTAGCCAAAAAAGAAATTACTGGCAGGTTTTTCCCTCAGGAACATGCCTTCCACAGCAGAGGCATAGGAAAACTGATCCTGTGACACATAAAAGACGTTGTCTTCCTGATACAGGTCCGGTCTACCGGCACGGAGATAGGATTCCTTTACCGTTTCCTGACTCACCGCAAGCACCACAGGATCACGGTTGGTCACCTTGAAGGTGGTGCCGTATTCCGCCACCCGCTGGGCTATCTTGCCCAGAATATTCACCGCCGCAATGGTGGAGATGCTTGCCATGGAGGCCAGACCGTGGACAAAAAAGATGGGCTTGCCCATTTCCGTTGCCCGGCCAATGGCGTCGTCAATGGCTTCCATACCGGCGATGGGACGAATGTACAACCCCTCGGGATGCCGACGGGCGCGGTTGATATACCACAAAATCAACCCGGACAGCAGAATCATCACCACCAGCACTACCGCCTTGTTACCATCAAACCACTGCCCTGTGGCCGCTGCCGTGGCAATGTTGCTGTATACCTGGACTTCCTGCCCCGGGGGCTGATAGCGCACCCGCACACGGTAGTTGTGACCGCCCGCAAGTTCCACCGCTGCATTGGGGTCCAGAGCCCTGGAAAGACGGTTGATGTCCTTTTGCAGGGTCTTTTGCCGGTCTTCCAGCTTCCCACGCAGCCGTGGTGATTCCTCGTCAGCCATCCTGGTTTCAACATCTTCAAGCTGAAGTTTCCCTATAGCCACGGCATCGGCCCTGGATGCGGTCTGACGGTCTATCCATGCTTGTGGCGGCGGCGCCTGCCGCAGCTCAAAGGCGTAATGGTTTTGGTTATCCTCATCCCAGCCAAAGTATTTGGGGTATTCGCTTTTCAGCCCGAGGCCGTACAGGGTGCCGCCAACTTTTACAAACTCCCGGGTGTCCGAGGCAGATGCTTCGATGATATAGCGTCCTCCGGCTTCCTCAAAGGCGGGCCGGGGCCAGGTTACCAAAATGGCGCGACCATCGTCGTTGGGCGCATCCATGGCGTCCACGCCTTCAAAGGAACCTGCCTGTACCACCGTTATCAAACCCCACAAAAGCATGGCACCTGCCAGTATACATAGCCTGCGCTTCATGGAGATTCCTCACTGTTCTTAGCGGGCGCGTCAGCATTCATGCGGGATTCCAGTGCAGCAAGTATCATGGCGACGCTTCCCCGGTTCTCCAAAAGGCGGGCAAACCGTTTATACTCTTCGGCATTGAACACCATAGTGGCAAAGGGTTGCAGGGTATGAAGAGCCTGACTTGATAAAAAATTCACAGGGCGCAGGCTTTCCAACAGCATGAGGGCAGCCTCTCCCATACGCCGATCCACCACAAATGCCACAAGCTTGTCAACCAGACTGCGATCATCTTCATCAAAGGATTGCCCGTCATTAAGGGCAAAGGCATGGCGCATGACATCTCTTAGGCTCATTGCCCGGCTCCTTCACGCTGTTTATGCATACTTTCTTCACACAATTCAGCGTATTTTGCAGCCTTATCTTTCCCCTTAACGGGGATATACACCTGCCTGAAAGAATCGGTAGCTGACACTGCTGCCCCCGGAAGCAACCACACACCGTGCCTGTTGTGCTTTATACTGCCAATGCGTGACCACCCAATGTGCCGGGTCGCCCAGGGACGTTCTATTGATACGCCTGTATCATTGATGTGATAGCTGGTGGGAACATAATATGAAGCAAGGGAAATAACCAGGACCGCCAGAGCAAACACAGCCCATAGCACACTTCCTCCGGCAATGACGGAAATAATGATGCATATAAGCCCTGCAACGGACAAACCAATGGTCTTTACCAAAGGTTCTTCCCGCATGGGCCATATTGTTATGCAGGTTCCATTCATGCCTTGTACCTCTTGGCCCCTACCATAGCAGAGCAACACGGATATGCAATAGTATCCGTGGTCGCCCCTGATTTTTCAGTGGAACCCCTGCATTGCAGGGGATAGAGACTCAGGTCTCGGAGATAGGATCCGGCTCCGGCAGCATGGGCACGGGTGCAGGAAGCTGCGGCAATGGCGCAGGCAGTGCGGGTCTTGTCAGTTCATTCATGAGTTTTGCTTTGAGAAGTTCATCGGGCATGAGATCAAGCTCGCTTTCCTCTTCATCGGCAAACAAAGTTTTCAGCCGGTTATCCGGAATGCTTTTCAGGCGCTTTCGCGTCCGGGCACTCCCCGCAGTTGTGCTGGATATTGTTGGGCGACTGTTGCCGTTGTTGTTTTCGTAGCTCATGGTGTGTGCTCCTGCTGCTGCTACCACCTTCCCATGTATTTTAATATAGCATAATCATGTTTGCACTTCAATGCGAAGGGAGGCTTCTCACGCTATTCTAACACAATCACATTATTTTGGCTCAATTTGGCACAGCATGTCAGCGAAATATTTTCCGTCAATATAGATATAAAGAAAACGCCCCGACCAAACGGTCGGGGCGTTTTAAGCACTTGGTTCAGCTTCGGACTAGAGGATGAAGTAGGGCCAGATGGTCATCCAGAAGTTACCGAAGGCAAGGTTGTTGATAATGGTGGCTTCCATGATTTCAAGAGTGCGCTTCTCACCGCATTTCTTGATATCCGGATCCGCTGCGTCACAGTTGGCGCGAATAGCAGAGGCGCGTTTCACCATCTGATAGATGGGGGTCAGGCGCACGGTGTCGGCGGTGCGGGCACGATAGTACTTGCGACCATTGACATTCAGGAACTCGGCCTCGGTGGCGGGGTTCAGCGGAGCGTAGGTACCGCAACCGGTGCGATCGGCTTCGGTGCAATGCTCGGGATCATACTGGGAAGCGTTGATCACTTCGGGCATGAAGAGCTGGAAGATCGACTGGTCGGCAGTCACGTTGGACATGGAGTACATGGCCCAGAAGGACGGCTCGAACTTGTCGAAGTATACCCAGCCAGCGTGCATCGGCAGACCACCAACAGTGTTACAGATGGAGAATTCGGGCGGCTGGTAAGCATTACCGGCAGCGCTGTATTCAGGTGCGGCGCCCCACAGGAATGCGGCGTTGACCGGAACATCGATTTTCTGCATTTCGTACTTATTGGTTGCGGGATTCTGGATCGCGCAGTACGGAGTAAAGGTTACGATGTGATCTTCGTTGATGACGTCGGCCAGCATGTGGGTGACGGCATTGCTGAAACCCTGGGACACATAGTGGAATGCGTTCGCCATGTTCTCGCGACCATATTTGGCAACCGGCCAGCCGGTGTTGGTCATCATGTAAATGGCGGCTTCCTTGACCACGGAGAAACCGTGACGCAGGCGCTTGAAGTCCATAATCCGGGGATCGTCCTGGATGTCATAGCGGTTGCGGTGATAGCGACCAACATCGGCACCCACGCGCAGCACATCATAACCATAGGATTCCATGGTATCAACGTCAGCGATATAGGGGTTCTTGACGAAGTATTCGGTGGTGGGATCTTCCGGATATTCCAGCTTCAGATATGCATCAACGTCGGGACGATAGAGAATATCATAGAGCAGGAAGTTGAAGCCTTCCATACCAGCCATCAGCATATCGCCAACACCGCCAGGTACGAATTCGGTGACTTCACCGGTCTGGTTGCTGATATAGGTTTCCTTACCCAGAGCAGCAGCCTGGTATTCCTGACGTTCCACGGTCACAGCATTGCGGTCGGTGATAACATTCTGCCAGTTTTCGTCCTGGAAGATGTTGTACTGGAAGTCCAGGGCAAAGTGGGCGAAGGGGAACAGACGCCCGTAGAAATTCCCCCAAGAGATGTCACGCTGGAAGCGGGGGTTGCCACGGCGGAAGAAGCGGTAGTAATACCGGTTGTTGAAGCTGTTTTTCATGTAGCGCACGATATCACGGGCAGTATAGCCGTTATCGAAAACGTTACACATCGGATTTTCCCAGCGGAACTCATCCGGGCACACCAGGAAGGGAACATTGTCACCGTTTTCGGTGATTTCCACTTCTTCACCGATGCCAACAGCCTTGACGATATAGGAACCGTCAGCGCGCTGTTCAAAGGCGAGGGTGTTTTCGTCAACGCGCAGTTCGTTGGTGGCTTCATCAATGAAGTGCACGTTCCTGGTGCGCATTGTGGTGTTGTCGGAATCATTGGCACTGTACTTCTCAATGGAATGACCATACATGAATTTCAGAGCTGCATAATCGTACTTACCAAGGCCAGCGGCATGGATGTAATACTGGTCCTGATAATCCATAACGGATGCGTACATGTAACGGTCACGGTCGGTCTTGATGGTACGGGCAAACAGCCATACATCTTCGCCGGTGGCGTCGGGGTTGGCGGCCTTGTACTCATCGACCTGGCGCTGCCACTCGGGTTTTTCGGCCCAGTATCCGGTATCCGGACCCGGCTCCCAGGGAGCATTACCAATGTAGTTGCGTTCATCGGCGGATGCGATGAAGTTATGACGCAGACCCATGGAGTGACCGATTTCGTGCTGGGCAACACCCTTGAAGACCAGGGCGTCGAATTCGCCCATGGCAACGTCGCGCACGGTTTTGTAAGCAGCTTCGTGGCTAATGCCAGTGGCTTCCAAAGCAGCGACTTCCTGCAGTTTTTCTTCCACATACTTGGCTACAACGCCATCGAGGAATTCGGGGAGGAAGTAGCAGTTTCCAAGCAGTTCGGTTTCGCGGTTAAAGATTTCGGTCAGACCTTCGAGGGAACCATACTTAACCGGGGACACAACATCGAGGTTGGTGCCGGACAGCTCGGTGGCATTGGGATACATCCAGTCACGATAACCGGAGGGAACCATCATGTTTTCGAACTGGGTGCCCTTGATGGCGTTCAGGTCCAGACGACCGGACAGGGGACGCCACTTGTTGTGGAGTTCCTTGACAGCGTCTTCGTAGGAAACAGGGTTTTCTTCCAGGTCCTGTTTATAAGCAACCATCTGATCTTCGGTGAACTCAGCATTTTTGGCAGTGGTGCCGTCCATGTTGACCCAGGGAGCCTTGACGGTGCCCATAATCTTGTCAGAGGGCTGGCCATAATCCGGGTTAATAATGTCAAGATAGGTTTTCTCACCGGCATGAATGTCGAGGAGATCCAAAGCATAGTTACGTACGTAGTACACAACCCAACCGGCGATGTGGGAAGAACCACTGAAGATCTGACCGGTTTCGGGGTTGGCGGACCACTGGGACACACCGAGGATACCGTATTCGGTGGGTGCATCTACCCAGTACATGAAGCTTTCTTTGATGTCGCCAAGCTCATGACGATAGCGAATCTGGGGGGTGCCATTGGCATCGCGCTTGCACTGGTTGTCCCAGTCTTTTTCACAGGCAACTTTGTACAGGGGCACATCCTGGCTGGCTTCGCCACCATCCACAAAACGGCCTTCGGGGAAACACATTTCAAAGGTGTAACCTTCGGGAAGCTCGGTGTACGGGTAGTAGTTACAGGGATTGATTTCGATGTACAGAGGATTGCCGTCCAGATCATAGCCGTCACGGTCTTCGCTGTAGGCCATGAACTGCTGGGGCAGCAGACGGAACATGTCACCTTCATCAAAGGCGTGTTCAACGGCGGGATCGGTACCAAGACAGCGCTCAATCATTTCACGCTGGACATCGGGATCCATGTTCGCATAATCGTTGAAATCTTCTGCTGCATCCTGCTCGGGGGCTTCATCTACATAGCTGCCATCGTTTTCCAGGGCAAACTTGGCCTTGGTGAAAGCATCGTTGTAGTCTGCGGCAATGGCGCAGGCAGAGGGCACCAGGTAATGAGGATGCGTGGGGCTCAGGCGCAGATGCAGTTTGTTGTCATCTGCAATGTTATGGTAGTTGGCCCACTTGTGATAGCATTTGTCCCGTACACCGTTGACAGTGCAATAGTCTGCACGGCGGGTGTGGAAGTAAGAGAACTTCCGGAACAGTTTATCCTGGTTGTCGATGGGAATAAAGCCGTTGGTGGCCAATTCATCGCGGTGAACCCGGACAAGGTTATGACGGAAGGTGATGCGGGAGGGTTCCCAGTTGATGAACCAGTAGATGCCATCCCAGACATCGTCCCAACGCCACCAGCCGCGCCAGTCAGCGTGCGGAGTGAAAATTTCCTGAGTTTTGAAATCGATTTCTTCAACTTCAGTCGGATTCTCGCGCCAGGAGCGGGGATCCAGATAATTATCGTCACGATCGTAGAATTCCAATTCCGTGTAACCGGAAACCGGTTCGCGGTGGAAGGGGTTTTCCCATGCGATGGTGATGTTCAGGTAATCGAACTCGAAGTTGGTGACATAGTTGGTGGACGGATCGATGAGGAAGTAACGGGACTCGTGCCAGTCACGGTCGTGGTTGGCCACGATCATCGGAATGTCCTCACCGGTCATGGCGTTGTCCATGTAGGTGATGTCAAAGTGATCGAGAATCGGGAACGCAAGAATCGGGGTGCGGTTAGGATCGCGTACCCAGTCCTCGGTGTTGTCGTCACGGGCGACATCCTCGATGGGAGTCTTGTAGGTGTCGACTTTGTCATGAATGTTATAGGCAATCAGCCATTTTTTCTGAATTTCCCAGCGGATGACCTTGGTTTCATTGGTTTCACCAATAAAGGCATAATCCACGGTGTAGGGAATGTGAACGATGGTGGTCTTGTAGAAAAACTCACCGTCAAACATCTTCTTGTCGAGTGCTTCCTTGGGCGACCGGTCAACGGCGTCACGTTCCGTCGTACAACCGATCAGGCCGAGTACCACAAACGCTGCCATCAGCGCCGACATCAGCCAAATACGTTGTTTCTGCATAAGTCTCCTCCACGAAAATACTGTTACCGACTGTTCAGTACCTGAAAAATTACGAATGGTTTTCATATTATTACTCATCCTTTCCACTAGCTTAGAAGGATGAACTCAACGACACATAGACGTTGGTGAACTGGGGATCCATGGGGTACAGGCGATCATCGCCAAAACCACCGTTGATGCGCTCGGGGCCGCCTGTGCTCATGCCCACCGCGATGGACATGGTCTCCAGTACGGGCACTTTCAGACCGGCAAAGGCATAGCCAATTTCCCAGCCATAAGACATGGAAATTTTCCGGGCTTCATCATAATCAAGGCCTTCTACCCGCTCATACAGGGCATCAAGGTCGTAGGTGTATTTCCAGGAGCGAGTCACGCCAAACCATACACGGGCGCTGACGCCCCATTTACCCCAAGAGAGGGACAGGTTGTTGCTCAGCTTGAACTGCACCCGGGGAATAAGCACCGCACCGGCCATATCGTACAGGCCGAAGTCATCACTGTGGAAGTTCTGCTGGAAGGACACTTTATTGTTGATGCCAAAATCGCCAAGGCGGAATCCAGCACCGATGCCCGGTTTATAGGCAAAGTTCCAGCCGGGAACCCGACCGGCGTATTCGCTGGTAAAGGGAAGAATCAGCGCAAGGGAGGCACTGGAATTGAAGCTGGCCACATCGCTGAACTTGTAACCCCAAATTTTCCGGCTCAGGTTGATGCCCAGGGGATCCATATCCCAGGTATGGAATGCCTTGAGATCTTCTTCATCACGGTAATCATGGGTATAGACGGTACTCTTTCTGCCATACGCCATGGAGCCGCTCACACCCAAATGCACCACAAGCTTCATATCCACAACAGGAATGGTAAACATCGGATCCACACTGAAAGAATTACTCAGGGTGGGGCGCTCTTTGGCAATGTTGTGGGAAAAGGTGTAGCTCAGGTTGATCATCCACCACTTGGGCTTTTCTTCCTTTTCAGCTTCCTTGGCCACGTCTGCGCCAGCGGCGGCGACATCAGCGGGAGGCTCTGCGGCGGCGGGGGCCGGAGCAGCAGCCGGGGCAGCCACGGGCTCTACAGCAGGAGCTGCGGGCTCGGCCGGGGCTTCAACGGCTTCAGCGGCTGGCTGGGAGCCAACAACACCAGTCGGCGGCAGGGGGGATAATCCGCCTCCACCCATGACCGGCTCTTCGACCTTCTTTTCCTCGGCTTTTTTCTCTTCGTCAGAAGCCTTTTTCTCTTCTTTTTTGGCTTCCTTTTTCTCTGCAGCCTCAACCTCTGCGTCAAGCTCGGCTTCGGCGGCGGCAGCGTTATCCTTAACGGCTTCCACCGCGGACTGCGTGCCTTCCTCGTTTGTCTCTGCCCGTAAGGTGCCTGTCACCAGGACTACCATTACGAGCGTCAGGAGCAGGATTCGTTTCATGCTCAAAAACCTTCCTGTAAAGCTGAATTCGCCTGTATACTACACGACCGGCCGCATTGCGGCATAAAATACACCGTGCCATGCTAGCCGATGTTTACTGAAAGTCAACAGAATTTTAAAATTAGGGCAATCAAAACCCGGGAAAACGCGATTACAAATTATAATACTGATTATTAATGTATACGCAGCTCACTCATTACATGTGAAAGAACCAGTTAACCGGAATAAACAAATGCTTCTCGCTCACCCTCTTTATACCCCAAACCCCCATCTGGCGTCAAGTCTTTTTCAAGTAATTTTTTAATTTGCAGAAAACAAATCATTGCGCGCCTTGGTGTCAGCATGATGCATTTGCTAATCTTTTTCAATGACTTACTGCTCGTTATGCGGCAGCTGAACAAAAGGTAAATGCCTTCTGTTTCACACTTTTAGTCTTTTTTCAGTCGATTTTTAGTTGATTTCCCAGGGGCATGCACAACACGGGCATTTCCCATTGAAACTTCAAAAAGATGCACATGCAGTCTTACCCGTTTTCCGTCACCCGGACCGGCGTGTCCCAGGACATCGCCAGCCGTCACCCGCTGTCCGGGCAGGCGTTCACTCCACCGAAGGGGATACATCACCCACAATCGTTTTGATGCAGGTGCATACAGCGCCACCACCCGACCACGATCATCCATGCCCGGAAACTCCTGCGGCGTCAGCTCCACCACCACTCCGGCCTCCGGAGCCTGTATTTCCAGTGGTTTAAAGCTCTTGTCCCACAGATTATCACCGTTACGGTCGATGGCCTCGCAGACCGTATGCAACTGTTCAAAAGCCGCTTTACCTTGAATAAGAGACGCCCCTTTGCCCTTGCCCCTGCGTAATATTTTGACCTTTGCCTCACCGGCAGGGGCTTGCAGGGGAGCCTGAGGTGCTTTTTCCGTCACCACAGAGTCTTTTGACATGGCGGTGTCAATATCAGAAAAAAAGCGCCTTAACAGGGCTTCTGCCTCCGGGGCCGGCACACCCCCTTTGTACAATTGCCGCTCCAGATCACCAAGGGCTCCGGCGGCCTGCTTCAGGGCGTCATCGTCACCAAGAACCGGTGAGGTCATGGCAGCTAAAATCATTACTGTCAAAAACAATGCGGGGATACGGCGTCGCTTCACAGGACATCCTCCTGGCTGGTATTATTCTGCAGCATAAGGGCCAATGCAGCCACTGCTTCCTGGGGAGTTTGGGCCTGATAATATCTGCCATCCTGACGGCCTTCGGCGTAGCTGAAATTGCAGGAATGCAAACCCACCACAGGACGCCCGGCCTTTAGGGCAAGAGCTATCTCCGATAAGGTTCCCGCACCACCGCCAATGGCAATGATGCCGGAACAAGCGGTAACGTTCACCACGTTGCGGGCATTGCCAATACCCGTGGGCAGAGCAATATGCACCCAGGGGTTTGCCTGATGACGATCATTTGAGGGCAGCATGCCAATCACCAGGCCTCCGCTTTGTGCGGCTCCACGGCTTGCAGCTTCCATGACGCCAATCCTGCCACCGGTAAGCAGTACCCAGTTCTGTCCGGCAATCAATTCCCCCACGGTTTGGGCCATATCCAGTACATGAGCTGGCGCAGAAGCTCCGCCCATCACCCCTACCACGGTGCGCTGTTCTACTCCGGAATTCAGTGCTGGTTCATTCACATTCATGGTTGATATCATAGCTTAAACGCCCTTTGAAAACAACTGATTTCCAGCAACGACTGTCCTGAACACAGCCCCGGCGACAGGGGCAATGACGCAAACAATACTGTCCAGTTTCCGGTCACTTGTGCGTTTTTGGGTACCCCGCTCTGTAATAACATTTCGGCGCCGTGTTTTCATGATTCCTGCTTTGACACTCCGGTGCTACCGGAGTTGCTTTATGATAAAAAGTTGTTATCATTTCATAATGGGACATGTTAGACGATATCACATATTTATCCACCGCCGTATCGTAAGGATGTAGCTTTATGAGACGCCGCTTGCGTACCACAACACAACCTCCAACATCCGCCCTGCGCGAATCCTTGCGCATTGCCGGTATTTATGCGGTGGTGGGCGGGCTTTGGATAGTGTTCTCAGATAAGGCTCTTGCAACCTTCACCGATAACCCCATGGCTCAAACCATCAAGGGCTGGTTTTTCATTATCGCCACCGCAGTCATGCTCTATGCACTGATACATGCCAAACTCAAATCCATTGTGGTTACGGAACACAAGCTCCGCACCCAGCGTCAGTGGCTGTCCACGGTCATCCACAGCGTGGGCGATGCTGTTATCGCCACAGACAACAAAAGCCGCATTACCCTGATGAACCCGGTGGCGGAACAATTGACCGGCTGCAGTGCAGAAGAGTCCCGGGGCAGGGATTTGGAAGAAGTGTTTGTCATTGTGAACGAGCAAACCCTGCATCCCATTGAAACGCCCGTGGCCGTGGTTTTGCGGGAACAGCGTGTTGCAGGGCTTGCAAACCATACGGCCCTGTTTGCAAAGGACGGAACCTATCGCCCCATTGCCGACAGCGGTGCTCCCATAATGGATGAAGAAGGCAACATCCACGGTGTGGTGCTGGTGTTTCGTGACATGACTGAGGCGAGGCAGGAAGAAGCCCAACTCAGGCAGCAACAAAAACTGGAAGCCATCGGCACCCTTGCCAGCGGCATTGCCCACGAAATCAATAACCCCCTTGGCATCATCATGAATTATGCCCAGATTATCGATGACCAGGTCCAACAACCGGAAAAGGTACAACGTTTCGCCGGTGAAATCCAAAATGAAGGCAAACGCCTGGCAGATATTGTTCACAGTTTGTTATCATTTGCCCGTATTGAAACCAAACCAGTGTCTTCGGCAAACATACGCGACATCATCCACCGCACCAATACCTTGATGCGCGGGCTCATCATGAAGGAAGCTATTGATTTGCAGGTTGATATCCCCGCCGACCTGCCGCCCATATGCTGCAGGCCACAGCAGATACAGCAGGTGCTGCTGAACCTTGTCACAAATGCCCGTGATGCCCTGAACCAAAAACATCCCGGATCCGACCCTGATAAAATTATTACCATCAGCGGCACAACCGTTGAATGGAAATCAAAGCCCTTCGTGCGTATAACCGTGGAAGATCACGGAGACGGCATTCCCCCGGAGATTGCAGAACGGATTTTCGATCCTTTCTTCACTACCAAAGAAAGCGACAAAGGTACCGGGCTTGGGCTATCACTGAGTCACGGCATAATAGAAGAGCATGAAGGTCGACTGCTGATGGAATCGAAAGCCGGGCAATGCACACGTTTCCATATGGATCTTCCGGTGGCAGATGCCACATCAGAGTGCAGCGACTCACCCCAATAAATTTTAGGAAAATACAATCAGGCCGAAGACACGAAGGTCTTTACCGAGGTGGGAAGAAGGCCCACGGGATGACGGGGAGTTTTATCAAGACGACAAATTTCGTCCCGAACCCGCTGCCAGCCTGCATCAGAGAGATTTGCGCCCATGTGCTGCACCACTTCACCGCCCAGTAAATTACCAAGCTGACCGCAGACATCAAGGTCATACTCCCGGATCAGGCCGAAAAGAAAACCGGCCGCCCAAAAATCCCCGGCTCCGGTAGTGTCCACCACATTCTTTACCCAGTTGGGTTTGACCCGGAAGGTCTCTGCATCCCGGCGCAACAGCGTGCCAAGCGATCCCAGTTTGACCGCCACAATGGAACACAGTTCCGACAGCTCATCCAATGCGCCAAAGGGATCTTTGCGGCCACAGAACGCGCGGGCTTCGTCTTCATTGGCAAACACGGCGTCCACATAGTTTTCCAAAAGCTCCGGCAGCTCTGCCCGGGCGTTTTCAACCACTTCGATACAGCCCATATCCAAAGCCGTAAAGCAACCGGCCTCCTTGGCGGCGCTCATGACGTTGCGGGTATGATCCATATCGATCAGAGAGTAGCCCTCAAGGTATACATGGGTGTACCCGGCAAAATCTTCGGGCACAATGGTTTCTTTATACAGGGCAACAGAGGCCCCCAGATTGGTGCGCATGGTACGCTCGGTATCCGGGGTAATGAGGCTTAAACAACGGGCGGTGGGAAGGGTGTCGCTGATTTTAAAGCGTGAGGCATCGCCACCGATCTCCTCAAAGGCCTGCTTAAAAAAGCGACCTGGTTCATCGTTACCAACTTCCCCCAAAAACGCTGTCTGCATGTGCATGTGCGCAAGAGCAAAGATGGTGTTGGCCGCGGCACCGCCCAGCTGCTGGGTCATGGGACTGTCAATACTTTTGACAAGCTGCTCCATGTGGGCCGGCTCCACCAGTTGCCGCCCACCTTTTTCACCACCGGCGAATTCGATAAAATCGTCATTCACCCGGGCAATGAGATCTACAATGGGAGATCCTACGCCGATGACCTTACAATCCTGGGGCTGCATGTCTGTGCCTCAAACGTCTGCGTGTACTGACGGCGACGGTGTTGTGAACATTCCGGTTGCCGTACATCTCAACCCGTAAAGGCGCACCTTAGCAGAAAACCCGCCGGGGTTCAATGTGAAAATGTTTTACCTTAAAAAGAGCAGCAATCACCGTTGTATATATTTGAGACAGCATGACGGTGTTTCGCTATATATATTGGTTGTCCTTGAATAACAACCATTCCCCGCATATAGTTAACGACAGGAGCAAGGCTCCACATTACCTTCGCTGAACGGGAAGATATGATATGCACAGATACGGCTGGCAAAGAATCTGTTTGATAGTGATTGCGGCATATCTGCCGATGACATCCCTGTACGCTGAAGATGCGTCACCGGGCATTGTAGTATGGAACCTGCAGGCAAACGAAGGTGTAAAAGAGGCGGATGCGATTCTCCTGTCTAACTTCATTGCCAATCAGGTAGCCAGTCTTTCTGGTTCCACGGTCATATCGGAAGCGGAAATTCATACTATTCTGAAAGGGGAACAGGCTCGCCAGGAATGCTCTGCAGATGATACAAGTTGTGTTGCAGAAATTGGTGCAGCCCTTGGGGTTCCAGAAACCGTAAGCGGAGACATTGGGAAAATAGGTTCTTTCTGGATGATGAATCTGCGGCGCATTAACGTCCGCACGGCCAAAGTTATCTCCCGCAGCAGTCGAAGCATCGAAGGTTCCATAGACGACTTAATCCGGGTTCTGCCCAAAGCAGTGGAGGAACTGTTCAGCAAAACAGCCCTGCAGGCAGCTATGCCCCCGGGTATATTGCATATTACTACTGTGCCTAAGGGTGCCTCTGTGTTGCTGGACGGAAACATGCGGGGGCAAACCCCCTTTAATGAATCTGTATCAGCGGGAACATACAAGCTTGTTTTGAAGCTGGATGAGCACAAACCGCTCAGCAAACCGGTTACCGTTACCTCGGAAGAAACATCCCGCTTATCTTTGGAGTTGAAACGGGACTACCCCATGAACCCCTATAAAAAATGGGGCTATGTGTCCTTTTTTACCGGCCTTGGCATTGCCGCCTTTGGAGGCATTTCAACCTGGCAGGCGTCTTCATCGGCAAACGCTGTAAAGGCAGATGGCAACTGGGACGCTGAAGACCAAAACAGCCTTTGGTCCGGGCTCGCCATTACCGGTTATACGCTTGGTGGAGCCGCCATAATTACCGGAATAGTATTATGGGTGCTATCCCCCGGAGACAGGGAATGGTGGGAACAACATCATGCGGGCATTGCGCCCTCTCCAAACGGTGACGGGGCCACCCTTACCCTGGGCGGGAGGTGGTAAGATGCGATTCATACTTTCGGGCATAGTTTTCTGTATGGCGTTTGCCTCCTTTGGTTGCAATATGTTTCTTGACGAGATTGGGCATGAAGGTGAGACCTGTGCCGATAACCAGACCTGCCGCGGATCACTTGTCTGCGTCCAGGGGATATGTGTGTCAGATCCATCTCCCGATGGAGATCAAGACCCGGATCTCATGGAACAGGAAGCAGATAAACCGGATGAGCGCGAGGCTGACCCGGACACCGACCCGGTCATTGATGGAGATGATGATCCTGATTTGCCCGTAGAAACCGATCCGGACTTCACAGAAGATAACGCCGATGAAACAGTGGATTTTGACAGCGAAGAAATCCTGGCAGATACAGAGCCGGAACAGGAAGAAGAAATAATCCCTCCCTGCGCAAACGGGGATACCAAATGTGTTGGAGACATCGTATATGTATGCAACAGCGAAGTATGGGAATCCGGCACCAACTGTACATTGAATAACCAGATATGCGAGGATGGTGCCTGCAAATGCAAAACCCATGCATCCTTTATTTGCAGTGAGGGAGATGCCTGGTGGTACGATTCCTGCGGAAACAAAGAAGACCTGAAGGAAGAATGCGGCGCAAACGCTTGCAAATACGGACGCTGCGCCGATCAGTATGGCATTGTATGGGTTCCCATCCCGCCGGGAACATTCATGATGGGATGCAGCCCCGGTGATGAAACCTGCCAGGAAAGCGAAAAGCCCCGCCACAGTGTAACCGTGGAATCATTCTCCATGACTGCAACTGAAATCACCCATGCGCAATTTATGACAATGATGGAAAGCGATCCCAGTTCATTTACGGACTGCGGGGACAACTGTCCCGTCGATGGCATAACCTACTATCTGGCCAATCAGTTCTGTTCCAATGTCAATGGACGACTTCCCACTGAAGCTGAATGGGAATACGCTGCCCGGGCAGGAACCACAACAGTCTATTACTGTGGCGGTGAATCCTCCTGTCTGGATGACTCGGCCTGGCACGCTGGCAACAGCAGCAATACCCCCCATGAAGTAGCAACCCGAACTCCCAATGCATTTGGATTGTATGACATGCTTGGCAATGTCATGGAGCGTGTGCAGGACTGTTGGCATACAACCTATGACAATGCCCCTGCTACCGGGGGAGAATGGGAGGATGGCGGCGATTGCTCATACCGGCTGGTCCGGGGCGGAAGCTGGACAAGTACCGGCATTGACCTGCGCACATCCGCCCGTATGAAGCAACCTCCAACGTACGCAGATGACCATTTGGGTTTCCGCTGTGTGCGGGATTAAACCACAAAGCCATTACATTTGAATACCAATGCACAAACGCCCCTTTGAAACCAAAGGGGCGTTTGTGGTATTTGCTTTTGGCAAAACCCTTGAGGATTACTCCGTCAGGGTGGGGGAATCGTCATTCATAACCGGGTCCGGAATGTTTTCCATGGGGCCTTCATCCACAATGGCACCATATTCATCCGACTTCAGGGTCACCCAGTCGAATTCCGCACCATCAAGATCATAGGCACCAATCCGCAGGGTGTCGCATCCGGCTTCAATGGTCAGGTAATGATGCACATGGTGAGCCACCCGGGTCTGCACCCAGTCTCTGCACCATGCATCCAGAGAACCACCACCGCCACCGGTAATCATATGCAGCATACCGTTTTCCATACCCCGCTCGTAGTTATGGGTATGGCCGCTGAGATACACATGGAACTGTGCTTCCTCAAGGTCCGGGAGCAGATAATTGCGCACATATTTATTTCCATCGTTATGGCAGCTGCCATTGCCCCAGCTTTCGGAATATCCCGGTTCATGGGCAAGAGCGATTCGCCATGTGGCGTTTTGGGCGGCCTCAGAATGCATCTGATCCTTGATCCACTGGCTGACGTCGGTTTCCACTCCCTCCATGGGGCTGAAGAACACCATGTTGGTGTCTACGATAAGGAAAAAGGCGTTGCCATAGGTAAAGCTCTGGTTGGTGGCCCGCACCCCTTCGTTGCCGTTGGGGGGCATGGCGTAAAGTTCATACAGGATATCGGCGTTGCGCTCGTGGTTGCCGATGGCGGTGAAAAAGGGCAGCTCGTGGAAGAATTTCCGGCCCGGATCAAAAAGCTGTTCTTTCCACAGGGGCTCGTCCTTGCCTTCCTGCACAAGATCGCCCACGCCCAGGAAAAAGTGCGGTCCCTGACCAGCCATGGCGCTGAGAATCTGACGGAAGGTATCCGGACCATTCTGGTTATCACCCCATACCGTAAAACGGAATCCCTGGTTTTCCTTAACTGCGGTGTAAAGGTGATGCACCGAGGACTCAACAGCGCCGGAAATCACTTTGTAGCTGTAGCGGGTGTCGGGCTTGAGGTTTTCCAGCTGCACTTCATGGATGGTGGCAGAGCCTTCATGGCTGCTTTCCATATCAAGGGCATCACCTTCGCCGTAAACAACCGTGCCATCAGTTTCTTCCAGGGTCCGCCATTTAACCACAATACCGGTTTGGGTGGGATTTTGCAGATACGGGCCCAGATCAAAGGTATCGTCCTCCATAATATCCATCTGCCGCAGGGAAATCTCCTTTTGGCACATATTGGAAGGACCGGGATTACTTTCGTCGGAACCGTCGCTGCAATTAGCTGCTACAAAACACAGGGCACAAACACCCAAGACAAAGATCAGGCTGCGATACTTCATGGCAACTCCTGGATTTAATGGTTATCGTCTAACGATAATACTTAGGTTATCCATACATGGTTAAAATGAAAAGGTCAAATCACCTGCGGGCAGAAAGCAATCTTTTACCCCGGGATTTCCCGTTAAAAGTAAACCCGGTATCCTTTGGAAATTGCTTGACAGGTGAGCCATTACAGGGTTTTCTGTTACAGGTCTGAAACATGGAATCTACTGCAATACGTGGAGTAAGCAATGGCAGAATTTATTCAACACTCGAAGGCCTACAAAACCCGTCGTTTCCTTAACTGGTTTCCCCTAGGGCTTACCTACGCCCTGCTGTATATGGGGCGCTATAACCTGACGGTCTCCAAAAACGCCCTGGGCGATTTGATGACCAAGGCGGAGTTCGGCGAGATCTTCGGTATCGGTGCAGTGGTGTATGCCTTTTCATTTCTGGTCAACGGCCCCCTGGTGGATCGGATTGGCGGTAAAAAGGGTATTCTGATTGGCGCGGCGGGTTCTGCAGTCATGAACCTGTTGATGGGTGGATACCTCTACTACATTCTTGGCACTCCCAACCCTGCGGACCAGCCTCTGCTGGGCGTCTTTATTGTCATGTACGCCATCAACATGTACTTCCAGAGCTATGGCGCGGTGTCCATCGTTAAGGTGAACGCCAACTGGTTCCATGTCAACGAACGCGGTACCTTCAGCGGTATCTTTGGTATCATGATCTCCACCGGTATCTTCCTGGCATTCGATGTTTCCGGTATGATTCTGGCATCCCCGCTGGTAGAAGGCATGGGATTTAACGGCGGCAACGCCATCTGGTGGGTATTCTTCTCTCCTGCGGTTCTGCTGTCCATCATGTTTGTCATTGAAACCTTCCTGCTTAAAGACCAGCCCGGTCAGGCGGGACATGAAGACTTTGATACCGGTGATGCCTCCAGCGGCGAGGACATGAACGCCCGAATCCCCACCCTGGTGCTGCTGAAACGCATTCTTACCAACCCCATTATTCTTATCATCGCGGGTATTGAGTTCTGCACCGGCATTTTGCGCAACGGTGTCATGCACTGGTTCCCGATTTATGCCAAAGAGCAGGTTGCCGCAGGACTTGACGGCGGCTGGCAGTTCATGCTGAATCACTGGGGCCTGCTGCTGATGATCGCCGGTATTATCGGCGGTAACGTTGCGGGCATTGTCAGCGACAAGCTGTTCCAGTCCCGTCGTGGTCCTTCTGCGGGCTTCCTCTATGGTATTCTGGGTGTTTCAACCCTGATCATGATTTTTGCTTTGGCCAACGGCTGGATACTGGGAGCCATCGTGTTTATCATGTCTGTGGCTGTCATCGGCACCCACGGCCTGCTCTCCGGCACTGCCACCATGGACTTTGGCGGCCGCAAGGGCGCAGCCACCACCGTGGGCATCATCGACGGTTTTGTGTACCTGGGCACCGGCGTGCAGTCAATCAGCCTGGGATTCATTACATCCAAAGACTGGTCGTACTGGCCCATTTTCCTGTTCCCCTTCAGCGTTATCGGCTTTTTGCTGCTGCTTAAAATCTGGAACGCCAAGCCCAAGGGAGCCGGCGGTCACTAAATATTGCGAGGTCACATGCATACGCGGATCTGTCTGATATCCACTGTTGGGAGATTGGACGATCCGCGTTTTTTTCATCGCTATGCAGCACTACTGAAGCAGAACGGCTTCGATGTCTCCATCGTGTTGCGGGGTGATGCTCACACGCCTTCCCACTGGCAGGATATCCCCCTGCATGCGGTCACATTTTCCAGCAGTCTTAAAAGCAGGGTTATCAATGGCTGGCGTTTGTTTCATGAAGCCCTGCGCCATGATGCGGACATCTACCAGTTCTTTGAGCCGGAATTTCTGCCCTGGGGTCTGGCCCTGAAAGCCGCGACAAAGGCTGCGGTGGTGTATGACTCCCGGGAAGACAACCCCGCCTATCTGCGACATAAAACCTTTGCCCCAAAGCCGGTCCTTGCGGCGGCATCCCTGGCGCTATCATCTCTGGAAGGCATCGCCGGTCATATGCTTGACGGGATAATTACCGCAGATGCCGGAACCGCAGAACGCCTGCAAAAACATGCACGCCATCTGGCGGTTATGCATAATTTTCCTCCACCGTGGTTCATCAAAGCTACACAGGATGCGGCTATTCCCTGGCAACAGCGCAGTGTGGATATTTTATATCACGGAGCCCTGCCCCGCTATAATGCCGATGCCCTGCTACAGACCCTTGCTCTGTTGCACCGGGAACATGGCATACCCGCAACCATGCGCATTGTATCCCGGGCCTTTGACATTCATCCCGGCTATGAAAAAGAGCTTCGCCGGGAAGCCGAAAAACTGGGTATTGATGCATCGGTGGAACTGTTGCACGCCCTTCCCTACAACCGTATGCCCGCACTGGTAAACGATTGCCGGGTTGGTTTGATTCCCCTGCCTCCCATGCCCAAATTTTTCCATAACATCCCTCAGAAACTTTTCGAGTTTATGGCTGCCGGAATACCAACCGTTGTCAGCGACCTGCCTCCGGTACGCCCGTTTATTGCAGGAAAACGTGTGGTGATGGCAGCCACCCCCGGAGATCCCGCCGCCTATGCCCAGGCTGTTGCATCACTGCTTAGAAACCCACAAGACGCCACAAACATGGGTGCCAGAGCCTTAGCTCATGCCCGTGCCACCATGTCCATGGAAGATGAACTTCAAAACGCTTTAGCGCTTTACCGCCGTATAAAAATAGACTAGACTGAGGCCATGCCCAGACTGATTGTAAATGCCGATGATTTTGGCCTTGCCCGGGGTGTAAACCGGGGTATCGAGAAAGCCGCCGAGGCAGGTACGCTTTCTTCGGTATCAGTGCTTGTAACCGAAACCACCACCAGCGAAATAGCTGACTTTGCCCGCCGCTGGCCAAAGATTTCTGTGGGCATACACCTGAACCTCACCCAGGGCTACCCCCTGCTGTCCCCAAAGGAAATTCCTTCACTGCTGACCAAAGGCGGAAAATTCTATCACCGGAGAGAACTACTGTACCGCAGCAGTGCCGGGCTTATAAAACCGGCTCACATCAAAGCTGAAATTCAGGCTCAGCTTGGTCAACTGCACAACCTCGGCATTACCCCCAGCCATGCGGACTTCCACCAGGGGCTGGTGCTGCTGCCCGGAGTCTTTCCCCATGTATTGATGGCTCTGCGCAATGCCGGAATCAAACGTATGCGCGGACACCGGGTACTGTATCTGCATGGCATTGACACCGGTATAACCCGCAAGGTGTATAATACCCTCAAGTTCCACCAAAAGCGCCCGCGTCAGGCAATCACCTTTACCTATCGGCACCTGTTGTTGCGCTTGGAACGCATACTGGGTTTCAGCGTTCCCGACGGTCTGGTCACCGAAGGAACCATCTTTCCTCCGGAGCGAAAAACCTGTATTGAACGCATTTGCTGGGGGTTGGAAAATCTACCCGAAGATTTTACTGCAGAACTGATGACCCACCCGGCAATTGTACATGGTCATCTGCGAAGGGTAACAACCTTTGTGGATCAACGGGAGCGGGATCTTACCCTGCTAACCTCCCCTGCCTTTAAAGAAGCCCTGCAAAAAGCGAATATCAAATTGATTTCCTATCGGGAATTGTAATTCTTTCGGCCTCGGGGGGATTCGTTGAACCTCTCTGATATCCTGCAAGATCAAGGGTGACAAATCGATATCCCGCAGCGCGCAATGCTGTATGGATCAACTCCCGGTATGCCTCATCAGCAACCATGGAAATAGTATCCGGAGCAATTTCGATACGGGCAATATCACCGTGATCCCGAACCCGGACATCGTCCATGCCAAGGCTGTGCAAAAACGTTTCCGCAGCTTCAATCCGTTGCAGGGCTTCCTCTGTCAGGGGAGTTCCCGCAGGAATACGGGTTGCCAGACAGGCATAGGCTGGCCGCGTGGCCGTAGGTAAACCAAGCATGCTGCTCATAGCCCGGATAGCGTCTTTATCGATATTCAGTTCCAACAGGGGCGAATCAATACCCAATTCAATGCATGCCCGCATACCTGGCCGGTAATCGTCACGGTCATCGGCGTTTGAGCCTTCGATCACCGCGTGTATTCCCTGCCGGGCGGCCATCTTTTGCAGCATTGTGAATTTGTGGAGTTTGCAGTGATAGCAACGCAGGCCATCATTGTCCACAAACTGCGGCAATGAAAGTTCATTGGTTTCCACAAGCTCGTGTTTGACGCCGATCAATTGGGCCATACTTTCGGCTTCATTCCGTTCAAAGCGGGGATATACCCTGCTAACGGCGGTAACCGCTACAACAGCATCTGCACCAAGGGCATCAACCGCTGCCCGCAACAGCAGGGAGCTGTCCACACCGCCACTAAAGGCCACCAAAACGGAATCCCACTGCTGAATGTACTGCTTTAATTCCCGGTACTGCTGATATACTGAAGGCATGGCATCCTCCTGTTACCGGCCAACCAGCCTCGCCACGGCAAAACGCTGTTTTCCGCTAAGATCCTTCACAATCTCAACATGGCTGTAATGGGGAGAATCGTGAAGTAGTTTTTCAATGGCTTCCGGCTGATCATGACCAAATTCCATGGCCAGCAAACCGCCGCTGCACAGATAAAACGGCGCTTCTTCGATAATGCGCCGGATTAAATCCAGGCCGCCTTTACCCGCATACAGGGCTGCCGGAGGCTCGTACATGGCCACCGAAGGCGGCAATGAATCACCGCTGGAAATATACGGCGGATTTGACACTATTGCATCAAATGTCTCGCCCTTGTTAACCGTATCAAACAGATTTCCTGATCGCACGGCAATACGGTCATCAACGCCAAGTTGTCCTGCATTCAGCCGCGCCACGGTGGCGGCTTCTTCGCTGATATCGGTTGCCACCACCTGTACTTCCGGGCGCTCATGCGCCAGGGCGCAGGCAATGCAGCCACTGCCGGTGCTCAAATCAAGAATGGTCAGGGGTTTGCGTTCCGGGAAACGGTCCCATACCACATCCACCAATTCCTCGGTTTCGGGGCGCGGAATGAGAACATCGGAGCTGACTTCGATCCGCAGACCACGGAACGGCTGCACCCCTAAAATATATGCCAGAGGTTCGTGACGTCCACGGCGTTTCAGTGCGTTGCGTATAGTGCCGCGTTCCTCTTCGGAAAGAGGCCGGTCAAGATTAAGATAAACATTAAGCCGGGAAAGCCCCAGACTCTCGCCCAAAAGCCATTCTGCTTCGCGCCGGGCATGCTCCACCCTGTGTTTTCGCAGATAGGTTTCGGCAAAACTCAGAACATCCCGTACCCGCCATTGCTGGCGTTCCAGGCGTGTGCCCATCAGCCTGCACCACCCGCCAGAAGATGTGCCTGATAATCGTTGCGCAGTGACCGGACAACCTCGTCCAGATCTCCCATCATAACTTCCGGCAATTTATACAGCGTCAGGTTGATACGATGGTCTGTCACCCGCCCCTGGGGAAAATTGTAGGTGCGAATGCGCTCGGAACGATCTCCGCTGCCTACCTTGGATTTCCTGTCCTGGGCAATCTCTTTGGCCTGTTCTTCCTGAATGTATTCATACAGGCGGGCTCCCAGAATTTCCATGGCCCGGGCACGATTCTGGTGCTGGGACCGTTCGTTCTGGCAGGACACCACAAAGCCGGTAGGGACGTGGGTAATGCGCACCGCGCTGTCGGTGGTATTGACATGCTGACCACCGGCGCCACCGGCACGGTAGGTGTCGACCTTCAGGTCTTCGTTACGGATTTCTATATCAACGGCATCGGGCTTTGCCATAACCGCCACGGTCACCGCAGAGGTATGCACCCGGCCCTGGGATTCGGTTTCCGGAACCCGCTGCACACGATGCACGCCGCTTTCAAAGCGCAGCTTGCCAAATACACCTTTACCGGATACTTCGGCAATTACCTCCTTAAAGCCGCCCATTTCCGTTGCATGGGCAGAAATATCCTGCACTGACCAGCCCTGTTTCTCCGCATAGCGTGAATACATGCGATAGAGGTCTGCGGCAAACAATGAGGATTCATCACCACCGGTACCGGCACGGATTTCAAGAATAATGCTTTTATCGTCCCGGGGATCTTTGGGCAGAAGCAAAAAGCGCAACCTTTCAGTGAGACGGGTCATTTCCGCCCGCTGATCTTCCACTTCTTCCTGGGCAAGTTCTTTTAATTCGGGGTCATCGCCCTGCAATATGGCTTCATTTTCGTGCAGACTTTCTTCAACCACCTTAAACTGGCGAAACGCCTCCACGGTTTCTTCCATTCCAGACCGTTCCTTGGCCAGTTTCTGGAACAACTCCCGGTTACTGATAACTTTGGCGTCCCCGAGCTGACCCTCAATGTCGACAAACCGCTCTTCAACGGCTTCAAGCGTTTTGCGAAATTCCATAACTCAGGCAACCTCATCAAGGGAGTTAATAATTGAAATACCCTGGGCCCCGGGATCAAAGGCCACTTCTTCGCCCTGTTCACTGGCATGTTCACGGGCCAGTGAAAGTTTGAGTGATACCAGTGCGATTTCCAGCATATCGTCGGTGGGTTCGCTGGTGGTGATACGCTGTGACCACAGGCCCGGCAACACAAAAATGCGCAGCGCCCGTGGACAGGAATCACTGGAACTGAATTTGATAAATTCATAGGCCAGCCCGGCGATGGGCAGCATCAGCGGAACCTTTACAAACATTTGCAGTATAATATTCAGATAATGATTATCTGACAAAGGCGGCAAAAAGCGGAACACCACCGCAAACATGATGATGGCCACCATGAGCACAACCACAATAAAGCTGGTGCCGCAACGGGGATGAAACCGGCTGTATTTACGGGCCTCTTCCACGGTAAGGGGGCCACCGCTTTCGTATGCGGCAATGGATTTATGCTCTGCGCCGTGATACATAAACACCCGCTTCATGTCCGGCATAAAGCTGATGCCCCAAATATATCCGGCGAAAATAAACATTTTGACCACACCATCGATAATATGGAAGGCAAAA
>Ga0209475_10001573_pt1 | contig 27954 bp, 19 predicted proteins | sample tdDd471_FD_187128 | JGI IMG/M metagenome (GOLD analysis project Ga0209475, IMG submission 187128) | Marine sediment microbial communities from the Atlantic coast under amendment with organic carbon and nitrate - tdDd47.1 (SPAdes)... | ecosystem: Environmental > Aquatic > Marine > Coastal >... | reverse complement strand
TTGCCTTTTGTTTAGAAAAAGGCGATTCACCCTTTGGGTGAGTGTTTTTAGGGGGAAGTACCATGGTATTTTTCCAAAATTTCAGGTACTTGTTATTATAGGCTAATTTTTAACTGCGTTATTTAGGATGAATAATATTCACATGTCCGTGATGTTTAGTATCTAGACTTTGATCGCGTTGTAGAATTTGGGTATATCCTAAAATTCCATTTAGGGGGGTGCGTAATTCATGGCTCATATTGGAAAGAAAAACAGATTTTGCCTGGTTGGCCTGATCCGCTTCTTTTTTGGCTTGTACCAGAGCAGTCTCTGTTTTTTTTCGTTCACCAATTTCATCTTTTAGTTTTTTATTCGATAAGCTTATCTCAGAAGTTCGTTGTAAAACCTTTAGTTCTAGGTTTTTATTCAGTTCTTCTAATTGTGAGTAAAAATCTTTTAGACTTTTAATCATGGCATTAAATGCTTTCCCTAGAATAAATATCTCGTCATTGGTTTTTAGTTCAATACGTTGAGTCAAGTCGCGATGAGTACTGATATAGGTGACTTTATCGGCTAAATAATTCAGCGGTTTGATAATGCTATTGCCGAAAAAGTAAGCAACAATGATTGCGGCTACAATTGAGAGTGAAAATATAATAAAAAAAATAATAATGGTTTGGGTGAAATGCTCACTGGAGGTGATGAAATATTGCTGGCTTTCTTTTTCAACTTGTTTTTCCATTTCCTCCAAAAAATCGATTATGTAAACAATTGACTCATCGGCACTGCCTAAATAGATATCGACTAAACTCTTATCGACTGAGATTACATCCCGAATTTGAGTGAGCCATTCCTTATATTCCGCCAATAAAGATTTGATTTGTTTTTGATCAATTGTTTTTACACTACTCACGGTTTTTTGTAGGTTTTTTTCCAATGCTTCCAGGGTCTTTAACTGGGTACTGATAGTCTGTTTAGATTCTTCATCCGGCATATAACCCAGAGCTGACCAACGAACCACGCGGGCCAATTCATTGTGTAGGGTTAAAATATGGCGAGATAAAGATGAGGCTTCGCGCAGATGGGTTAGTTTATCGTTGACAATTTCATCTATAACCGTCTTTTGATAAGAAAGGTTAGAGTAAAACACGCCCCCTAAAATGAACATAAAACCAATCAAAATCCCTGATAATAGAAGTAGTTTGTGAAAAATGGTCAGCTTGTTGAGAATAATCATAAATTTTAGCTTTGGCTGATTTATTTAAAAAAGATAAGAAAAAGGTTAATTATTGTTTTTGAGTGTTGGCTGATAATTAAAAACGGGTTTAAATTCAGGCTGACCAAAAAACTCTTCATAACTATACTGAGCAATATTGCCTTTACTGATCACTGGGATAATCGGACCGGCTCGAAAAGGAAAGTCTATACCAGGCTTTTCCCCGTTTAAAATTCGCAGCATCATATCCATTGCCATTTTCCCTTGTGCTACCGTCACATCAGAAGGAGCCGCCGTGATTTCTCCAGTTTTTACTTTTTCGTATATGGTTGGAATAATATAGGTTGATACAATTTTAATTCTGTCGCTTAACTCCATTTCTGCTAATACTTCCACGGCCACTTCTGCGGCCACTGCATTACCGACGATATAGTCTATATCAGGCCGTTTTTTTATGAAGTCTTTAATTAACTGACGCTGTACTTGATAGTCAGTATCACCCCACTTAGGAGGAAAAATTCTGATTTTTCCAGGATTTTCTCTTTGCACGGCAAAAAAACCTTTAAGTGTTTCTGGCGCCCAGCCGGAGCCTTTAGGCCCCGGAAAAAATCCTACCTTGATTTGTTGTTTTTCTGTATCGTTAACGACAAATTTTGCTGCTTGATAACCCATATCATAGAATGAAACCAAAGCCTTGGCTTGAATATCAGGGCTATAAATATCATTAACAACTTCGATTACTGGTAAACCTGCATTGCTGATTTGGGCGACCAGGTCATCTAGAGCGGTATAACTTATCGATGCCAGTATTATTCCATCAACTTTTTCTTCAAAGAGTTGTTTTAATTGTTTTTTTTGTTTATCCGCTTGGCTATATCCTCCTGCGGAAAGCAATTTAAAACTCAGATTTAATTTTTTAGCTTGAGTTAATATACCGTAATTTACCGCTAACCAATAAGGATCTTTTAGGTGGGGAAATAGGACTCCAATGCGATAGTTTTTATCCGTTGGGGCCGGAGATTGCCAGCTTTCTTGCTTAGGTCCATTTAGGCTACGGGATGGAAATCCGGCTTGTTTTTTATGAATATCGTACTTGCCATAGTAACTATTAACCAATAGGCGGGTCTGATTAGGCTGGGCCAATAAATATTGCCAAGGGTTGAATAGCAGTAAAACCACTCCCCCTATGCCAAGAGTGTGGAATTTTTTTATTATTTTCATTTTATGACCCTTTGCAAATAAACTTAATTTTACATGGATTCTTAAGCAATTTAAATATGCTTTAATCTGTTTAAAATAGAGGTGTTCATGACAAGTTTGTTAATAAATCATTCAATTGATATTAGCATACAATTAAAGAGATCAATTGATAAACATTCAAATTATATGGAAATAATCATATCATTTGTTTAGAATAATTGAAGTAATAAATGTAAAAACTAAAAAAAGCGCTAAAAAAAATATTTAGAAAAATTTTCCAAACTATTTTTTTTCAGCGTAATAAATAATATTCAAAATAAAAACAATTACTTAAATATATTTTTAATGGGGGCATCATGCTTAAAGAAGTTAGAATAAAAAGTCATATTTTTAATCAACCACCAGCACCTGGTACAGGTATTCGGTTGGCCGTTTTTCAGGCTGAACGACCAGTTGGTACGATCGAGGCTGTTGAAGAAAATTTAGCCGAAATGGGCCGTGTTTTAGAAACTGCCAAAGGTTACCAGGTTCATGTGGTGAGTTTTCCCGAGTTGTATATAACAGGTTATTCAATTACTCCCGAGCAACTAGAGGAACTGGCCGAGACTCCTGAAGGACCAATTATTTCCAAAGCAAAAGAATTGGCGAAAAAAAATGGGGTTGGGATTATTTATCCATATCCTGAAGTCGAAGAAAAAGATGGACAACGTACCTACTATGATTCCATTGCATTAATTGGTCAAAATGGAGAATTGCTGTTTAATTACCGAAAAATTCATTTATATGGCGCGGCAGAACGAAAAAATTACGCCTTTGGTAATGAATTACCCAAAGTGGCTCAAATAAATGGTTTTAATGTCGGTATTTTAAATTGTTATGAATGTGAGTTTCCTTCTTTGTACAAACATTTAGCTCAGAAAGGTGCTCAATTAGTGGTTGGTCCTACTGCTGCTGATGGACATTTTATGTTGACTAATTTGGATGATCCACAGGGTGAACGTAGGCCTACTCAAGTCTCCTATCCTGATTCAACCAAATATATTATGCCAGGAATGGCCTCGGTATTTAGGATGTTTGTTTGTTATTCCAATCGTCGAGGTTGGGAAAATGTGGCGGCAGGTTCATGGGAATATCGGGGTAATTCGAGTATTTTTGGACCAGAAGGTGAACCTTTGCTCAAAGCTGAAAATGAAGATCAAAGTGTTGATTTGTTATTAATTGCTGATTGTATCCCGGATAATCATCTTCCATTTAGTCCTGAGGGCAATCATTTGGATGACGATCGGATCCCGCAATTTGAAGAGTTGGTGCCTGGAAAATAAGACTCATCTGCGGACCATCGGACTGGAATAAAAAAATGACTTTTGTTCCAGTCAGTTCAACCTAATTCTAAATGGAAGAATAACAATGACACAATCTCGCACTTCTAAAAAATCAACTAAAGCACCTTTGAAATCTAAACAACAGAGCATCCCGCCTGAGTTTCCTTTCGCTCAATTATTATCCGGTAAATGCAATCTATCTCAATACCGTATGGATCTTTGGAATCGTTGTCGGGAGTTAAGTACTCGGCTGGATGAAGCCAATCGTTGTGGAAAAAATAATATCAGTGATATTAAAGCCTGCCTCCAATCATTGTTCCATGACGTTAAAGAGCTGGAACGTTATTGGGTGTTTCCCGGGGAGAAAAAACTTGAAAGGATCTGTACCTTATTTGCACATGACGATTACGACTTATTATCGATAGAAATGAACCAATTGGTGCATTTTCTTTCGCAGTTTAGTGACCATGGATATCGGAAATTTCAAGAAGAAAATTTGGGCATAAAAGACAATAAAGAACGCCAATATTTCACGGTTTTATGTGCCGATAATATGCCGATAGATCTACAAAATAATATCAGTCAACAATTACGGGCCATCGAACGTAATTGTGATGATTTTATTTATGATGTCGTTTTCGTGGATAATTTTGAGGATGCTATTCTGGCAGTATTGAATAATGAAGATATTCAAGCCTGTGTTATACGTCATGATATCCCATTACGCTCAGTAAATCCTATATTAAGAGAAGAGACCAAGGGAATTCATGCATTTGTGGATGAATTTCATGATTTTGAGCAAAACAATGGCGGTATGCTCCCAGCCGAGGGAGTCAATAGTCCTATGCCACGAGGACCTGCCTTAGGGAAATTGCTAAGAGATTTGAGACCACAGCTGGATTTGTATTTGATGACGGATCAGGCCCGGCAGAATATTAGTGATGAAGTCAATTTAAATTTTAATCGTATTTTTTATCGTCATGAAGATTTTACCGAAGTGCATATGACGGTATTAGAAGGTGTTAGAATTCGGTATAACACGCCATTTTTTAATTCTTTACAACGCTATGCCGAAAAACCTATTGGAAATTTCCATGCCTTACCCATAGCCAGAGGCCACTCGGTTTTCAATTCCAAATGGCTAACGGATATGCGTGATTTTTATGGGGATAATATCTTTTTAGCTGAATCCTCATCGACAACCGGCGGATTGGATTCACTATTATCCCCTAAAGGTAGTATTAAAGAAGCGCAAGAAAAAGCGGCTAAAACCTTTGGCTCGAAACAAACCTATTTTGTCACCAATGGGACATCGACCTCCAATAAAATCGTGGTACAAGCCTTAACTCAACCGGGTGATATTGTATTAATTGATCGCAATTGCCACAAGTCTCATCACTATGGAATGGTCTTAGGTGGTGCTTATCCTCTTTATTTAGAAGCTTATCCACTACATCAATATTCCATGTATGGTGGGGTGCCTCTGGCGACCATTAAAAAGACTTTATTGCAACTAAAAAGTGAAGGTCGACTGGATAAGGTTAAAATGCTATTACTGACTAATTGCACCTTTGATGGGATAGTCTATAACCCGATTAAAGTAATGGAAGAAGTCTTAGCCATTAAGCCCGATATCTGTTTTCTTTGGGATGAGGCCTGGTTTGGCTATGCGCGATTATTTCCAACCACTCGTCAGCGCACCGCAATGTCGGCGGCGGCATTTTTAGAAAACCGATATAAAAGCGAAGAGTATCGAAACCAATACCAGGATTGGAAGAAAAAATTTAAGCCAGATAGCCAATCAATTGATACGCTGGCCCAAGAATCTTTAATGCCGGATCCGGAAGCGCTTCGTATCCGAGTATATGCCACCCAGTCAACGCATAAATCCTTGTCTGCCTTACGTCAAGGTTCGATGCTACATGTATATGATCAGGATTTTAAGAAGAAGACAGAAGATGCTTTTCATGAGGCCTATTTTACCCACACCTCAACGTCACCCAATTATCAATTGATTGCTTCATTAGATCTTGCCAGAAGACAGGTTGATCTGGAAGGCTATGCCATGACCAGTTCTATCTATCAAAAAGCCATGTTAATCCGTGAGATTATTAATACCGATCCGGAGATTAATAAATACTTCAAGGCTCTAACTCCCGGTGAATTGATTCCCAATAATCAAGATGAACAGCAAGAGCAATTGTGCATGGTATATAGTGGAGGACATGAGCATTCAAAGGCTTTTGATGAGGCTTGGAAAAATGATGAGTTTGCGCTTGATCCCACTCGAATTACCATTTATACCGCTGATGCAGCTCTGGGGGGGGATGAGTTTAAAGAAGATATTCTAATGGATAAGTTTGATATTCAAGTCAATAAAACTGCCCTCAATAGTGTTTTAATGATTGCGACGATTGGGGCCACATGGAGTAGTGTGGATTATTTATTAGAATCATTTAGGCGTATTGCCAGAATGGTTGAAGATAAAAAGGCGAATGCTAGTGATGCCGAACAAATGTTGATCGAGCAAAAGATTAAAAAATTGGCCAATAAAGTTGATCCTCTCAAACCTGTACCGACGGTTGAACTTCCAGATTTTAGTCGTTTTCATCCGGCATTTAAACCAAGTCCTCATACTCCTGAAGGGAATATTCGCGATGCTTATTTTTTAAACTATAATACCGAAAATCGGCGTTATGTCCATTTGGATAAAGCTTTACAAGAAGTTAGGGAAGAAAATAAAACATTGGTTTGCACTAATTTTATTATTCCTTATCCACCCGGATTTCCCATTCTCGTTCCGGGGCAGGTAATTAGTGAAAATATCATTAAATTTATGCAGGTTTTGGATATTAAAGAAATCCATGGCTATCATGCTGAATTAGGCTTACCCGTTTTTAAAGACGAGGTAATGGATGAAATTATGGATAAATCCATGCCAGCATTACCAGAAAAAGTAACGTCAAAAATAAGTAATAAACAAGGCAAAAACAAAGCTAAGGTACCAGCCTAATTTACCAATGAAATAACCAGTGAGATGAGGTGAATCCTATTGGATTCACTTCATGTTTGTTTGATTTGTTCCGTTCATATCGTGAATAAATTAAAAAAACCATATATAATTAACGGTAATTAAGTTAATTTGAGCGGACTTTTTCTTGAACATCCATAAACCACAATTAACCAAAACTGCTGACTATGAATTAGCTAAAACCAATAAAGGGACCATCCTTATTGTTGATGATGTACCCGCTAATATTGGGGTGTTGTTTGACTTTCTTAGAGGATTTGGTTTAAAAATTCTGATTGCCAGTGATGGTGAGAGTGGCATAAAGAAGGCAGAAAATGCCCAACCCGACATGATCTTATTAGACGTGATGATGCCTGGGATCGATGGTTTTGAAACGTGTAAGCGCTTAAAAGCCAATGAAGCGACCAAAAATATTCCTGTTATTTTTATGACTGCTTTATCTGACACTCCTTTTGCAGTGAAAGGATTTGAACTTGGGGCTGTTGACTACATAAATAAGCCTATCCAACAAGAAGAAGTGTTAGCCCGAATTAATGTGCAACTTACTTTACGTCAGTATACCCGTCAATTAAAAGTTCAAAATGAACAACTAATTGAAATTAACGATCGACTAGAGAAAGAAGTTTCACAACGACGAAAAGCTGAAAATGCCTTAGCTGAAGCCAATGAAACTTTGCGTAAATTGGCATCCCTAGATGGTTTAACTGGAATCTCCAATCGACGTGCCTTTGATAAAAGATTGATTGAAGAATGGCAACGAGCCTCGCGAAACCAGGTCTCTTTGGCCTTAATTTTATGTGATGTCGATCATTTCAAAGATTATAATGATGCTTTTGGACATCCTGCGGGTGATGAATGTCTAAGACAGGTTGCCAGTGCAATCAGTCATGCTGCACAGCGTCGTAATGACATGGTCGCGCGTTATGGTGGTGAAGAATTTGCAGTGCTTATGTCCAATGTGACTCAAGAAGATTTGGTCCATATTGCAGAAGCAATTCAAGAAAATATAAAAACGTTACAAATATCAGCTCCTCCTTCTGTTCGAGCTGATAGTCAAAATAGTCAATGTGTAAGTATTAGTTTGGGGCTTTGTCTATCCTATCCTCAACATGGTATCTCTTCAGATTTTCTATTGGCCAATGCTGATATGGCATTGTATGAAGCTAAATCATGCGGACGTAATTGTATCAAACAAAAGGAATTTAAGGCATCGGAAGTCGAGGTCGAATAAATAAGTAACCCTAACTATGGAGAGGTTAGGGGGACTTACTTCAACTTCATTTTAATATTCTTTAGCCTGGCGGTGTTTTTCCATAATATCATGGACGATAGGGTTTAAAATAAACTCAATTAAGAAGTCCATTTTCCCACCCGGAACGACCAAGGTATTACGGCGTGACATAAATGATTTGTCAATAGCATGTAATAAAGCCGGGAAATCATGTTTTTCGGGATGTCGGAAACGAATCACCACCATGCTTTCCTCACATTCAGGGACATCGATATCGGCAAAAGGATTTGATGTATCCACTAGTGGGATGCGTTGGAAGTTAATATCGGTATGAGAAAACTGCGGAGTGATATAGTGTACATAATCATGTAAACGATGCTCTATAATAGCCTGAACCGCTTCTAATGAATAACCACGGTTTTTCGTATCATTGTGGATTTTTTGAATCCATTCTAGATTGACAATGGGGGTAACGCCAATAGCATAATCAACCTGTTCGGAAATATTGATTTCATCACTAATATAAGCACCATGTAAGCCTTGGTAAACCAATAAGTCGGTGTCTTCTGGCATATCTCTCCAGGGAGTGAAAGTACCCGGTTCCTGATTGTATTCTCTGGCTGAATTTATGGTATGTAAATAACGTCGATATTGTCCTTTTCCAGTTTCTGAATACGTTTTTAAAAAATTATGCAAGGCATTCAAATCATTGCCTTCTGGACCAAAATGACTAAGATGACCACCATTTTTTATGGATTCAGCAACTTTTAATTCCATCTCGTCACGATCATAGCGGTGGAATGAATTACCGTCAATCATAAAAACATTGCTTTTTTCCCGCCAGGCAAAATGATTAAAAATATTACTAATTTTATTCGTGCCGGCACCAGATGAACCGGTGATGGCGATGATAGGGTGTTTGACTGACATAATTATCCTTTTTTTATTGGCGGGCTCTTATCGTTTTTAACTTTTTTTAGGAGTTTATCTTAATAGAAAGCTGAATGCACTCTCTCACAAGTAATAAGTATACAGAAAATATCAGCTAATTAATTGCTAAAATATATTAATATCCTGTCATGCACCAAAAATATCAAATCATTTTTCCCATTTCCATTAATGTCGCTTAGTAATATTTCTCTCGGCTCATTACTACTTCCACGACTGTCTTTACTCATTGACTGGGTATCAAATACCTCAAAATGATATAGGCTTTTCCAGCCAGTGGAATTATTTTTTAAAAACTCAATGATATGTGTCGATTGAGAGTCCAATGCCACAATATCGGTGATATTGTCATGATCAATGTCAGCACTGGCAAGTTGTTGATAGCTAATATCAGGAAGGTTTGACTCATAACGTGATTGAATTTCAAAGCTTAATTTTTGTGGTTCTATTGGCAGTATCCAGAAGCGATCTTTGCCCAGATATAAAACTCTTTCTGGCCTGGTTTGGCTTTTTTTGAGCAGTTTACTATCAACTATATCAATTTGTCCGCTGGGAAGTCGGCTATAAGGTCGATACACTCCGTTCTCGTCTTTCTTGAAAATGTCAATTTTTTCACTACGTTGTTGATAAATTAAAATCTCCTTACTCTCATCTTCATCCATATTAATCGGAAGAATGGAAGTAATTGGAGCAGTTTTATTGACGGCATTATATTGTTCAATAATTTCCAGTTGTTGCTCTGAATTACTCTGAAGAGCTCTGGCAAATCCTTTTCCCGCCACTAAAATTTCATTAATTTGGTCATTATTAATATCGCCAGTGGTTAGGCTTCCTGGTTTTAGATTATCGAGTAGTCCTTGTCTAAAGTTATGACTTGAAATCTGCTCAAATAAACCGGCATTGATTTGTTGTAGTACTATGGCTGGCTTATGCAATACAAAAAGAATTAAATCTTCGGCACCGTCTTGATTAAGATCGACGTTTTTGATGCCACTAGGGTCAATTTTTAAATTTTTAAGTTCTAGGGTTTGTTGGATAATTAAAGCTTTAGTTTTAGGATCATAGCGACTAATTAATAAATGACGTTTTTGTTTTTGCTTGGTTAAAGCGACCAGAGCTGGTTTAGAGTCAATTTGAACGTGTGAAAGAGATATCGGAGTACCGTACTCTTGAAAAATATTAAGAGGTTTTGGGTAGCTCAGTTGTTTATTATTTTTTATTCGGCTGACACCAATTAATTTTTCAGTTTTACTGGCCAGGTATAATTCATCCCGGTTATCTTGATCCAAATCGGCCATCGTAATGGCTTGTATCCCAGAAAAAGAGGGAAAGGCGATTGGCTTAGAGAAAAGCCCGGATTCCAGCTGTCGGTATAACCATATTTGGGCACCTTTAAAATCTGCCGCAATAATATCGATGGCCTGATCGCCGTTAATATCCCCAGTAGCATAATTACCCGCTTTAATTTCTTTGAATGGTAGGGGATAGACTTGTGGCATAGATAGTTCGTTATTATGCCCTGAATTTAAAGAAAAACTTCCAATAACCATTTGATTGGTTTTGTTTTCAATGTAGGCTAGGTTGGTTTCAGTCGTCTTTTGAGTGAAAAGACTAAATTTGTGGCGCGGTGTTTGAAGGGAAAATATTTGCTCAGGACCAAAGCTACCATCTTTATTTTGCAATCTCAGACGTAAGGCATAGCGGCTGTTTTTAGCCAAATAAATAATATCAGAACGATTATCTTTATTAATATCGCTTATGGCTAAGCTAAAATGACTATTATCAACTAAAGGATAACGATGCGGGATTTTATACTGATTATTGCTGTCTTGGTAAAATACTAATAATTGTTTTTCACCTAATAAAACTAAATCTTGGTGACCATCCCCGTCGAGATCGGTGATGCGCAAGCTGCTGGAGTTTTTAGAGGGTTGGATATAATCGATATGTTTGGCTTCATGCCACTGATCTTGTGCTTTTTGATAAAGCAGGCTGAGTCCAAACGTATTACTGGTAAATGCCAGATCAAGTAATCCATCATTATTTAAATCGGCGATGGCCAAGGCATTCATTTTTACTCCGGTAACAATATTACGAGGACTGAAGCGAGAGTCCTCGAGAATGGGATGCCAGAGTTTTTGCTGCTTGAGGGACTGATTTTTAAGATCGTCTCGATTTTGATAAAGAATTTCAATCCGAGTACGTTCATTATTCAAAACAATAATATCTTGAGCACCATTGTTATCCATGTCCTGGGTGGCCAAAGCGCGTGTATTCCAGTCCAGTTTATAAACTTCTGGACCGGATAAAAGTTGGGACTTGGCCTGGTTAATCGGCGCGAAAGTAAGTACACAAGCTAAAATTTTCCAAGATACTTTGTAAAACAGCTTAGAAGAATGAGTATAAATTTTTTTTTTTACTGGCATAGGATGATCAATGATTAATATGTGTGTGAAGACGATAGTAATTCTGCGCCTGATGTTGTGTGGTTAAAACTGACTTAAAATATCCTTGAAAAGCAGAAAGGTCTGTTTTCGGGAGCGATTCTTCTTGGATGTAAGAATTAGAGGCGCTACCACAACTATATTTTTGCTGTGATTTTATGAGCATGTTCTGGGTTAATTCTAAAAGATTCACTAAATTTTGCGCAAAATGATCTCCCTGATAATAGGATACGTCAACTGCATCTTCGGGTAATTGTTCCATTACTGCTTGCACTTGGGGAGCAGAACTGAGTGCCGTGCCTGATTTGTTCTGACGTAATTGTTCAATGGCATTTTCCATGACCGCCAAATTATTAGAATAAAATAATAGGTCATCACTAATCGAATAAACCATTAGATCTGTCGCCTGATGGATATTTTCTTGTTCTGAAGGGTTATAAAAATAAATGTTGGTTTCCAAAAATTGTTTTTTCTCAAAGAGTTCGCTCATAAGAAAAGCTTTTTGTAATCCATTAATTGCCATTTCTACGGTTTGTTGATCCTGTAAAGAAATAACATATAAACTATTGCTAAGTTGCGCTTCAGAGTACTCTTCAATATTTTGGTCTTTATCTTCAGAAGCTTGCTTAGCAATAGGATATTGAGCCATATACAATTGTTGTCCAAATCCGTCGGTCAACGCATTTTCCAGATTAACGCCACTGCTCTTGGAATAAGATTGTAATTGCATTTGAATCATGGGAATAATATGAGCAAATAGGGAAGATTTATCGGGTAAGGAAAGCACATTTTTCCATAGTTGTCCCAAGTTAATGCTTGATGTTGAAGCACTTAAAGCATTTTTTTGTAAGTAAACGGGCCATTTTAAATCGCTATTTTGGTGTTTGAATAAGCTCATTAACCAAGAGTTATCTTGGTAGAAAATACTCATATCGATTAGAGTTTTATCGGATTGATTTTTTCCAAGAACATAAAGGGATTCCAGACCCGTATTATTGATTAATTCCATAAATTGTTGAGAATCTTCTCCAATCATTGCTTGGTAAGGTTGTAGTTCGGAGTTAAATAAATTCATTAGTGGAGATGCATCCATATATATAATCCAGTCAGACTCGGGTTGCGCATTATTGATGTTTTGAAAAGCAGTCGTTTCGGTCCAATTATTAGCCAAACTTTTTTCTTGAATATTGGCTAACATATTTTCAAGTTGTGACTTAGAGCGAGAAATGAGTAAATACTGATCGACAATTGTCCAAGAAAAATGTTCGGTTTTACTTTCTTCATTTAGAAAATAACGACTATGTATGGTGCTAGATAGATATTCCTCGTCTTCCTGCAAATATTGTTCACCTTCACCTAATTGTTTCAATTGGTAGTTCAATTGATTACTTAGTGCGGTTTTGACCTGTTTCTGATTTTTTCCAATATCTGCCAATAGACTCAATGATTCTTGTTGATAAACTTCGGGTAGGAAAATGAGCAATTGTCCTGAAAATAATTCGATTAACTGGTTACTTGAGAGTCCAAAAATCCGCTGACTATAAAGCTCCCAACGCGGTTGTTCCAAAGTTCTAATGGTTTCAGCAAAACGTTTACGAATTTTTTTGTTTTCCCATATTTTAGCCATTGGACTGTTCTTCCAAGATTGATAAAACTGAGGGACATTTTTGATATATAACACACCTTCGGTTTTATCAGGTACCAGTAATTCCAGTGAGATCTTTTCATTGGTCTTTTGTGCTATGTTTTTAGACATCTCATTGGCTATGGATTTTGTTTTGATGTCGGTACTGGCAATTGTTGCGGAATTTAGAATCGCTAAGGTCACCATTAAAAGAAAAATAGATAGGCTGTGCATCTTAGAACTCCATTATTGGGTTTGGCTATTTTGGGGAGGGATTTGGAAATAACGAAAGCCAGCATTAGGATTTTTGACATCAAATGCATAGGCATCGGCATTATCTAAAAAGTATTTGACCACTCGGGCTGGTATGGCAAAGTTGAGTCCCTCAATACCGACCGAGGCAATTTTCATATTGGTAACCCCAATGATTTCCCCTCTTAAATTAAATAAGGGCCCCCCGGAATTACCAGGATTGGTTTGTACGGTACTTTGAATATACAAACGGCCGGAAATTTGCCGATTTGGCATGCTGACGATACCTTGTCCAACCGTTCTATCCAATCCTAAAGGGCTACCAATACTAAAAACTGTTTGGCCTTGAGTGGTTTGTTTTTCAGCACTGAACGGCAGTGCGATTAACTCATTTTTATGCTTATCTTCTATTTTTAATAAAGCTAAATCTGAATAGGGATCGGTTGCCACAATGCGGACATTTTTAAATAAAACTTTGTGTAGTCCTTGTTCTTCCTGCTTAAATAATGTCACCGTTATTTTATGTTCGCCTTCAATCACATGAAAGTTGGTTACCACATAACCATCAGGGTGAATAATAAATCCCGACCCCAGACCGATTGGGGTACGAATTTTAACCACTGATTCGGCACTGCGTAGCACATTTTGTTGCACAGATAATTCGCTACGCTCAGATGACTCAAAATAAAGACCATGAGCGGTTGAAATGGCGTCTTTTTTTTCAGGTTCCACAATCTGTTTGATTTTATTGACGGGAATAGACAATACATCTACGCCAATATCGATAATCACAACATCGGTTTTTTTGATAAGTAACTCACCTTGTATCATTGCTCCTCCGGAAAGTTCCACTTGTACGGTTTGAGCTAGAACAGGAGAAGAGAAAAGAATATATAATTGGCTGGTAAGGGCAATGAGTATAGATAGTATGCCTTTTTTTTGTAACACGTTTTTTCCTGACCGATAGATGGATTGAGATGACAATTATTATAGGTAATTAAAACAGCAAATAATATAGTAAAAATAAATATTTATGTAAGATTTTTCCTACATTTATCTCTGTGTCTTATACTAAAATGAGAACTTCGTCACGGAATTCTTTAGGATTATGGAAGGCTCTTAACTTTTTGTTAAGAGCCTTTGTTGATTAAATGTTGATTAAATATAAAAATCATCAATACTTCGATTAAAATGTTCCAACAATTTATTTCGACGCAATTTCATTGTAGGAGTCAAAAAGCCATTATCGATAGTCCAGGGATTGAGTTCTATTTTAACTTTTTGAATTTGCTCATATCCAGGAAAAGCATGTAATAAGCTTTTAATGCGATTAATGACATATTTTTTGAGCCGCTGACTTTTCAGCGCACTATTAACCGGTGTATTGATTTCAATGGTTTCAGCGATGCGTGGCCACTCCTGGGAATTGAGCACTACAATAGCACTTAAAAATGGTTTAGCCTCGCCAACCACCAAGGCTTGTTCAAACAAGGGATCGTTACAGATGGCCATTTCCAGTTCGGTAGGTGGTACCTTCTCACCATTGCTTAGGACTAAAATTTCTTTGACACGTCCAGTAATGTAGAGATGGTCATTGACTATTTGAGCTTTATCTCCGGTATGTAACCAACCGTCATTATCGATAACTTTTGCTGTCGCCTCGGGATGGTTCAAATAGCCTTGCATGACATAATCTGAGTGTACCAAGAGTTCTCCATCGTCGCTGAACTTGGTTTCAATTCCAGGTAAAATTTGTCCCACGCTAAAGGGATCATTATCATCGAGTTTGTTGGTGCTAATCACGGGACTGCTTTCGGTCAGGCCATAACCTTGGGTTATGGTTAAGCCCAGTCCAATAAAAAATTTGGCGATCTCATTGGAAAGAGGAGCACCACCACTAATTGCTAAACGCATATTACCGCCAAGTTTGGCCATGACTTTTTTAGCAACCAATAAATTGAGAATGGGCCAAAAAATCAGACTAAAAAACCATCCCGTACGGTTTTGCTGATACAAAAAGCGCTTCCAACCGATTTCTACCGTTTGTTTAAATAGAAACCTGGCAAAAGGTGATTTTTGTTCTAATTGCATAGCAATTTTCTCGTAAACTCTTTCAAAAATTCTGGGAACGGTAACTAATACGGTTGGTTTCATTAGTTGTAAATCTTCACCCAAGGCTTCAATACTGCGAGCATAAGCAATTTCCGCTCCTCCCATCATGGGAATATAATAACCCGCTGTGCGTTCAAACATATGGGATAAAGGTAAGAAGGATAAAAATCTATCACCTTTGTAGCAAGGAACCGCTGATACGGCAGCCCAAGTATTTTTCAGAATATTACCGTGGCTGAGCATAACACCTTTAGGGCGACCAGTCGTTCCAGAGGTATAGACGATTGTAGCCAGTGCATCGCCAGATTGTGCGGTATTTTGGAAATCTGCTTTATTGGGTAATAGACTATCAATTGAATGGACATTAGCAGCTTGTGATGGTGATGCTGATTCTAATAATAAAATAGCCACCAATTGGTTTAATTGAGTATTAATTTCAGCGAGTTGTTCTAACTGCTTATTTCCTTCCATCAGCAGCACTTTAACTTTTGCATCGGATAATATATAGGCGACATTTTCTGCCCGATCGTTGGTATACATGGGCACCACAACTAGCTCTAAGCCCAGGGCTGCTTGTTCCATAAAGACCCATTGCGGACAATTATTGAGCATAATGCCAATACGTTCACCGGGTCGTAAGTTGTAGCTATTTAAAACTTTTTGCCATTTTGCTACTTCCTGTAGACTCTCTTGCCAAGTATAACTTTGCCAGGACTGTTGGTTATTATCATAATAGTGATATGCGATTGTATTTGGATCGGCTTTACAACGCTGATAAAAAAGACCCGAAAGGGTTTTTGCCATTTCTGGTTTGATGGGACTCATGGTTTGCATAATTCATTCTCCTATTATCCCTATTGGTTTTCCCCTTTTTTATCCTCGAAAAATCAATTGACTTCGTAATGAGGTCAAATGAGTTTTCTAGGTTTATAATGGTGATAAACGATGCCAGCCTTGCACAGGCTTGAAGCGTTTGCCATAATGCTCGGATAAGTGAATTAATTTATCATCCATTAATTCGATACCTTGCTGATAAATATAATTTAGGGGACCACCATGAAATGGTGCAAAGCCTGTCCCAAAAATAACGCCTGCATCGAGCAGATCAGAATCTTCGACTACTTTTTCACTTAGACAAGAAACTGCTTCATTTAAAAGTCTAAATAAAAGTCTGTCGGTGATCTCTTGTTGTTCTGAAGTGGTATATATTTGTCGTTGTGTAATTGTCTTGCCCTTTTTAAAGCGATAGAAACCTCGTTTACTTTTAAGTCCCAAATTGCCTTTTTCGACCATGGCTTGTAGATCTTTGGGAACGACAATATTCATGCTATGCGATAGATTTTGAGCAACACTTAAACAAATATCCAAACCAACCTTATCAGCCAATTCTAATGGACCCATAGGCATGCCAAAATCACGGGCGGCTTTATCGATTTTCTCGACGGCGATTCCTTCTTGATATAACACCATTGCTTCGATTAGATAAGGCATGAGGATACGATTGACTAAAAATCCTGGGGTACTAGAAACGGGAAGTGGTAATTTACCTAAACTGCCCGTAAAATTACACACGGTATGTTTGATTTTAAGGGAGGTTTTTTTAGAACTAACCACTTCCACCAATGGCATTAAGGCTACCGGGTTAAAGAAATGTAATCCAACCAAGCGTTTTGGATCTTTTAAAATACTTGAAATATCATCCAAAGGTATGGCTGAGGTATTGGTGGCAAAAATACAATCTGGTTTGGCCAGCTGTTCGGCTTCTTTAAAGACCCATTGTTTGGCTTTTACATCCTCTAAAATGGCTTCTATGAGGATATCCGCTTTGTGCATTCCTTGATTTTTAAAGTCAGGAATTAGACGATCCATTGCTTGTTGAATCAAATGTGGTTGCTTGAGTTTGGCCTTAAAAAATTTGTGGGCTCGTTTAACTAATTGACCGACCATCTCCTCGCTGCGATCATAGACTGAGACCTTATATCCTTTAAATGCACTCCAGATAGCGATGTCGCCTCCCATAATCCCCGCACCAACAACATGAATATGCTGAATTTTATGTTGGCCTTTTTTTCCTAATTGTTTTAAACGTTCTTGGAGGGTAAACACTCGAATCAGATTTTTAGCCGTAGGACTGACTAATAGTTTGCTTACCGAAATGGCTTCCTGAGTCAACATGATTTGATCATTGTGACCATATTTTTGCCATAATGTTAATAATGCAAAAGGTGCAGGGTAATGTGTTTCACGGGCTTTTTTACTTAAATTGAAACGAATCAGCTGAGCGACCAAGCGATTAATAATGGGGAGTTGTAAGAAGCGATTTTGTTGCACTTTGTCTGGGCACTGGGGGCGTTTTTCTAGCCAGGATAAAGCTGCTGAATCAATATGTCGGTCGGCGATCATATCATTGACCAGGCCCATTTTCTTGGCTGTAAAAGCCGATACCAGCCGTCCACTCAACATTAAAGACATGGCTTTAAATAGCCCAATCAATTTAATACAGCGCATGGTTCCGCCAAACCCAGGATGGATACCTAATTTAACCTCGGGCAAACCAAGTTTTAATTGCGGGGAGTCCAAAGCCAGGCGATAATCACAGGCTAGTGCTAATTCTAAACCTCCTCCCAGACAAAAACCTTTAATCAGGGCCAAGCTCGGATAGGGTAAATTGCTAATATCATCCATGACTGATTGACCATACCGGATGGCCTGTAAGGCTTCTTGATCACTTTTAAAATGAGTGAACTCATGAATATCCGCACCAGCTATAAACACATTGGGTTTGGCGGATTGAATGATTAACCCTTTTGCAGGCCGGTTTTTTATTTTTTCTAAAATGGTTTTTAATTCGACTAAAACTGGCTTGGACAGTACATTGCTATTACTGCCCTGGCAATTAAGGGTTAAATAAATGACTTGTTGCGCGGTTTCATTTAGGCTCCAGTTCTCAAACTCATTCATGTTTTGCTCCAGGATAATTCAGGTTCTAGAAGTATGGCTCCCCCCTGACCACCACCAATACATAATGAAGCGATCCCTCGTCGTGCTTGTTTACGCTGTAAAATATTTAAGAGATGTAATACGATGCGTGCGCCGCTAGCACCGACGGGATGTCCAAGACTAATGCTGCCACCGTCTATATTTAGTTGTTGTTCGGAAATTTCACCGACAGGTGAGCGTAAATTAAGCTTTTGACGACAATAATCTTTATCGTTTAAGGCTCGAACACAAGCAATCACTTGAGCAGCAAAGGCCTCATTAATTTCCCAATAGTCGATTTGATCCAGTTTTAGATGGCGTTTCTTCAATAGGCTAGAAATAGCATGTGCAGGTCCTAAGCCCATTTCTGCAGGGGATAAGGCTTGCCATTGGCAATCAATAATTTTCCCTAAGGGTTGTAGGTGGTATTTATCGACCATTTTGCGATTGGCCATAATCAGCATACAGGCACCATCACTTACTTGAGCGCTATTGCCAGCGGTAATTGAGCCATATTTGCGATCAAAAACAGCCTTGAGCTTGGATAATTTATTCGGACTACAATCACGTCGTAAACCCGTATCATATTTAATCACTTCACCCTTGGAATTGACGATGGGACTCAGTTCATCATCCATGACCCCTTCATCAATAGCTTTGGCTAAACGAGCATGACTATGAAAGGCGTAGTCATCCATTTCTTCTCGATGAATATCAAAATGATGGGCTAGGTTTTCAGCCGTTTGTCCCATAGAAAGATTAACGATGGGATCGGTAAGTCCTTTTAATAAGGCGAAAACAGGTTTGAAAAATATCGGACGTAATTGAGCAATTAACTCCAAACGATGCGAACCTGAACTATGCATCCATTGGGCTAACCAATTGATCATTTTCTCGTTCCAAAGTACCGGAGCTCGAGACATAGCTTCTGTGCCACCAGTTAATATTAATTCCGAACGACCCGAGCGAATGGCGTTGATACTGCTGTCAATGGCTTGTAATCCCGAAGCACAATTGCGTTGTACGGTCCATGCTGTGACCTTTTCGCCACAACCGACTCGCAATGCGACTTGACGAGCAATATTCGCCTCTTGGGCTTCTGGCATAACACAACCTATAATGACCTCATGTAGCTGCTCGGCACTAAAGGGCATACCTAGAAGTAACTCCCGTGCCGCAGATACAGCCAGGTCACTGGCACTGAAATCACCTCGTTTGGCACCGGCTTTTAATTGTGGGGTACGAGTACCTGCCACGATATAAACTGTTTCTTTAGTATTTTTATTCGGCATTTTTCCCTCCCTTAATTGAGTTTGGCAGAAAAATCATCGACTTTAATGACATCACTACGGGCCTTAGCAGCTGTTATTAATATGTCATAGGTGTTTTTATCGATAGCGCCTTGAGCAAAGGCTTGTTCTATCAGAGAACTATCATCGCCAGCACTTAATTTTCCTTGTTTTAAAAGCTGAGATAAATGTTGTTCGTGCTTTTCAGCTGCTATGACTTTAACTAGAGCGTCATCCAAACGTCCAATAGGGGTTGAGGTATCATCGCTTAAATAGATTCCTTCGGTGAGTTTGTTGCGAGCAGTTGATGGGCTCAGTATGAGTTTGGCTACTTCACGAGATAACTTATCGTCTGGTTGTTGATAACTGCGACCCAAGGGAAATAGGGTCCATTGCAATAATTTAGCAACCAATCGATTGGGTAAATTATTTAAGATCCCCATAAAGGCTTCTTGGGTTTGATATAAGAGCTGCTCACAACACCATTGCACCAACAATTGATCTTGCGCCGGGTAATTGTCATGCTGATAGCGTTTTAGTACTGCCGATGCCATATACATATAACTTAAAATATCGGCAAATCGACCGGATAAATTTTCCATACGTTTGAGTTTGCCACCCAAAGACAATAGACAATAGTCACACAGCACAGCAAAAGCACTACTGACTCGGTTGAGTTTTTGGAAATAACGATAACTAATATTGTGTTTTGCTAGATTTTCTGGGGCTTGAGAAAAATATCCATCACTGATTGATAAACCAATGGCAGAAAAAATAGTTTTTATGATATGCCACAAGTGGGCATTAAAAACTTTATCAAATTTACTCAGGGCTTGTTGATAGTTTGCGGTATTCACTGAATCAATTTCTTTATACACATAGGGGTGACTGCGGATCACGCCTTGGCCAAATATAATCATACAACGGGTTAGAATATTTGCACCTTCGACGGTAATGCTAATTGGAACCGCTTGATAGACGCGTCCCATAATATTGCGAGGGCCGAGACATATTGCTGCACCGCCATAAACATCCATGGCATCATTGACCACGGAACGCATTTTTTCCGTCATATGGTATTTCACCATAGCGGAAATCACGGAGGGTTTCTCTCCGGCATCAATACTAGAAATGGTTAAACGCCGACAAGCATCTAGCATATAGGTATTAGCAGCGATACGAGTTAATGCTTCGGAAACTCCACCAAAATGACCAATAGGGTTATTAAATTGTTTGCGGACACGGGCATAGGCTCCCACAGCCCGTGAGGCCAATTTACAACTCCCTGTACTTAAAGCGGGTAGGGAAATGGAGCGGCCATCAGCCAAGGACTCCATTAACATGCTCCAGCCTTTACCCAGCATATCTTGACCGCCAATCACCCAATCCATCGGGATAAAGACATTCCGACCACTATTAGGGCCGTTTTGGAAAGTTTGATTGAGGGGATTATGACGACGTCCAATATTAATACCTTTAGTTTTGGCAGGAATTAATGCCAGGGTAATTCCTCGTTCAGTTTTTTCAGAGAGAATTTTGTCCGGATCATAGAGTTTAAAGGCTAGACCTAGAAGGGTACATATAGGACCCAGGGTAATGTAGCGTTTTTCCCAATTTAGGCGGATACCCAATGTTTCTTTGCCCTTATATTTGCCATAACACACCACGCCACTATCGGTCATACTACCTGCATCACTACCCGCGGTGGGACTGGTTAAAGCAAAAGCCGGAATTTCTTCGCCCTTGGCTAGACGGGGAAGGTAATAATCTTTTTGTTCTTGAGTGCCATAGGATAAGAGTAATTTTGCCGGACCCAAAGCATTCGGGACCATGATGGTAACGGCGGCTGAAACACTTTTACTGGCGACTTTCATTACTACGGTGGAGTGAGCCAAGGCAGAATAATCCAAGCCACCATATTGTTTGGGGATAATTAAGCCAAATAAACGATTTTTTTTAATAAAATCCCATATCTGGGGAGGTAAATCTTTATCTTTTTGAGTAATTTTCCAATCATCAATGAGTTCACAAAGTTCCTGAACCGGGCCATCCAAAAAGGCTTGTTCTTCTTCACTAAGCTCTTTTAGGGGCATTTTACTCAATTGATTCCAGTCCGGACGACCACTGAATAATTCCCCATCCCACCAGACAGTGCCTGCGTTTAATGCATCTTTTTCCGTTTTTGACAGGCGTGGCAAGGCTTTACGAAAAAATTTAAATAATGGCTGGCTAAAAAATGTTTGTCGAAAATGGTGCCAGTCACTGTGAAAGCCAAACGAGTGATCATTTAGGGAACTCATGGTTTTCTCCTATTACGATTTTCTGGTTGTACTTCTCCCCATTGTTATTATTGAATCCTTTGGATTACGTATTTTATTATTTAAAATAAATGCTAACTATTTTAATATGACTTTCTAGAAACGCAGAATGTATACTTATGGTCAAGTTTTACTATTATTTTTATTGCACTTAAAAAATTTGACATTCAGCTTACTAGAAGGTTCAAAATAACCCTGCGTTTCTATCGACTATAAAGAGAAGTATAGTCGTTGAATTTTGAATTTCAAATTGGGGACTAGGAAGAAAAAAAAGCTTAGAAATGAGCAATACTAGAGGCTTGTTAGGCTGAACAATTTGGTTAATCAGTTGCGAGGAGATTAAAAAGATGGCACATATGCTTGTTCGGCACAAGATTGCAGATTTCAACAAATGGAAGTCTGTGTACGAAGAACACCGTATGGCACGTGAAGCTGCTGGTTTAAAGGATTTGTATCTATGGCGTAAGGAAGATGATCCTAATCAGGTCGTTCTTTTGTTCGAAGTGTTGGATATTGCTAAGGCAAAGGAGTTTTCTAACTCAACTGACGCGAAGGAAAAGAGATTAGCTGCAGGTGTTGAAGGACCACCTGATATCATGTTTCTTTCAGAAAACTAATTTAAAATTGTAATAGTAGAAGAGACTATAAGATGAGCTTTAAGGTTAGCCCACATGGAGTTATGGGAATATATGTTTTTAAATTTAGGAGCAACAAAATTGAGTAATGAATGGGATGAATATGCCGAAAGTTGGGACAATGATAGCTCGGTAGAAGAATATGCGAATAAAGCTTTTAACGAACTTGCCAATGTTATTGAGCTTGATGGTTTGTCGGTCTTAGATTTTGGTTGTGGTACTGGGGCACTTACCAAAAAACTAAGCCCAAGGGTAAAAGAAATTATTGCCCTGGATGGTTCATCAGAAATGATAAAACTTCTGGCTAAGAAAAATCTTCCTAATGTTTCGACAATCTCAGGTTTTCTTACTCAAGATTTGATTAATACTAGTCCTCATTTAGCTAACAAATTTGATTTGATTGTTGCATCATCCGTTTGTGGCTTTCTACCTGATTATGAAATGACATTAGGCCAATTAAAATCTCTTTTAAAAAGCGGTGGTGTGTTTATACAATGGGATTGGCTGTCGGATGATGACTCTTCTGAAATGGGCTTGTCAGAAGACAGAGTAGTGCGTGCACTCAAGGCAAATGAATTTAGTGAAATACAAGTGCAAAAACCATTCGAAATGAATAGCTCAAACGGCACCATGACAGTATTAATGGCAATCGGTAATCAGTAATCGGTTTGATGCACATTAGCACCGTTCTATGATATCCCTTAGCAATTCAATAATGGTATCACTTAACAATCCAATAATGGATTTCATTCCCCATATTTCTAGATTTATATAGAAAACTACCTGTAACAACTTCGGTGATACCTCTTTATAGTAGTTAATCAAACCCATAATATTGATTAACGAAAGTACTGTTGAGACGCGATTTTCCTATGATATATTGGAAAAAAATGACCAGGGATACCAAAGCTATGAGTAATATCGAAACTGGAAAAACTGTCAGGGAGTGCCTTATTGATGCCGCATTGGAGTGCTTTTTGAATGATGATTACCACCGAGTAACTACCCGGCAAATTGCTGATAAAGCGGGGGCTAATATCTCTATGATTCGTTACTATTTTGGTAATAAAGAAGGGCTCTATGAGGAAATGCTACGTGAATCGTTCGCCCCCTTATTGGATATGCTTGATGGAGTAACATTAACTTCTGTGTCAGGTTTTACCGATTTCTTTAGGCTCTATTACGACACTATGTCGGCAAAACCTAAATTTCCCAAGTTGATACTTAAAGTTCTGGCACTTAATTTTGGTCCGGGAAGGCGATTTATCCAGCAACTGCTCGAACGTGGGCGAACCAAAGGCACTGAAAAAGTTAAGTCATTGAAGAATAGTGGTGAAATAGCTGCCAATATTGACCCTGATATTCTGAGGCTTTCTTTTGTAAGTCTCGCCATGACCCCCATTTTGCTAAAAGATATTTTTGAAGAGCAATTAGGAAAACCAATGGAGGCCGAATTCTTTGAGCAATTAGCTGCTTTTAACGGGCACTTGTTTGCTGCAGGGCTTATGCCAGGCCTTTCCAAGTCACAGGAGAGTGATTAATGTCCTATCAAAAACATGCTGGTGCAGTACGCCGTTTTGCAAAGGCTGTAAAGCTCGGTACCTGGATTCAAGAATTACCCAATAAGCTTACTCCTCCTCCATTCAGGTTAATGCAAATAGGTTCTTCTTTTTGGCAGTCTCGTGCTCTCTATGTTGCCATACGATTGGATATTGCTTCAATACTTGGAGATGATGAACAAAATGCTAATCAACTGGCTGAGAAACTCAAGGGGGATCCAAAGGCAATCTCTCGCTTGATGCGTTTTCTTTTAGCGATGGGAATATTTGAAGAGGTCAGTCCAAAAAGCTATCGGAATAACACACTATCCGAATACTTGCGTACTGACAATCCAGAAAATGTATGCGCTATGATTCTTATGCACAATTCAGAGGCCATGAGTCGTCCCTGGTATGAGCAATTGGAGAACGGTCTGCGTGAGGGAGTACCTCCATTTCAACTGGTACATGGTGAACCATTATTTTCTTATTTGGATAAACATGCTGATATGGATGCCTTGTTTTCCAACGCAATGAACTGTGTTGAGGCACTTTCGGGTGATAGTTATGCGACAGACTTTGATTGGAGCCGTTTTAAGCGAATCATTGACCTGGGCGGATCTCGAGGTTTAAAGTCCTTGACCATAGTGAATAAACATCCTCACTTGACCTCCCTGGTAGTTGATCGTGCTCCAGTTATCTCTGAGGCCATGGACTACTGGGCCAAGCATAAAAAAGATGGGATTCAACAGCTGAGTTTTGAAGCCGGAGATCTATTAAAATCCATTCCATCCGCACAAGATAAATATGATATCTATTTGCTATCGGCGGTTTTACATGGTTTTGATGATGACACTTGCACTATTATCCTAGGTAATCTTGCCGACGCCATCGGTCAAAGTGGTGCACGCTGTGCAATAATCGAAATGGTATTGCCTGAAACAAATGTTGATATGGCTGGTGCAGCTTTTGATATGCAAATGTTTATGGGTACATATGGGCGTGAGCGTACTCTGGCAGAGTGGAAGTTACTTATTGAAGGCGCAAAACTAAAACTCGAAGAAATAGTAGGTCTAAGACCGTTTGGTAATATTCTTGTCTTGCGTAAGTAACGACGAATTTAAAAACAGGTGCTTTATAGTTTGTTGGCCTGTTACTCTTGTCCAAATTTTATGTGGTGAATGATTTATGGAGTCACTTAGAAAAATTGATACCGAGAATTTTAAGGGCAATGGATGGCTAACTCTCGTTTGATGAGCTTTCTTTAGTTAGTCTTAATTATGAAAGCAAAGTTGGTAATCATTATAGTAAGAATCATTGAATCAATAGCATTGGTGATTATATTTTTTACTAAAGTAAGGTTGATAATCTAGAGCTGACTGGTAAGGATACTAACCAAGTGAGTGATGTTTATCTCCAAAAAAATCGATAGGCGAGAAAATACCCGGATGAGCTGGCAATTGGATGGCAAGGAAACCATTAATGCATCTGCCAATCCTGATCTAAGTAATTCAGAATTGGATAATTCGGGAGTGCATATAGTCTATGATAAGCAGGAAGGTGATGGTTTCAAAAAGGTCTATGGTTATGAGTCTGGTAGGCTCTTGACGACAACATCAAAATATGGGCTGGATACTGATAATGATGGTCTATTGATTCATAGCCAACAACCAGTGATTAGTTCAGATGCTCGTTTTATTGCATATCTGGAAGTTAGTCCCGACAGTGTTAGCTTTGAGAATAGCTGCCAGGTTCATTTTTATGATCGAGTCAGTGAGAAATTTGAGCGACAGTCATGCCCGGATCCTGTGATTAAAAATCCAACTGACTGGAAAGCAGAATTTATTAATAACGCTCAAGAAATTCAGTGGTATAACATTTTAACTACAGAAAAATTTATTTTGAGAAACCCTTTATCAATTCATAAATGAATTTGGTTTTTATTGATATATCATATTTAATTTTGGAGATGCTAAGTTAGTTTGTGATAGTTGCTTGCGATTAAATTGAAAAAAAATACCACCTGTGGCAAAGTAAAAAGGACTTAATGTCATTTTTTATAGGGTGAGTTAATTGCTGTCGGAATCAAGCTTTAAGTTAAAAAGCTCTGTCTTTCTATCTGTAATATTTATTAGCATACTTTTTACAGTTGATATTACCTATGCGGCTAACTATCAACTTGTTTCTGCTTCCCGACACAATTGTGCGCTAGATGATTCCGGGGTCAGTTGCTGGGGAAGTCATAGTGCTATTATCAATAATATACCCAGCTTATCCAATCCAGTTCATCTTAGTGTTGGAAACAATCATGCGTGTGCGATAGATGATACGGGTGCAGTATGTTGGGGAAGTAATGTTTATGACCAATTAACCGTACCAAGTCTATCAAATCCGACCCAAATGGAGTTGTCGGGTGGACATACTTGTGCTTTGGATGACACAGGGGTCGTCTGCTGGGGACAAAATAACTATGGTCAGATATCCGTACCGAGTTTGTCCAATCCGAGTCAGATTGCAGTGGGAAATGAGCATAGCTGTGCCTTGGATGATACCGGTGTGGTTTGTTGGGGTAATGGTCATTATGGTCAGACAGATGTGCCTAGTTTGTCTAATCCCATCCAGATTTCGGCAGCCGGTAACTATACCTGTGCCATTGATGACAGTGGTGTAGTGTGTTGGGGAGTCGGACAAACCCTTTATGGTATACCATCTCTTTCCAAACCCACCCAAATTTCGACAGGTGATACTCATGCCTGTGCTATAGATGATACGGGTGTAGTTTGTTGGGGGTATGATGGTACTGGACAAACCATGGTCCCGGTTCTATATAATCCATTCTTGGTTGCAGTCGGAAGTCGTCATAGTTGTGCTTTGGACGAAACCGGTGTGGTTTGCTGGGGAGACAATGGTTCGGGTCAAACGAGCATTCCAGCCGGCTTAAGCTTTGGACCAAATAATAAGGTTTATGGCAGTTGTGGCAGTAGTCATGGAAGCAGTTTTAATAGCGTACCATCAGAGAATCTTTGTGAAAAGGGAACGGCTGGTGCGGTTGACGGTTCGGGACCATGGACTTGGAGCTGTTTAGGGGCTAATGGTGGCACAGATAGTAATTGTTCAGCGAATGTTAATCCTCCTGCAATTGTGGTAACAGCCCGAGGTTTGATGACAACTGAATGGGGTGGTAGTGATCGTTTCCGGCTTGTGCTTAAGACACAACCGAGTGGCAATGTTTCTATTGACCTAAGTTCCGGTGATACTTCAGAAGGTACATTGGATAAGACTAATGTAACTTTTACGCCTGATAATTGGGATTTTGCTCAAACAGTTACGATAACGGGGGTGGAAGACAACCTGGAAGATGGAGAGCAGCGCTATCAAGTGATTGTTTCTCCTTCAGTAAGCTCTGATAATAATTATCATAATCTAAACCCTGCAGATCTGAGTGTACTGAATTGGGAAACTAATATAAACCTTTACCAACTTGTTTCTGCTTCCCGACACAATTGTACGTTAGATGATTCCGGAGTCAGTTGCTGGGGAAGTCATAGTAATATTATCAATAATATACCAAGCTTATCCAATCCTGTTCATCTTAGTGTCGGAAATAATCATGCGTGTGCGATAGATGATACGGGTGCGGTATGTTGGGGAAGTAATGCTTATGATCAATTAACCGTACCAAGTCTATCAAATCCGACTCAAACGGTGCTGTCGGGTGGACATACTTGTGCTTTGGATGACACAGGGGTCGTCTGCTGGGGACAAAATAACTATGGTCAGATATCCGTACCGAGTTTGTCCAATCCGAGTCAGATTGCAGTGGGAAATGAGCATAG